>POVV01000538.1_pt1 | contig 23120 bp, 22 predicted proteins | sample 1560271 | NCBI WGS metagenome assembly POVV01 (sample SAMN08337232, study PRJNA429181) | Bioreactor metagenome, whole genome shotgun sequencing project. | biome: cows' rumen and soil; feature: anaerobic; isolation source: anaerobic chemostat enrichment culture, galacturonate as sole carbon... | reverse complement strand
CAAAGGCGGCCCTGGAGTTCGGAAAACAGACAGGTGCCTTTACCATTTCCGTTACCTGCAATCAGGACAGCGCCATGGCAAAGATCGCGGATATATCCATTGCCCCGGTAGTGGGACCAGAGGTAATCAACGGATCCACCAGGATGAAGGCAGGAACCGCTCAGAAAATGGTAGTTAATATGCTTTCCACCGGAGCCATGATAAGGCTTGGAAAGGTATACCGGAACTATATGGTTCATGTGCAGCCCACCAATGAAAAGCTTATAAAGCGGGCGGTTAAGATGATCGTAGACTTAACAGGTGCGAAAGAGGAGCTGGCTCTTAACGTACTTTATGAGGCAGATAAGGATGTGGCTGCTGCCATCGTGATGATCGAATGCGGCTGCAGAAAAGATCAGGCCAGGGAAGCCCTTTTAGAATCCGGCGGTCAGGTTAGGAAAGCCATTGCGGCTGTGAAAAACGGAGTTTAGTCAGATGATAAAAGCCTGGAATGATGGAAATGAGACGATATTAGATGAAATGGCAGAGCAGCTTGTTCGGGACCAGGTGATCTGGGGAGCCAGCTGGGGCTTTGTCAGTGATCAGGGGATCCGCTTAAAGTACGCCGGAAAGCAGGGTGCGGTGGTCCCCTATTGTGACCGGAACGTGGAAGCAGGTATGTATTATGACCTTGCTTCGCTGACTAAGGTAATTGGGACGACCACCCGGGTCCTTCAGCTGGTGGAAAAAGGAGTCATAAGCCTTTCTACTCCGGTAAAAGAGATCCTGGGCCGGTTTTCCTATGGGGATGTCACGGTGGAACACCTGCTGCTTCATTCAAGCGGCCTTCCTGCCGAGATTCGGGACAAAGAAAGCTGGAGCCGGGATAATCTTCTGGAATATCTCTATACCACACCAAGGGAAAGAGAAGCCGGAGAAGGCTTCCTGTATTCGGATGTGGGCTTTATCCTGCTGGGGAAGATCATTGAGAAACTGGACAAATCAACTCTTGAGGAGACCTTCCGGGACCATGTTTTTAACCCCCTGGGGATGATGGATACCTCCTACCTGGTCCAGGGCTTTGAGGAGCGCTGCATCCCGACGGAATGTACGGAGCAAAGAGGCTGTATCTGCGGAGAAGTTCATGACTCAAAGGCTCATCTGCTGGGGCAGTGCGGCAGCGCCGGTTTGTTTTCTACATTGGAAGATATGGTGAAATTTGTTAAGGCTTATCTGGAACATTCCCGGCATTTGTTTGGAGAAGAGATGTTTGAAAAACTTAGCAGTACTATAAAGTTTGAACGCACTCTGGGCTGGAGCAAGGAGTATGGAAGGGATACGCTTTATCATACTGGCTTTACAGGAACCTCAGTTTTGATGGATATGAAGAGCGGAAAAGGTTTTGTTCTGCTGACGAACAGGATCCATCCCAGCCGGAACAATGAGGAATTCTTAAAGATGAGAAAGAAGATGAATGAAGTTTATCTGAAGATGGTTTTATAGACATATAAAATGGGGGCGGCTCTTTCTCAAAAGGCTGCCCTTTGATTTTTGTCATACCGATTCGTTTTATTCCAGGCTTCCCCTGTCGCTGGATAGCTATGGACTCGACACTTGACCTTTTGTGACTAAATAGCTATAATAAAGCGGTTATATTTTTCGTACAGAGAACACGCGATAGTGTTGAAATAGAGGCGGAATTATTATTTTAAAATAATAATCCCGCCTCTATTTATATTTAGGGAGGCAATTTACAATATGGATAAAAACAAAACGTTTCACTTGTTTGGGGCGATAATCGCCGCAGGTATTTTAGCTTTTTCTGGAGTTTTAATAAACTGCTTCTCGGCGTCATTTTCCCTGCTTTTGCTGGGGCGCTTGCTGCAAGGGGTGGGGACTGGCATAGGCCTTCCTCTCATGTTCCACATCATTCTCACAAAAGCTCCAGCTTCTTTTGCCCTGCCCTGTGTTTTAACATTCAAAATCCCATTCTAGAATTGTAATGTAAGAGCCTATATAGTAAAATGAGCAAAGAGAACTGTTTTTTAGGGTCATGATACTCTGGTTGCAGAAAAAAGGTAAAGCTGTTGGAGATATTTGAAAGAAGGGATTAGCTGATGAATGAAAACACACCGGTTATAGAAACACAACGGTTAATTTTACGAAAATTTACTCCCGAAGATGTTAATGATTTTTTTGAAATTATGAGCGATAAAGAAGTGAATGCTTTTCTTCCGTGGTTTCTGCTTAGAACTATTGAGGAGGCAATGACATTCTTAACCGATCGATTCCTTGCATATTACAGCAAACCAAGCGCTTATCGGTACGCTATCTGTCTGAAAGAGGATAACAAGCCGATTGGATATGTTTGGCTGAGTGAAAGCGAAAGCCTCGACTTTGGTTATGGACTGAAAAAAGAGTACTGGCATAAAGGTGTCGTTACAGAAGCGGCAAAAGCGGTTGTGAAAAAAATCAAAGATACTGGATATCCATATATCACAGCGACCCATGATGTGAATAACCCTCGAAGCGGCGAAGTGATGAAAAAACTTGGCATGGTCTACAAATACTCCTACGTGGAACAGTGGCAGCCAAAAGATGTTCCTGTAACCTTTCGTATGTATCAGCTTAATTTTGATGGTAAAGATGAGAAAACGTATATGGAGTATTGGGATAAGTATGCGGATCACTTTGTGGAACAGAATATATAATAGTCAGGACCAATGGCAAAGCGGCGGTAAGCTGCCAGCACTGTTGACATTGTTAAGATAGTGTAGGGAATCAAACAATAGAAAGCGGGAAGTAAAATGGTTAAAGATACTGTTTTGGCTTATGTTAAGGCCATCAACGAACATAACATTGAGAGAATATATGCGCTTATGGCTGATGATTATATTTTTATAGATACTTATGCTTCCGAAGTTCACGGAAAAGATGCTATGAAGAATGGCTGGATAGGCTATTTTGAATGGTTCCCAGATTACCTCATCGAAGTGACAGATCTATTTGTTGATGATAAAACAGTAGCTATCGTAGGATATGCAAGCGCTACTTATCGGGGAATAAAAACCTCGGACAATGAAAATTTCTGGAAGCTTCCAGCTGCATGGAAAGCTATTGCAGAGAATGGTAAAATTCGACTTTGGCAGGTTATTTGTGACAGCAAAATACCTTTTGACATTATGAACAATGCCGGGGAATCATGAAAGCGGGGTACGGATATGGATTCGGCTCTCCAATTAAGAGTGAAATTTGATGCCAATAAGTTAGTTGCGGAGAACGAAATTGAATCTTCGCTGGAGCAATCAAAAATAGTTCAAAAACTTATAAGTGATTATGAAGAAAATGCCTTTTTTAATCTTTTTCGCCTCATGTGCCTGTCTGAAATTCCATATGCAGAACGGTTGCCATATACGGAAAATATAATCGCTTTTATTTCTAATCGCTTGGCCCTGCCAGAGGGATTTTCTTATACTGGCAATGTGAATTATATTGTCCCATGCTATAATGCAATGCTGTTGGAAGCGTATACCCGATTAGGAAAGGCAGCTTCACCGGAAGCACAAAATGCGCTGAATTGGATCAAACAGTATCAGGTGCTTGAGCGTAACCAATCAACGGCGTGGAAGTATGATGGGATTTGCAAGCATGGCGGCTGTATGAACGCTGCTCCTTGCTATATTGGCATTGGGAAAACAGTGCGGGCATTGCTTACATATGCCGAATTTACAAGTTATTCAGACAAGACAGTGGAAGGCCTGATTGAAAAAGGCACTGAATATATGCTTCGGCACAATCTGTACCAGCGGTTGTCAAATCATGCCCCTATCAGCGCTCACATTACGGACATTATGTTTCCACAGGCATATATGCTTTCTCTTACTGATTTAGTGTATATTGCAGGAAAGGCAAATCTTTGGGCCGACACCCGGAGCAATGCATTGAAGAAATTAGTTAATCACAAGGCTTGCGACAAAGGTAATTGGAAGATTGATTATATTTACAGCCACAAAGGGTATAAGGCGTTTGATACGAAAAGGAAAGTGTCAGAATGGGTTGGGTATGTATTTAATTCAAGCTTGTCAGTAGAGAGATAGCAAAGAAAGCGTATCGTATATTTCATCTAAGAGTAAGCTGCTATACCTGTTGGATACTTCATTGCCATCAACCCAAATGGATGATTCTTTCTGGCCGGCGTTCTGTTTACCGGCATGTTCAAAGACGTCTTTTAATGCTTTTCTAAATCAAGCCCTGGAAAAATTTGAAATGCACAAACGCCCATAAGAAAGGGATGTGTTGTTATGTCGAATCAATTATCCAAGGAGGGTAAAACCCTCAAAACAGGCTGTATACTCCCTCTGCGGTAGTATACAGCCCTTTTGTTGTCAGCAGCCTGTTTTTCGGTCTGCGTGTAGTCTCTTGTAAACTGACCAAAGTGAAAGTGCAAGCATCACATCGTATTACATCTAAGTATGGACAAGAAATATTGGTGCGGAATGATCTCATCTGTAATTACTGAAAAAGATATTTTTGTTTATTTCAATAAATATTAGAAATAATAGATACCGTGTAAACTGGAAATTACAGTAGTATTCATTAAATAGAAAGGCGGATTTTATGGCAGAAGAAAATAATAATATGGAAGAACTGTTCCTGCAGGTGGATTATCATTTGCTTCATGACGAACGTCCATCAGAATATCTGGAAAAGGTCAGCGGGGAACCGTGGTTTTTGGATTACCCGTTTTCCATGCTCGGCAGGATGAAGGAAACTCCACAGTCAAAACGTTATCATCCGGAAGGAAGTGTATGGAATCATACGATGATGGTAGTGGATCAGGCAGCGGAACAGAAGGCGAAAAGTAAAGATGCACGAGCATTTATGTGGGCGGCTCTGCTTCATGATATCGGCAAACCAGCAGTGACGAAAGTCCGAAAAGAAAAAATTACCGCATATAATCATGATGCTGAGGGGGGACATCTTGCAGAGGATTTTTTGTCCTGCTTTTCCGACGATGCCAAGTGGATCGGGACAGTCGCAAAACTGGTCCGGTATCATATGCACATTCTGTATGTGACAGACGGGCTTCCTTTCGGCGATATCGATGGTATGAAGCGGGAGACAGATATCGGTGAAGTTGCACTGCTTGGGCTTTGTGACCGGATCGGAAGGGGCGGAAGCGTTCCGGAAGATGAAACAAAGGCGGTCAGACAATTTCTGAAGAAAATGCGGAATAAGTGAAAGCTTGATACATTCATTCAGTCTCTTATAATAAATTGAATCATTAATTTCATCCAGGAGGAAACAAGTCTGATTTAATTGTAAGGCTGCTGTATAAAACATTTTCTTTATAAATAACAACCAGAAATAGGCAAATGATCATCGTTGTACTATAATAAAGGAAGGTTACAGAGATTAATGAATTTAGAGAGGCTTACTATGAAAATAAATTATGGAATTATATCAACCGCTGCCATCGGGAAACGGTTCATCGGTGCAGTGAGAGCCAATGGAGGAACGGTGGCCGCGGCGGCGTCAAGATCACTGGACAGGGCAAGGGTATTCTGTCAGGAAAACAATATTGAGAAGTCTTATGGCTCTTATGAAGAACTTTACCAAGACCCGGAGATTACGGCTGTGTATATCACAACAATAAACCGGGAGCATTTTCATGAAATGAAGCAAGCTTTGAATAACGGAAAGCATGTACTTTGTGAAAAACCGTTTACGCTGTCAAAACCGCAGGCAAAAGAAATCTTTCAGCAGGCAAAGGAAAAAGGGCTGTTTGTGATGGAAATGCAAAAGAGTCTTTTTCTTCCTGTCACCGACCTGATTAAAACGTATATTGATTCAGGAATGTTAGGAAAACTCCATCAAGTGGATATGAGTGCATCTTTTCAAAGCCCAAAGGCTTCATGGATGCATGAAAAGGATCAGGGAGGAGTTGTTTATGGAAGCGCTTCCTATACTTTTGAATATCTTGATTATCTGCTGGAGCCTGCCGATGTAATCGTGCAGGCACTGGGCACCAGGGGGAAAACCGGAGTTCAGGACTCTGTCGGCCTTAATATAAAAATGAATGATGTTCTGATCAGCAGCCGTATTTCCATGCGGGGGCCGGCAGAAAGTTTTGCAGTTTTTTATTTTGAAAAGGGATTTATAAAAACCAATGAATACTGGAAGGCGGACCGCTGCGAGATACATACCGGCCAGGGTGTTGAGCTGATTGAGAGAACGGTTGATTTTGAAATGAAATATGAGGTGGCACATGCGGAAGCATGCATCAGGCAGGGCTTGACGGAGAGTCCTGTTATGACGGCTGAAAGAACACTTCGCTGCTGCGGGCTTGTGGATCAGGTAGTGGAATCGTTAGACTGGAAGTAGGGAGAGCAGCTTCTTTTGTGTTCTGTGATTGAGGCAAATCAGTTTGGGGTTTTATTGTGTTTGTTTATGATAAATGCTATGATAAAAAGGACTATAATCAGCACAGAAAAGAGGACAGGTATGAAGTTAATACTAATAAGACACGGAGAACCAGACTATTCCATTGACTCTCTCACAGAAAAAGGCTGGAGAGAGGCAGATTTGCTTTCCGAAAGGATCAGTAAGCTTTCTGTTTCCGCTTTTTACTGCTCCCCTCTTGGAAGAGCAAAGGATACTGCAAAAGCGACATTACAAACATTACATGCTGAGGCGGAGGTATTGCCCTGGCTTAGAGAATTCCGTGCGCCGGTTGATAACGGGGCCGGTGAGACCAAAACCATACCCTGGGATTTTATGCCCGGATACTGGACAAACCAAAAGGAGCTTTACGACAGAGATTTATGGTTTGAAAATGAGAGGATGAAAACAGGGCCTGTAAAAGAAGAATATGAAAAAGTGGCTTCCGGGCTTGATGGGATATTAAAGAAACATGGATATCAGAGAGAAGGCGGAATGTACCGGGCTGTTCCGGGGAGTGACGATACCATCGTCCTGTTCTGCCATTTTGGCGTGACTTGTGTTATGCTGTCTCATCTTCTGGGAATCCCGGCCCCATTGCTGTGGCAGGGGGTTTTTCTGCCGCCTTCATCGGTCACCACACTGGAAACGGAAGAGAGGATAGAAGGAGAGGCTTATTTCCGGTGCAAGGGAATGGGGGATACGGCTCATTTATATGTGAAAAGCGAGCCAATTTCAAATGCTGGATTTTTCTCTCGTTTTTCTGACCTGGTATAGACTTTGCTTTGTAGATCATTGTTGACGCAGACACAAAATATCGGTATAATAATGATGAAGTGCTAACGGATAGGAGGACTGTTCATGGATAGACAAGAACAGGTCATGGCGGGTTTTTGGGATATATTTAATAAAATTATTGGGATTAACAGTATCAAGTTGAAAGAAAACTTTGATGGTTATAATCCCTCTGAAATACATTGCGTTGAATACGTTGGAAAAAATGCAGATTCTAACGTGACCATACTTGCAGATTCTTTATATATGACAAGAAGTGCCATAAGTAAATTAACTAAAAAGTTAGTAAAAAAAGGGCTTATTGAAAGCTACCAAAAACCAGAAAACAAAAAGGAAATCTATTTTAGGCTTACTGAAAAAGGGGAAGCAATTTACAACGTCCATGAGGAATTACACAAGGGGTATCAAGAACGGGATAAAGCTGTATTTGAGCAGATGACGAAAGAACAATTTGATATTATCATCAGCTTTGCAGAAAAGTATAACAGGCATTTGGATACAGAGATTAGAAAAATGGGTGTAGATATTAAGTCCGGATATTTTGATAAATTATAGAAAGTCCTCATAAACAGAATAATATGAATTTGAATAATGAAAACTTTGGGCAGCCCAATTCTATTAAGAGTGGGCTGCATTTTATTACAGCAATTTTGTTGACAAGGACACAAAAATGTGTTACTGTATTATTGTGTCCAAGGACATAATAATACTTCAAAGGGAGTACAACAAATCATGCAAAGAAAAACGCTATATTCAAGAAACTTTATACTTTTCCTAATAGGTCAGATCATTTCGGTTTTTGGTAATCAAATTTTAAGATATGCCATTCCGCTTTACCTGTTAAATCAGACAGGTTCATCTGCATTACTTGGAACAATTTCAGCAGTTGCCTTTATACCTATGCTTGTACTGTATCCAATAGGGGGAATTATTGCTGACCAATTTAATAAGAAAAACATAATGATAATACTGGATTTTAGTACAGCAATACTGATTATTATATTCTGTTTGTTAGAAGGAACGATAAATATTATCCCTCTTATTGCAATCGTTATGCTTTTCTTATATGGCATACAGGGGGTAGATCAACCGGCTGTAAAAGCAAGTGTATCAGCTTTGGTAAGCCCGGAACATATGATGAAAGCAAACTCCATTGTTGATGTTATCAACTCTCTTGCAAGTATGATGGGGCCTGTCATTGGAGGTATTCTGTTCTCTGTTTTTGGACTAACACCAGTCTTATATACAAGTATTGTTTTCTTTTTTGGTGCAGTAATAGTAGAAATCTTTACTGTAATTCCATTCGAGAAGAAACAGAGGAAAGGTACTATGCTTACTGCTGGTGTCGTAGACTTAAAAGAAAGTTTTGAATTTCTGTTTCAAAAGCAATCCATGCTTTTGAAAGTATCATTAGTTTATGCTTCTGCTAATATCTTATTAACTTCACTTGTTTTAATAGGTGCTCCAGTTCTTATCACACAATATTTGGGATTTACCGTGGACGCAGCTAATCGGTTATATGGATATTCGCAAGGTGTGATAGCTGCTGGTGCAGTATTGGGAGGCTTACTTGCGGGACTTCTTTCTAAGAAATTGAACTCAAAGACAAGTTCATTTCTCTTAATTGGTTGTTCGATGTCTATCTTTATAGTTGGTATTGCGCTTCAAATGTTTAGTAACTCAATGGCAATCTATCTTGTAATGGTAGTTGGATTTGGACTTTTAGTGGCATTGTCTACCTTGTTTCAAATTCAGATTATGACATGGATACAGATACTAACCCCAAAAGACTTAATAGGAAAAGTAATATCATGTGTTATTTGTATCAATATGTGTGCGAATCCCATTGGGCAACTGGTTTATGGTATTATATTTGAGCATATAGGAAACTTCACTTATTTACCGTTTTATGCAGCACCAATAATGATGATATGCATTTCTGTCTTTACTCGGCCAATGTTTGGCAGAATTGATAATCAAATAAAAGAACAGATAAAGGATTAGGTGATTTGTGATGATTGAGGAAAATTGGATATTGTGCAAATTCTAATGCATATCAATAAAAAATGTGATATAATAGGAAAAAGTAATAAATGGAGGCGGTTGTATGTTTGCAGAAGAAAGGCAGAATCAAATTGTTGCCCTTGTCAACAAAAATGGTTCCGTGCGCGTAAAAGAACTCAGCGAGAAGTATCAGGTGACAGAAGACAGTATACGGAAAGACCTGACATTTCTTGAAAAAAAGGGGCTTTTAAAAAAGACATATGGCGGAGCCATGAAAAAAAGGGTCAATGTTCATGACTTGAATGTATCTCAAAGGAAGGACAAGAATATTGAAGCCAAGCAGAAGATCGCTGCTAAAGCCATGGAACTGATTAAGGACGGGGATATGGTATTCCTGGATATATCAACTGCAAATCTGGAACTTGCAAAGCTCATTACGAAATCCTCTTTGAATATCACAGTTGTCACAAATATGGTGGACATTATGCTGGAATTCATGGTTCCCACCACAGTCAGGCTCATTTTTATCGGAGGGGCCTTCAGCATAGGAAAAGATGGGTTTGTAGGAAGCTTTGCCAATCAGCAGATCTCAGACTTCCGGTTTGACATCGCATTCCTTGGAACCGTTGGAGTTGATGTATTTGAAAATAACGTTTCTACCTATATGGTGGAAGACGGGCTTACAAAAAGCGCGGTGCTGGAAGTGAGCAAAAACGCCTATATGATGCTGGAGACCAGGAAATTTAACACCGACGGCACTTATAAATATGCAAGAATAGATAGTTTTACCGGTGCTGTGATGGAAAGCAAACCGCCTGCCGAAATAGAAGAAAAATTGAAAGAATTTAATATTGAGTGGTTATAAAGATGAAAGTTCAGGTAAAAAACATGCTTTTCCGTTCCGGCGGAGAGAGGGCATGTTTTTTTATTTCATTCAGGGAAGAATGTTCAATCAAATGCCTCCTTTGTAAGGACATGTTATACCCCTTAAACCTCATAAGTAATGTGGTTATTGAAGTAGAAGCATTCTAGCCAGCCAGACACTCCCGCAGCGCTTCATAAGGCCTAAATTATTACTTATTAGAATATTTCGAGAAGAATAAAAAGTAATAAAAAACAATAAAGATATCGTTGACAAAAATAATATAAGGGAATATACTGAAAACAGAATAAACAATAAAAAGAAATAATAAATAGGAGGAAACTCATGGAATATCTGATCATGACAGACCGCATCACCATCCTGAAGAAAAAGATGCTGTCAGAGCCGAGATACGCGTCAATTGAGCAGGCAAAGATCATTACGGATACCTACAAGGCAAATGAAGATAAACCGAGAATCATCCAGCGGGCATTATCTTTAAAGGCTGCATTGAAACAACTGGAGATCCACGCTGAACCGGAAGAATTGATTGTGGGAAACCGGACGGCGGGAGTTCGGTATGGAGTTGTTTTTCCGGAAAGCGGAAGCACCTGGGTGGACCGGGAGTTTGAAACTCTGCCGACCAGGCCTCAGGACAGATTTGAGGTCAGACAGGAAGACATTACATATTTTCGTGAGGTAATCACGCCCTACTGGAGAGGGAAGTCCTTAGAAGACGTGCTGCGGGAGCGTTACGGAAAAGAAATCGATCATATTGCAAAGGTGGTTAAAATCAACCAGAAAGATCATGCCCAGGGCCATATATGCCCAAACTGTAAAGAGTGGCTTCATAAAGGTCCAGCAGGAATCAAACAGGATGCGGATGACCGTTTAAGGATCGCAGGAGGGCAGCAGAGAGAATTTTTTGAAAGCGTGTCGATTGTGATGAGCGGAGCCATTCATTTCATGCAGCGCTATCAGAAGCTTTTGCTGGACATAGCACAAGGGGAAGAGGAGGCAGACAGGTGCTGCACCATGGAAGAAGTAGCCCGCATCTGCAAAAAGCTGTCCGAACAGCCGCCGGAAACCTTCCATGAGGCGGTTCAGTCCTTGTGGTTCCTTTTTGTGATCCTTCATATGGAATCCAATGCCTCTTCCTTTTCACCGGGAAGGCTGGATGAATACCTCTGGGAATATTTTGACCGGGACAGAAGGGAAGGGCGTCTTAATGAACAGGAGGCATTGGAGATCATCGAGTGCCTGTGGCTGAAATTCAATGAGATCGTATATATGCGTAATGCTAACAGTGCCAAGTTTTTCGCAGGCTTTCCCATCGGATTTAATATTGCCATAGGCGGGCAGGATGCTGAGGGAAATGATTTCGTCAATGATCTTTCGTTTCTTCTTCTAAAGGCCCAGGAGCACTTAGGGCTCCCCCAGCCCAATCTTTCCGTAAGGCTCCATGAACATACGGGAGATGATCTTTTAAAACAGGCAGTCAAGGTGGTTTCAATGGGAAGCGGCATGCCTCAGTTTTTCAATGATAAGGCGGTGATACCGTCCATGGAAGAACTGGGGGTGGCCTCAAGAGATGCAAGGGATTATGCCATTGTAGGCTGCGTGGAACTTACTACCCAGGGAAACAATCTGGGTTGGAGCGATGCCGCCATGTTTAACTTAAACAAGGCTCTGGAACTGACTTTAACGGGAGGGAAATGTCTTCTGACCGGGGAACAGCTGGCCCCCAACTATGGGGACTTAACCACCTATGGAACCTTTGAAGAACTGGAAGCCGTATTTCAGAGATACTTAGATGAATACATGGATTTAATGGTAAAGGCCTGTGAAGAGGTGGAAAAAGCTCATATAGATTTGCTGCCTTCCCCTTTTCTGTCCTCCGTCATTGATGAATGCATGAAAAAGGGAATGGATGTAACTGCAGGAGGAGCACGTTACAACTTTTCCGGAATCCAGATGATCCAGGTAGCCAATTTAGCAGACAGTCTGGCTGCCATAAAGCTTCTTGTATTTGATAAACATAAAGTAGAGGCCGGAGAGCTGCTGGAGGCACTTAGAAATGATTTTGCAGGAAAAGAAGTGCTGCGCACCATGCTTTTAAATAAAGTGCCCAAATATGGCAATGATGTGGACTGGGTGGACCAGTTAGGAGCCAAGTGGGCGGAATATTTCAAAAAGCGCCTGACCCGGTATACCAATTACAGAGGCGGAAAATACCATACCGGCATGTATACGGTCTCTGCCCATGTCCCTATGGGGGAGAATGTAGGGGCTTCGCCGGATGGAAGGCATGCAAGACAGCCTCTGGCTGATGGCGGAATGTCCCCTGTATATGGAAGGGATACCACAGGACCTACGGCAGTGCTAAAATCCGTATCAAAACTGGATAAAAACCTGACCACAAACGGAGGGCTTCTTAACATGAAGTTTTTGCCGGAATTTTTCCGGACAGAGCAGGGAATCAATAAGTTTGCCATGTTTTTACGGGCCTTTGTGGATCTGGAGATTCCTCATATCCAATTTAATGTGGTCCGGAAGGAAGATTTGATTGCGGCAAAGAAAAATCCGGAACAGTATCGAAGCCTTACCATCCGGGTAGCCGGATATACCGCTTATTTTACGGAGCTTGCCGATGAACTTCAAAATGAGATCATCGCCAGGACCAGCTATGCAGATATTTGATGGGAAACAAAAAAATATGGAGGAAATCAATATGGAGGAGAGGACGGTAAAAGGAACTGTCTTTGATATCCGCCGTTTTTCCACCCATGACGGCGGGGGAATCCGGACGACCGTATTTTTAAAGGGCTGTCCCTTATCCTGCGTATGGTGTCATAATCCGGAAGGGATCAGCAGGTCGGTAAGACCATTGCACTTCCCGAACAAATGCATTGGATGCCAGATCTGCTGCCGTCTTTCTGAAAACGGCGGCGTCTCCATGACAGAAAAGGGAGTCCGGCTTGATATTACAAAAACGGAGGACTGGGACCGGATCATAGAGGAATGCCCTTCCGGGGCAATCCTATGGGACAGCACCAGGATGACCGTGGAAGAGGTTGTGGAAGAGGTACTTAAGGATGCCCCTTTTTATAAATACGGCGGCGGTGTTACCCTCTCCGGGGGAGAGCCGCTGCTCCAGCCGGAGTTTGTCCTCTCCTTTTTAAAGGAGATGAAGAAAAGGAACATCCACACGGCAATTGAGACGGCTCTCTATGTACCAACAGAAACACTGGAGGCCGTACTCCCATGGCTGGATCTGATTTATGCGGATTTTAAGATCATTGACCCGGAAGCCCATAAAAAATATATCGGTGTGACCAATGAGCGGATAAAAAAACACATACGTCTTTTGCTGGAATCTGAGAATAGAGACCATGTGATCATCCGTACCCCAATGATTCCGGAGCTTACCACGGTGGAAGATAATATTGCAGGAATCAGCCGGTTTATTTCAGAGGTTTACAAGGAAGTGTCATATGAAATACTGAATTACAACCCCCTGGGGGAAGCTAAGTACCATTTGGTAGACAAAACCTATTGTTTTAAAGAAAACCCAAAACCCTACTCCCGTCAGGACATGGAGCGGTTTGCAGAAATCGCCAGATCTAACGGGGTAAACCATATCATCTTAGAATCATGAGAAGGAGAGGAGCAGAGGCATGAAATTTATTATTGATGATGCGAACATTGAGAAGATTAAAGAGGTATACGACACATTTGCAGTAGATGGAGTTACGACCAATCCCAGCATTCTGGCGAAAAACGGAAAGCAGCCCTTTGAGACCCTGAGGGAAATCCGTGAATTTATCGGGCCGGAAGCGGAGCTTCATGTGCAGGTGGTTGCAGCAGATGCGGAGGGAATGATTGAGGAGGCCCACAGGATCCAAAAGGAGCTTGGAAAGAATACCTTTGTAAAGATCCCTGCCACAAAAGAAGGATTGAAAGCCATGAAAGCCCTGAAAAAAGAAGGGGCCAATGTGACAGCCACGGCTATCTACACACAGATGCAGGCATTTTTAGCAGGAAAAGCCGGGGCAGACTATGCGGCACCGTATGTAAACCGGATCGATAATCTTGGAGCAAATGGCGTGAGGACGGCCAAGGACATCCACGACATTTTCAAGAAAAATGGGTTAAAGACAGAAGTACTGGCAGCCAGCTTCAAGAATTCCCAGCAGGTACTGGAGCTTTGCCAGTATGGGGTCGGCGCGTCTACGATTTCTCCGGATGTCATAGAGGGGCTGATTAAAAATGACTCTGTAACAATGGCGGTAAGCGCTTTTACTAAGGATTTTGAAGGGCTGTGCGGTGCAGGCAGGACCATGAAGGACTGCATGTAAACATTTGCGTAAGCGATGAGCCGGCCGAATACGCTTTGCACGCTTTACTTAGCTGAAAGGAGAAAGGATTCCCATGCTGTCCGATAAAGCATTACGGATTATGAAAGTTCTTGAACTGAATAGAAACACTCCTATAACTGTAAAGATGCTGTCCGTGATGTTAGATATGTCGGAGCGCACGGTAAACACCTATTTGAAAGAGGTTGGCAGCTTTTGTGATAGAGAGGGAATCAACTATGTGGGCAGACGGGGAGTAGGTGTTTACCTGGAGCTGGAGCCTGAAGATATGAATCGGCTTCCAGAGCTTTTAGGTCAGGAAGCCCCTTATTATGATGAGCAGGACAGGCAGTTTTATATCCGCCAGATTCTGCTTCAGGGCTGGGGGAATTACACCATCTCCCTTTTTGCAGAAGAACTTTACGTGTCAAGACAGGTCATCGGAGCAGATTTAGAGGAAGCGGAGCGCTGGTTTCAGAATTATGAAATCACCATCCTTAGAAAATCCCGTACAGGAGTCACCGCCAAAGGAACGGAGGTGGGATTCCGTTCTGCTTTGGCTGCACTCTGCAGAGAACAGAAGGTGGAATTTAAGGAGGAAAATCTGTCCTGTGATTACAGGATTGGAATTGATAAAGCACAGCATTTGTACCAGGTTTATGAAAAAAAACTGGTACAGGGAGTTTGCCGGGCACTTCAGCTGTTTGAGACAAAATCATCTCTGGCATTTGTGGATTACAGCTTTATTATGATGGTGGAATACCTTTGTGTACAGATAAAGCGTATGGAAAGAGGTTTTATAGTTAAAGAGGAAGAACTGGTCATTCTTTCTCCTGGGAGAGCGGGCAGTGTTCTGTCTGAAAGCCTGGCGGACACCCTGGAATATGTCTGTGGAGTACGCTATCCGGCAAAGGAACGCAGCTATATTTATCTGCTGCTTTCCGGAGCGGAATTCCGGCAGGAAGAGCATGTCCGGCAGGAGGACCAAAGTGCCAGACAGCAGGTAGAAGAGATCTGCCGTCATATTGTTTCCTATTTGTCAGCAGCAACAGGGTTGGATTTTTACAGGGAGAAACGATTGTTTTCCGGATTGGAGAACTTTCTTTATAAATGTATTGTAAGGACCCGCTGTGGTTTTGAAATCAGAAACCCCTTTCTTGAAGATGTAAAAACCAATTACGGAATTATCTTTAACACATGCTTTGGTATGGGAGCTTATATCCGGGAAGTCATTGGCAGAATTCCTTCTGAGCACGAAATAGCCTTTTTAACTCTTTTGATCGGCGGTGCCCTGATCCGGATTGAAAAAAGAGTAAATGCAGTACTGGTAGGAGCCGGAAGCCTGTTTCTGGCAGAAATGACCACAAAAAAGATTGAAAAAAGGATGGAGGGTCTCCGGATCATTGCGGTTCTTTCCAAGGATGAGCTGGATAAGGCGCAGACACTGTCCTGTGACATGGTGATTACGACTATTCAGGGACTAAAGTGCGATCTGCCGGCCGTCTATGTGACACCGGTCGTGGATGACCGGGATGCCCTCCGCCTTCAGAAAGCCTGCAGCGAGGTGTTTACCTTAAGACTTGGCAGGCAGGATCAAATCACCCTTAGATCGTACATCCGTCCGGAGTTTATCTTGCTGGATGTAGAGACAGTATCAAAAAATAAATTGATTGAAATGGGTTTCCAGGTGTTAAGGGACCATGGCTGTGTCACAGACAGTTATTATCAGGAGGTCCTTTACCGGGAAACCATCAGTTCTACGGAGATTGGCAACGGTGTTGCGATTCCCCATGGAATTGAAAACAGTGTTCTGATCCCAGCGGTATGCATGATACGTCTGCAAAAAAGGATAGACTGGGGAAGTGCACCGGTAGATATTATTTTCATGCTGGCACTGAATTTTAACGATGGGGAATCGACACGGCGTTTTTTTAAACTGTTTTATGAAAAGGCAGGAAATGAGAATATCGTAAAGCTGCTGAGAACGGCACGAACAGAAGAAGAGATCATGGAGATTCTACAATAAAAAGATGGCAATGCCATCTTTTTTCATTTGCCTTAAATTGCGGTTGAGTTTATGCAAAAAAACGACAATAGGCATGTTGAAAATAATAGCAAACAGGAATAAAATATAATTAATAAATAAAAAGGAATAACAAAGGAGGGTTTTGCTGCATGGAAAAACCACTGATGTCCAAGGAACTGATTGTGTTTGAAATGGAGGCAGAAAGCAGGGAGGAGGTGATCGCGCAGATGGCCGCCCTGATGGAACGGAATGACCGTCTGCTAAATAAGGCAGGATATGAGCAGGATGTACTGGCGAGGGAAGAACAGGCATCTACGGCAGTGGGATTCCTTACGGCAACCCCTCATGCCAAATCCGGCCATGTGAAATATCCCTCCCTGACCTTTGCACGGTTGAAAAAGCCTATGAAATGGGATGATCAGGAAGAGGTAGAGCTGATTTTCCAGGTGGCTGTGCCGTCTGAGGGACAAGGGGACCGTCATCTGGAAATATTGGCGGGTTTGTTTCGGAAACTGATTTACGATGAATTCAGAGATGCATTGTTAAAAGCAGACACCAGCGAAAAGGTGCTGGAACTGGTAGGGGAATTATAGGAGGAGAAGAGAGATGTCTGAATTAGCGAAAATTTTAAAAGGAACAAGAACACACCTGATGAACGGCGTATCTTATATGCTTCCGGTTGTGGTAGGCGGAGGTGTTTTGATGGCGGTTGCTGTTATGATGGCAGGGAAAGGAGCGGCCCCGGATAGCGGTATGGCAGGAAGCATCTGGCAGATCGGGGTCAGCGCTTTAGGGCTTATGGTACCAGTGCTGTCTGCCTATATTGCTGTTTCTATTGCTGATCGTCCCGGAATCGCACCCGGACTGGCAGGCGGCGTACTTGCGAACAGCATTGGAGCGGGGTTTCTGGGAGGTATTGTTTCCGGACTTTTTGCCGGTATCATTTGCTATTATTTAAAAAAGATCAAGCTTCCTAAAGCCGTTCAGTCCTTAAAGTCCATCATAATCATTCCCATTGTGAGTGTCCTGCTTACGGGAATTCTGATGCTGTTCGTACTGGGCGGCCCCATTGCTTCTTTGATGGAGGTGCTTACCGGCTTCCTGACCAATATGAACGAAGGAAATAAAATTATTTTAGGTTTGATCGTAGGTGCCATGATCGCTTTTGACCTAGGCGGGCCGGTGAACAAAGTTGCATTCAGCTTCATGGTTGCAACGATCAGTATGGGGATCTATACCTATGCAGGACCATGTGCCATAGCCATAGCTGTTCCGCCGCTGGGGGCTGGCACTGCCTCTCTGATTCTGAAAAATAAGTTTACGGCAGAGGAACGGGAAGCAGGAATCGGTTCTCTGGCCATGGGGGCGGTAGGGATTTCAGAAGGAGCGATTTCCTATACCAGTGCAGATCCTCTCCACATGATTCCGATTAATATGATAAGCACTGCTATCGCCTCTGCTCTGGCTTATGCCATTGGAGTGACATGTCAGGCAGCCTGGGGAGGCTTGATCGTTCTTCCGGTAGCAGGTAACCGCCTGGGATATGTTGTCTGTATGGCTGTTGGAGTTGCAATTTATGTAGCTTTGTGCGCGGTGTTTAAAAAGAATGTTTCAGAAGAAAATGAGGCTTTTGCAGCCGGTGAAGACGATGATGTGGATATTTCATTTGAATAAAGGAGAGAATCATTATGAAAATCATAGCAGTGACAGCGTGCCCCTCCGGGGTCGCTCATACCTACATGGCGGCAGAAGCCATCAGTAAAAAGTGTAAGGACAGAGGCTGGGAAGTAAAGGTGGAGACACAGGGATCCATTGGTGTGGAAAATGAAATCACGGCTGAGGATGTTTTGAGTGCTGATGCCGTCATTCTGACAAAGGATATGCCGATCAAAAGGGAAGAACGTTTTAAAGGAAAGCTGATTGCAAGAGTTGCAATCGGAGATGCCATTAAAAAGACGGATGCGATCCTCAATAAAATTGAAAGTGCTGTAAATAAATAGCTGGATATTGGTTATGGAAATGGTGACCTGGTTCAGTGGAGGGAGTGTCCGATTATGGATATGCTGTACCAGGGTTAGAAAGGTTTTTTGGGCGAGTATATATGAATAGTTATAATCCGATGCAGGGGAATGAGGCATGAGAAACATGATCAAAAGATGTTAGATCTAGGGATTGATAAATTCCCTGGTTTGCAGCAGCCAGTGCTTGACGAGTTTACAAAAAAAGCTGAATAATTAAGATAATTAAGTCGAGACCATCAGAAACACAAAGCTTGCAAAAACACTTGAATTTTTTAAATGCAAATGCTATAATCCTACCAATATATTAATCAAGAGATCAAGGGAGTCTCAAGCGTACACAGTACGGTTGCGGCTCCTTTTGCTTATGGATATTTGTAATGCATGTGATCCAAATCCATAAAGCAAATAAGTCTCTTAAGGAGAACAAGGAGGTTTTCCCTGCATTTTTGGGGGAAGCCTCCTTGTTCCGTCTTTATTTTCATCTTTTATGATAACAGATTGAGGAGGAAGCGATTATGAAAAAAAGATTATTACCTGTAACTATTATTACAGCAATGACGGCAGTGCTTCTTGCCGGCTGCGGTTCATCTGCACAGCAGAGTGCTGCGGGAGGCAGTACAGCCGCCGCAAGTTCAGAGTCTACCCATGATGCAGCGTCTGCCCCGGAAGGAGGAGACGGGAAAACCATTAAGATCGGCGTGTACGGCCCTGTCACAGGGGGGTCCGCTGTTTATGGGGAAGGCGCACAGAATGCCATTACCATGGCAGTTGAAGAAATCAACTATGGAGATTCCGGTTACAAGGTTGAAATTGTAAATGGCGGAAAAATAGTAGATGACGGCGGTGATGCCAAGCAGGCAATTAATGCTTACAACAGTCTGATGAAAGAAGGCCCCAGTGCCATCGTGGGAAGCTTTTTTTCCTCCGTTACCCTTCCCGTTGCCGAACAGGCTTCCAAAGACAATATGCTCCTTCTTGCAACAGGGGCAACCAATAAAGACGTAACCTTAAAAGGTTCCACCATTTTCAGGAATTGTTTTATTGACCCGTATCAGGGCAAAATGGCCGCGCAGTTTGCAAAAGAAAAGGGCTGGACAAAAGCTGCTGTTATTTATGCCAAGGATGATGATTATTCCAACGGCTTAAAGGATGCATTTATTGAGAATGCGGAGGCAAACGGAATTGAAGTGGTATATGTAGGAGAATGTACCACAAAGGATACAGATTTTTCTTCCCAGACATCCCAGGTGGTGGCAAAAGGAGCAGATTTCCTGTTTTATCCTGCATTCCTTGATACGGTTCCCCTTCTGGTAGGGGCAGCAAGGGATGCAGGCTTTGACGGAGCCGTCATGGGCGGTGACGGCTGGGATGGAGCCGATACGGCAGGTTTTGAGGATAAATTTGAGAACTGCTATTTTACCAACCACTATTCTTCGGAAGATACCGCTCCTGCCGTAGTCAATTTCGTATCTAAATATACGGAAAAGTACGGTACTGAAAACTTGAATGCCTGTGCGGCTCTTTACTATGATGCCATTTATATGCTGGTGGAAGCCGCCAAAAACAGCGGTGCATCAGATACGGCTTCCCTGGTTAAGGGGATGACCGGAATGACTTTTACAGGTGTAGGAGGAACCTTTACCATGGATGAAAACGGCGATCCGGAGAAATCCGTAGCGATCAATACCTTTGAAGACGGCAAGGTGAAATGGCTTATGACTCTTTCACCGGAAGGAACAAAGGAATAAAGCAGCATAAATCTTACAGGAAGATCTGAAAAAAGAAAAGGAGATGTGCATGAGGACTTTAAAAGTCTTTAGTGCGCATTTTCCTTTTGAGAAAAGGAGATCCTATGACATTTTCATTATTCTTTCAAAGCCTGATAAACGGACTGAACCAGGGCGCTATCTATGCTTTGATCGCACTTGGCTATACCATGGTTTACGGAATTATCCGAATGATAAACTTTGCTCATGGCGATTTTATCATGATTGGAGCCTATACCTTATTTTATACCATTCCTATGATGATCCATGCAGGAATGCCTGCATGGATTTCCGTTTTCCTTGCCGTGGTCATATGTGCTGCGGTGGGAGTCATGGTTGAGGTGATAGCCTATAAGCCGGTCCGCAGGGCTGGTTCCATGTCAGCTCTTATTACTGCACTTGCCATGAGTCTGTTTCTTGAAAATCTGGCTATGGTTCTCTTTGGCGCAAAGCCCCATAATGTCCAGAAAATATTTGATTTACCCTCTGTAAATGTGTTTGGAGTGGCCCTTCCTCTGAATGTTATCTTGACCATCAGTATCGGGATCATTATGATGGCAGGCCTTCAGATATTTATAAAGAATACCAAGATGGGGAAAGCCATGCGGGCGGTTCCCCAGGACCGGGATGCTTCCATTCTTGCGGGGATCAATGTCAACAAGGTGATCACCATGACCTTTGCCATCGGTTCCGCATTGGCAGCGGTTGCAGCTCTTATGTATTGTACCAAATATCCGCGAGTCACCAATGATATGGGTTCCATGATGGGACTTAAGGCCTTTATTGCCGCTGTTCTTGGAGGAATCGGAGTCATTCCAGGAGCCATGCTTGGAGGAATTTTAGTTGGCCTCATTGAGATTTATGTAAAGCTATTTTTACCGGGCTGGTATGAAGCGATTACCTATGCCATTCTGATTGTGATTCTTCTGGTGAAACCGTCCGGCATTCTTGGTAAGAATGTGGGCGAGAAAGTTTAAGGGGTGGACCATGGATAAGAGGTATAAAGTTTCCTATTTCCTAAATTTCCTGGGTGTTCTGGCAGTTTTTTTCTTGTTTGTCCTGCTTTTTGAAAACAATGCTTTTGGCAGGTCCACCCAGTATATCAAGGGAATCAGTACAACTGCCTGCTATACGGTCATTATGGTGGCTTCCTTAAATCTGGTGGTGGGCTGCATGGGCGAATTTTCTCTTGGCCATGCGGGTTTTGTATCAGTGGGAGCATATGCTTCCGCCATTGTATCCAATGGACTTGCCGGAAAAGGACTGCCCGATATTGCATTATTCCTGGTTGCTATTCTTGCAGGAGGAATTGCAGCCGGCATGACCGGAGTCCTGGTTGGAATTCCGGCTCTACGCTTAAGAGGAGATTATCTTGCCATTGTTACCATTGCTTTTGCAGAGATTATCCGTGTCCTCTTTTGCAATCTTTCGATTACAGGCGGCGGAAAAACCATGAGCGGTATTATAAAGCTTTCCAACTTCTACTGGAGCTTCTGGATCATGGTGATCTGTATCACCATGATGTACATGTACGTACGCAGCCGCTTTGGCAGAACGGTGAAAGCCATTCGGGAGGATTACATAGCAGCGTCTGCTTCGGGAATCAATGTTACTTATTATAAAGTGCTTACCTTTACTGTAGCCGCTTTCTTTGCAGGAATCGGCGGAGGTGTTTATGCCCATTACATGACAGCCATGATTCCCACCAACTTTAACTTTATGTACTCTGCGGAGCTTCTCTCAGAGGTAATCATCGGAGGGATCGGCTCCATTACCGGGTCCATAATCGGTGCGGCTTTTCTTTCTTCTCTTCCGGAAATGATGCGCCAGTTCTCCCAGTACCGTATGCTGGCATACTCTGTAGTACTGGTACTTGTTATGATTTTTAAACCGGGCGGTATCTTTGGAGCATGGGAATTTTCCCTCATTCGTGTATTTGAACGGCTGACAGGCAGAAAAATCGGTTGGGATAAGAACCGGAAAAAAACAGAAGGAGGTGTATAAATATGACAGGAACAGAAGGAGCCATGCCGGTATTAAAGGCTCAGAACCTGGGAATCCAGTTCGGCGGATTAAAAGCGGTGGACAGCTTTAATATGGAAATCGGAGAATCGGAGCTGGTGGGGCTGATCGGCCCAAACGGTGCGGGAAAAACCACAGTGTTCAATCTGATCACCGGCGTTTATAAACCGACGGAAGGATCCTTTTACTTAAATGGTCAGTCCATGAATGGGAAAAAGACCCATCAGATTGTTGAAGCAGGAATTGCAAGAACATTCCAGAATATCCGGTTATTTAAGAAAATGACCGTAATCGATAATGTAAAGGCAGCCATGAGCGCCAAGCTTTCCTACAATCTGTTTCATGCCGTTTTTCGTACGCCGTCCTACTGGAGGCAGGAAGAAGAACTGACAAAAAGAGCCGGAGAACTGCTTAAAATCGTGCATTTAAGTGGAAAAGAAGATTATGAAGCAGGTAATCTGCCCTATGGCGAACAGAGGCGTCTGGAGATAGCCAGAGCCCTGGCTACGGATATGAAGCTCCTTCTTCTTGATGAACCAGCGGCAGGGATGAACCCGACAGAAACGGAAGAACTCCTGGAGATTATCAACTATATCCGCGATGAATTTAAGATTTCCGTGCTTCTTATCGAGCATGATATGAGCCTGGTCATGAAAATCTGCGAACGGATTTTAGTCCTTGATTTCGGCACTACCATTGCATCCGGGTCTCCGAAGGAGATCGCCAATCATCCAAAGGTCATTGAAGCCTATCTGGGAAAAGACGATGAGGAGGTAGAGGAAGATGCTTAAGGTAAAGGATCTGGCAGTATCTTACGGTGCCATTGAAGCCATTCATGGGGCATCCCTG
>POVV01000536.1_pt1 | contig 23198 bp, 19 predicted proteins | sample 1560271 | NCBI WGS metagenome assembly POVV01 (sample SAMN08337232, study PRJNA429181) | Bioreactor metagenome, whole genome shotgun sequencing project. | biome: cows' rumen and soil; feature: anaerobic; isolation source: anaerobic chemostat enrichment culture, galacturonate as sole carbon... | reverse complement strand
CGAATTCTTTCCGGAGAAAGAGAACATCCTGTGGGGAATTACCCATGCCCATCGGACAGATTTCCAGATTATAAAAACTGCACTCGATCTGGGGGCCTCCACGGTGCGGATCGGATTTGAAGACAGCAGGTATTTAAGCCGGGAAATCATAGCCGACACGAATCTTCAGCTGGTAGAGGCGGCAGCAGGCATCGTGAGAGAGAAGAAAATGCTGCCTGCTTCCCCTGATGAAATAAGGGCCATGCTGAATATTCATTCCCTATAACAACAGGTCTGAGAACCGGAGTTAGTGGGAGTAGTGGTTTACGTATAAATCCAGATGCCAGGTAATTATAGCATCTGGATTTATTTTGCCTTTAAAACATTTAATCAAGGAGTTCACCGATGAAACTCACACTAAGATACTTCCTTCTGCGGTTGAATCGCTGTTTCACAGATTTGTAAACGAATGTGATAAGCTTGATGGAAAAATTGAAAGAGCATGGGGGTGCTGATATAATAGAGATAAGTCAATGCATTACTAATTAAACAGGACATGAATCAAAGAGAAGAAAGGGAGTAGAAATATGAAAAAGCTTAAAATAACACTTGCCTGTGCCGGCGGTATGTCAAGCAGTATGCTGTGCAAGAAAATTATCACAGCATCAGAAAAGAAAGGCTATGCAGGTACAGAGTGCGAAGCCTATTCTGTTCATAGCTTGCAGTCGGCAGCTCCGGGCAGTGATGTGATTTTACTGCCTCAGGTAAGTTATATGAAGGATACCATAGTGAAAAAATACCCGGATATTCCTGTTGAGGTTATTTATATGAAAGACTATGGGATGATGAACGGTGAAAAAATCTTTAATGATATGGCAGAAAAATTTGGTTGGTAAATAAGGATATAAAAAGATCAAAAATGATTGACTTGATGGATAATTGTGCTATAATCTAATTGTTAAACAATTAGATTAATAAACTTATGAGCTTTAATAGTACATTGAATTCTGGAGGTCATATGAAGAAAGAAATAAAAATACTGGCACCCTGTGGAATCCTTGGTTATGGATATCCCAAGTCCTCTTTTCTAAAAGGAATGTCTTATAAACCGGATGCAATCGTTGTTGATGCGGGAAGTACCGATGCAGGACCGCATAAATTAGGTGCCGGAGTAGCAATTGTAAGTGAAAAAGCCTGTAAAAAAGACTTGGAAATCATGATTACGGAGGGGGCAAAAGCTAAGATTCCGGTAATCATCGGGTCAGCCGGAGGAAGCGGGGGAAGCGTTCATGTTGAATGGACCTGGAATATTATAAAAGAAATTCTTAAGGAACATGCATTGCAATCACAAAAAGTAGCAATCATATGGGCGGATATTCCTAAGGAAGTGGTAAAAGAAAAATTACATAATGGCAAAGTTCAGCCGTTGGGTCTTTCTGTAAAAGAACTGACGGAAGAACGGCTGGAATTAACCAATGGTATTGTGGCTCAGATGGGGCATGAACCGATTGTAAAAGCATTAGAATCGGGAGCTGATATCATAATCTGCGGAAGGGCCTATGACCCATCTCCCTTTGCGGCAGTAGCCGTGTATCACGGATTTCCGCTGAGCTATGGATATCATGCCGGCAAGATTCTTGAGTGCGCAGCCCTTTGTGCCGTACCGGGAACTACAAAAGACTGTATGCTTGGAACCATAACAGAGGAAGGATTTATGATTACACCATTATCTGATGAAAGAATTTGCACTCCTCTTTCCGTGGCAGCTCACACATTTTATGAAAAAGATCATCCATATATCCTTCATGGTCCGGGAATAATTTTAAATTTAAAAGATTGTGAATTTAACCAGGTTGACGAAAAGAGCGTATTTGTAACCGGAAGCAGGATTGAACAATCAGATCCTTACTGTATTAAATTAGAGGGAGCCATGAAAGTTGCCTACAGAACCTTTGTGGTAGCTGGTGTAAGAGATTCTCTAATGATATCACGGTTAGAGGAAATAGAGAGACTTGCGGAAGAGCAGGTCAGAACGTATTATTCGGATATACCGGAGGAGGATTATACGATTCACTTTATTAATTATGGAATGAATGGTGTAATGGGAGAGCTGGAACCTTCGAAGGAATTACCCCATGAAGTCGGAATCGTTTTTGAGGTAATTGCCAAATCCCAGGAACTTGCCGATGCAGTATGCGGTTCGCTTCGTTCCAGTTTACTTCATTATGGTTATATCGGGAGAAAATCAACTGCCGGAAATCTGGCTTTCCCATTCGCGCCAAGTGATATTCCATTTGGTCCAGTATATGAATTTTCCGTTTACCACTTAATGGAAGTAGAAGATAGTTGTCAGATGTTTCCCATTGAATACCCTGATATGTAATGGAAGGAGGAGATAAAAATGGCGGAATGCAGTTTATATGATTGTGCGAAAGTAATACGTTCAAAGAACAGTGGACCTTTTGAGATTACGTTGGATGTGCTTTTTGATGATCCGGTAATATATCAAAAAATAAAAGACAGCAATATTATTAATAAAACCACGATTTGCAATCTGTACCGGTTGACTGAAGATAAGATCACACAAATTGTTTTTTATGACAAGGCATTGGGGTTTAAAATTACATTTGCGAGAAAAATATCATCAGGTACTTGTTACGATACCGATGTTTATGGGGCACAACAACATGCACCTTTAAGTGAATTAATCGTCAGCATTTAGAAAGGGAGTGTCGGGTGATGGCAAAACAAAAAGCAGGGGGGGCACAATCAAAGTTAAAGCGCATCTGGCGGGACAGGGTTTTATATCTTACCTTACTGCCTACTTTAATATATTTCTTTGTATTCCATATGATACCGATCATTGGCATGAAACTGGCCTTTTATGATTACCGGATTAAGGGTGATAATGTATTTGTAGGATTTACATATTTTAAAAAGTTATTTTCGACTCCGGTATTTTTTCAGATACTGGAAAATACTTTGATAATCAGTGCGATGAAGATATTCCTGTTTTTCCCGATGCCTATCATTTTTGCAATTATGTTAAATGAATTTAAGGCAGGACCTTTTCGAAAGGGTGTACAGGTGATCTCTTATCTGCCGCATTTCCTTTCCTGGGTTGTAATTGCAGGAATATGGTTTGAATTTTTATCTCCTTCTACCGGGATTTTAAACAGCGTTCTGACCAGTTTTGGTTTCGAAAAAGTAAATTTGTTAACAAGCAAAAGTTCAATAAGATGGGTTCTGCTGGCATCGGAATCCTGGAGATCCATTGGGTGGGATTCCATTGTATATCTAACGGCAATTATGGGGATTGACCCAACTCTATATGAAGCTGCAAAAATAGATGGGGCTAACCGCTTTCAGATTGTTGGAAGTATCGTTTTGCCGGCTTTGGCTGTAACAATGGTTACCGTTTTAATTTTGAATATTGGTTTCTTTATGAATGCAGGTCTGGATCAGGTGCTGAACTTTACCAATGCTGCAGTTAATTCTAAGATTGATATCATAGACACCTATGTTTATCGGATAGGTCTGCAAAATTCCCAGTATTCCTTAGCAACAGCAGCGAATCTGTTTAAAGGTGTAATCGGTACACTCTTAATTGTTTCAACCCATCTGTTTTCTAAAAAGCTGACTGGTAAGGGTGCATGGTAGGAGGAAAGATATGAAAAGAAGAAAGAAGATATCAATTGGTAAACTTCTATGCGGCTTTATTATGATGCTTTTAGCGTTATGTATGTTAGTTCCATTATTGAATATCCTGGCAAGATCTCTTTCACAACCGGATTTAGTTCATAGCCTGAAAGGATATGATATACTGCCCAAAGGATTTTCCACGGTGAATTACCAGGTTATTTTAGGACAGCCTATTGTAATCAGAAGTATACTGAATTCATTATTTATTACGGTTGCCGGTGTAATTTTAAATATTATATTGACAGCCAGTGCGGCTTATGTTTTAACTAGGCCGGGACTGGTTGGTAAAAAAGTCTTTATGTATTTCTTTATTATTATGATGATATTTGAGCCGGGCATTGTACAGGAATATTTTCTGATGAAACATATTCATCTATTGGATAACCTGTTTTCCATGGTTATTTACAGAAGTGTAAATGTCTATTATCTAATTATATTAATGAGATTTATGGAAGAGGTTCCGGCTTCCATTCAGGACGCTGCAAGAATTGATGGAGCTGGGCATTATAACATCTTATTTAAGATCATGATACCTTTATGCAGAATCCCATTAATTACGGTGGGAATGTTTTATGCGGTGTTCCGCTGGAATGAATTTTTTAAATCCAGTATCTTTTTAACCAGCAAAAATCATACGGTCTTACAGGTGCTTTTAAGGCAATTTGTTGTTAATTCAGATTCACAGGTAATTGTCGGTGCATCCAATATATTAGCTAATAATAATATTGCACAACTGGATAACGCTTCTTTAAAAGCAGCAACCATTGTAGTGGCTGTTGTACCAATTTTATTATTATACCCAATTATTCTTAAATACTATACCAATGGTGTTATGTCAGGAGGTGTGAAAGAGTAGATAATCGTTTGCTTTGCGGGAAGGCATAGAAAAAATTATATAAATCATATGGAGGGTATGCAATGAAAAAAACAATATCATATTTATTAGTTATGGGAATGGCAGTACTGTCCCTGGCTGGCTGCGGAAAAAAGATTGATTCCGGATCCAATGTACAAAGCACTCAGGACAGCACGAATGATTCTTCATCTGTAACAATTAAGGCAGTAATAAAGGATTTGTCAGCAGATGATGAAGTTTCTGTAAAATTTCTGGAGGCAGTAAGCAGCGGTGTATCAAAAGAGCTTGGCCGGGAAGTACATTTGGAACTGGCTCCGATCTCTGATGGTACTTATTCAGAAAGCATGAGTCTTTTGCTTCAAAGCGGCGAAATTCCGGATCTGATGTATTTCCAGGGCGGCGATTATCAATTTGCCATTACCCAGGGGATCCTGGAAGACCTGACCCAATATGTGAATAATTCGACGAATATTAAAGCATTAATGCAGCCATATAACAAGGAAAGATTAGAGAACTATCCATATCTCTTGTGGTTGTCACCGGATAGAATAAAGGTTCCGGTTGTGAGACAAGACTGGTTTGATGCAGCAAAATCAAGTAAAACACTTTTGGATAATCCTACTACTGACAATTATAAAGCATTCTTTCAGGAGTTAAAAGAGAACAACAATCTTAAAGCCGCATATACCGTACCCGGAGATATTGCCGAACTGGATACTGTATTTAATCTGGCCTTTGGGGTTAAGGCAACCTGGATAAAAGAAGGTGATAAATATGTTTACAGTAAAGTTACAAATGCAGAAAAAGAAAAATTGGCATTTTATGCAGAGCTTTATAAAGAGGGATTATTGGATAATGAGTGGCTTACAAAAAAATGGGACACAAAAGAAAGTGCCTTTTATAATGGCGAAGTTGGAGTTGTAAGCGGAACCCAGGGCAGTGTCGTTAACGTTTACAATAATAAGATGGTCACACAAAATGGTGAAAATGCAAAGCTAGTTATTCTTCCGCCGGCAAAAGGTGCAGCACAAGGATATACTCCGGGTGATGTCAGTAAAGAATCCCGGGGCTGGGCAATCAGCAAATATTCGGATCATAAGGATGTTGCTTTTGCAGTTTTAGAGTATATGGCCGGTAAGGAAGGTCAGCTTCTTGATAAATTGGGTTACGAAGGTGAAGAATACAATATAGAGAATAATGAAATTGTATTAACCGATAAAATATCGGAGTGGTGGCCTCGCTTCCACGAATCAATTGCAAATTTTGATGCGCCTATATCAAGTAAGACCCCGTATTTCAGCGAAGCAGCCCTTAAATCTTTAGACATGGTCAATACCTACTCTTCTTTTGACAATGCATTTGTTATACCGGATGAATATGCAACAAACTGGGATGCAAGTCAGGCACTTTACATAGAATTTGCAGCGGATGTAATAAGCGGTAACCGTTCCATTGATGAATTCGATCAATTTGTTGCAGATTGGAATGCATTAGGCGGAGCAGAAATTACTGAATACGCGAACACGATACTGAAATAATCAAGGGAAGAAAGGAACGTATGATGTTAACAAGAGAATATCTGATTCAAAATAAAGAAGTTGCACTGGATAAAGCAATCGGTTCACTCGGTGGTTTAGCGATCGGTGACTCCTTCGGTGATGCAGCAAGAAGCCCAGAAAACCAAAGAGATTATGGAATAACTACGGATTTTAATAAAGGTTCTTCCTGGAGTACGGATGATACGGAATTTGCCCTTTTGACGGCTGAAACTATGATTAAAGCCGGTGGTGATTTTACTTCGGAAGATGTAGTAACTATGTGGTTAAGACATGTGGCAACAGAAGATGAGCTGAAACGTGGCGGTGTCAGCGAAGTGGAAGCATGCAATAATCTGCGGAGAGGCATGCGTCCGCCGGAATCAGGAAGATTCAATGCTTACTATTTAAGCGATGGAGCTGCTATGAGAAGCGGTCCGATTGGTATCTTATGTGCAGGTGATCCGGAAAGAGCAGCCAGACTGGCGGAAATTGATGCCAGCGTAAGCCATCATATGGATGGTGTCTGGGGAGCACAGGCTGTTGCCGTTGCAGTATCCCTGGCAATGGTTGATGCTTCCATGGACGAAATATTAGACGCTGTTTTAAAAACAGCACCAAAAGGATCCTGGTTCAGGGAAACATTATTACGTGCCTTTCAAATTGTAGATGATGCAAAAGGTGATATTGCAGATGCCTGGATGCCACTGCATTATGAATTATTTTCCACGCACCGTTCTACGGTGGCGGAGGCATTGCCGGAAGTATTTGGATGCTTGAAATTAGAGCATAGCAGTTTTAAGTCAGGATTAATTCTCGCCGGTAATTTTGGACGGGATGCAGATACCATTGGAGCTGTAGCAGGAGCTGTTCTCGGAGCAAAATACGGTGCAAAAGGCATACCGGAGAAGTGGCTGCAAAAAACCAGATATCCATCCGGAACCTGTTTAGGCTTTACAAAAGGTATTGATATCTTTGACCGAGCAGCCAAATTAGCAGCCTTAATTAAATAATATCATATGACCTGTCTGTCAGATTGACAGACAGGTCATGGTTATCAAAGGAGAATGAGAATATGATACCTGATAAATATTTGGAAAAGGTATATTCCGGATTTTTGGGGATGAATATTGGTATTCGTTTAGGGGCTCCCGTGGAGCCCACCATATGGACTTATGAACGTATTCTAAATACATACGGTGAAATTACGGATTATGTAAAGGACTTCAAAAATTTTGCTGCAGATGATGATGTGAATGGGCCGGTGTATTTTCTTCGGGCTTTATATGATGATGCAAAAGACGGTAATTTAAAACCCCAGGATGTTGCCAGGGCATGGCTGAATTATTCCCGTGAGGGTGTTGGCATGTTCTGGTGGGGCGGCTATGGCATCAGTACGGAGCATACGGCTTACTTAAACTTAATGCATGGCATTCCTGCACCCCAGTCCGGATCTGTGAATCAGAATGGTCAATTGCTTGCAGAACAGATCGGAGGCCAGATATTTATTGATACCTGGGGACTGGTGAATCCATGCCGGCCGGACAAAGCAGCGGAATTCGGGCAGAGTGCCGCCAGTGTGTCCCATGACGGAGAAGGAATTTATGGTGCCCGTTTTTTCTGTGCATGCATTGCCCATGCCTTCCAATGCCAGGATATCCATGAAATTATTCAAGTAGGGCTATCACAAATCCCTGACCATAGCTTATATGCAAAGGTTGTAAATGCAGTACTTGATTTTCACAGGGGAAATGATCATTGGCGGGATTGTTATAACATGCTGGTACGTGATTGGGGGTATGATAAATACGGCGGTGTCTGCCATATGATACCTAACGCAGGTGTATGTGCATTATCCATGGTATACGGGAATGGAGATTTTGCAAGGACAGTAGAAATTGCCACCATGTGCGGCTGGGATACAGACTGTAATGCAGGCAACGTAGGAACCGTGCTGGGTGTTATGTGTGGGATCGATGGACTGCCGGATAAGTATCGCAAGCCAATAAATGATGGCATAATCCTATCTGGAATTTCCGGTTCTTTGAATAATCTGGATGTACCTACTTACGCGAAAGAGGTTGCTTTGCTGGGTTACAGACTGGCTGAGGAAGAAGCCCCGGCCCCGCTTCTTGATAGTATAAAAGAAGGAGAAATTCATTTTGATTTTGAACTTCCGGGATCTACCCATAATATGCGGTTATCAGATTCATTTTTTTGTACTGCAAACCATTCCACCGATGTAGCATATAAAGGAAACGGTTCCCTAAAGATATTAGTCGATCGGATGACTCGGGGAAATCAGTGTAAGCTGTACTATAAACCTTTTTACCGCCGGGATGAATTTTCTGATGAGCGTTATATGCCAGTGTTTACACCTACGGCATATCCAGGACAGACAGTATCTATGAAGCTTTATCTGGATCAATGGAACGGATGGGAAACACTTGGGATAGCGCCTTATGTTCGTTCTGTGAGTGATAAGAAAGAACATTTACAGGGATATGTGAAACTAGTGCAGGGGGAATGGATCGGCGTGACCTTTACGATACCGGAGGTAGACGGGGATTTAATTGATGAAGTTGGTATCGTAATTGAAGGTTATTCCATTGCAAAGGCCAAAACCCTGGGTTTCCTATACTTAGATGAATTTTCTATTACAGGTAAAAGCAAGTATACTGTTAAAATCGCTAAGCAGCGAAAGGAATTTGGTACAATCACCCCATTTTCTGTTGATCATGGAGCCTGGGGGAAGGACGGAAATGCCCTGTCTCTGATGAGGTGCGAGCCAGCCTTTGCCTATGCCGGTAATTACTTTTCAAAAGATGTAAGGGTGACAGTGCCGGTTACTCCGATCCATGGGGAAAGCCACCTGTTACAGATCCGTGCCCAAGGTGCAATGCGTGGATATATTGCCGGATTTTCAGAAGAGGGGAAAGCAGCAGTATATAAAAATGATTTTGGTTATAAAAAAATGATAGAAACTGATTTTGCCTGGAAACATGGTACTACTTATAAGCTTACTCTGGAAGCAGTTGGTGATTGGATTACCCTGTCCGTAGATGGTGAAAAAATATTAGAGATGAAAGATGGCAGCTTCCGGTATGGTATGTTTGGCTGTGGTTCCATTGGTATGGGGAGAACATTATTCGGTGATTTTGAAATTATGGAGATTTAGTGGCCAGTTCCACACCGGAAAAGAATGGGGTCGATGCAATTCGTTGACTTATCTATTAATTCAGGTATAATTAATGTGTTAGACCTTTAAAATGTTAAGTTAGAGATGAAGCGAGGTATCAATATGGGTTTTGCTCCAATTGAGAATGAAAGACTATCAGATAAAGTTGTACGGGTTATAATGGAACAGATAAAAGACGGTACTTTAAAACCTGGAGATAAATTACCAAATGAACTCGATTTGGCTGATGAATTCTGCGTAAGCAGAGGAATTCTAAGGGAAGCCCTGACGATATTACAAGCAAGAAATTATATCTGTAGAAAGCCGAAAGAGGGTACATTTGTTAATCCGAATATTTCAGAAGTTATGAATGTTTCTGCGGGAATTACACTAAAAGAAGGTACTTATAGCGATTTAATTGAAATGCGTGTTTGCCTGGAACAAAGGACCGTGGAGAAAATCATTGAAACTGCATCGGATGAAGAGATTGAGGAATTATATGATTTGATTTCAGAAACAGACAAGAAAAAAGGAGCGCGTTCCATCGATCACTATTTTCACTATCGTCTTGCAGAGCTTTCCCATAATGCAATATTTATGAATTTTATTGATTCCTATTATGATATCATTGATGAGGTTGTTACCCATACAACTAAGAATACAAACCGCAGACAGGAAATATATAAGGAACATTGTGAAATAATTCAAGCTCTTAAGGAAAGAGACAAAGAAAAGGCAAAAGCAGCAGTGGTAAGCCATCTTGAAAATGTATTACAAAATATTAAAAACGATTGAGTGTAATATGAGTTCATCGGGTATCCATTCATAATAAATGATCTTATTGAAAAAAGTATTAGATTGTTGTTGAGTTTTTAAAGTGCTTATGTTATTATAATAAAAAATAAATTTTTAGATATTAGGCATATGCCTTGATCCACGTTTGCTAGGGAAAATCTTAGCAAACGTGTTTTTTTTTGGAGGATAGGATGAAAAAAGGAAGATTAGCACTGGAAATTTTAACGATCATGTTAGGAAACTTTATTTATGCAGTAGGGATTGTATTTTTTATTATGCCTTCAGGTTTGATTACCGGAGGAACCACAGGCATTGCTATTGCCGTTAATCATTATACAAAGATACCTATATCAAGTATTGTATTAGCTTTTAATGTAATTATGTTTATGATCGGTTTGTTCGTATTGGGAAAAAAATTCGCATTAACTACACTGATTAGTACATTATTCTTTCCATTATCTTTGGAAGTATTGCAAAAATTGTCCGTAAATTTTGCAATTACAGATGATATATTTTTATGTACAATTTTTGGTGGTGTTTGTATAGGAAGTGCGATTGCACTTGTTATCAGAGTCGGGGCGAGTACCGGAGGTATGAGTATACCACCATTGATATTGAACAAATATATGCATATTCCTGTATCTGTCAGTTTATACGTAGGCGACTGCATCATACTTGCTCTGCAGGTAGCTTTTAGTGATAAAAATAAAATTCTTTATGGTATTATTTTAGTTATGATTTATTCCATCGTTTTAGATAAACTTCTTATACTAGGTACGAATAAAATACAGATAAAAGTAATAAGCGGCAAATCTCCGGAGATAAAAGATGCAATAATTTCGAAATTTGATAGAGGAGTTACACTTTTGCATAGTAAATCAGGATATCTGGAAAGAGAGATGGATATTTTACTAACTGTTATTTCTAATAATGATTTATCTAAATTTGAAAAGCTGATTCATGAAATAGACGGCGAGGCATTTGTTATTATTAGCCATGTGAATGAGGTAAGAGGCAGAGGATTTAGTATAGGAAAAAGATATTTATAATATTTTACAATGAGGGGAGGTTTATTATGGAATTAAAAATTATTCAAGGAAATGTTTCAGAAGAAATCTTAGATCTATATGTAAAGTCTTTTCGTTTGAAACCCTGGAATGAAACGTGGACGCCGGATATGGCTGGTATGAGGATAAATGATTATCTACAGAATCCGATGGCTCTGGGATATGAAGCTCATCAAGATGGAAATATAGTTGGTTTTTTAATGGGATACATAACCTCCTATTTAGGGGTTAAAGAATTTCATATACAGGATTTTGTGATTTCTGTAGATTTTAGTAGAATGGGCCTGGGAACCAAAATGCTGTCTTTGGTTCAACAGGATGTGAAAAGAAGAGGGATAGTAAATATTAACTTAGTCACTTTGAAAGCTCCGAGGACTGAAGGATTTTACAATAAAAATGGATATGAAACGGATTCAAATCTTGTGTTTATGAATAAAAAAATATAAATGTTACAAAAGACCACGCACGGATATAGTGGTTATATGTCAAAAGCAGCGGTTCCTTATCCATTCGTGGAAAGAGAAACGCTGCTTTTTATAATAGGCTATTATTGCCAATGCATTCCGTATATGAAACAGCTATATGGAGTCCGTAGGGAACTGATCCGCAGTTTCTTTTGGAACAGGAATAGAAAACCAGATTACAGTAAAGTCTTTGCTTCGACTTTTAATATGCAGACCAGAGTCTGGCCCGTAGGATAAAACCAATCTGGAATTTGTGTTCACCAACCCGATGTTCTGGTTGGAAGCCCGTTTCATCTGTTCCAGATCACGTCTGATGGCGTCAAGCTTTTGGCCGGGAATTCCATTTCCTGTATCATAGATATTGAAATAGATTCGATCCTTTTTCCTGTGTACAGAGATACAAATGATCCCTTTTTCTTTCTTCTCTTTAATACCATGATATATTGCATTTTCAACAAGAGGCTGCAGCAGCATCTTCTTGACGGGGTAGATGGAGCATTCCGGGGCAATATGGAATCTGGCATCAAATTTATTCACATAGCGAAGCTTCATAATTTCAAGATACTTTTTGAGATAGTCGATTTCATTCTGAACTTTTACATTCTCCTGAGGATCGCTGAGCGAATAACGCATAATTGCAGAGAGATAGGATATCATCTGACTGCACCGGTTTTCTGAGCCGGTCAGCTTCACCGACTCCCAGTAAATGCTGTTTAACGTATTATGAAGAAAGTGGGGATTGATCTGGTGTTGCAGTGCCTGCATTTTGGATAACTGAAGCTTGGCAGTTTTTTCTGAATCCTGCACCTTTAAATAATCCTGCTCGATGAAGAGGTGGATTACATTCAGCAAAATGTATTCAAAGGGATTGGAGATCCTTTTTGAAGGCGGCTGTATTCTTTTTAGAGCCGTCTTCGGCATGCTGAAAGTGCTGATAATTTTACTTAAGTACTTGTAATCATGCTGGGTTTTAAAGAATGCAAAAATACAGGCTACCCCAATGGCTGCCATTGTGATGAAAATATACATGCTGGTCAGACTTATGGTAGTTTCGTAGATTTTATCCTTAGGAGTCAGCATTAAATAGGAGAATCCATAGGAACGGGGGGAATGCAGATAGGTTGCGGTATAAGAGGCATAATCCTGGCTTACGACCGTAACATTGCTCTGTTTGTATTCGGATGCCATTTGCTCTGAAAGGGACAGGAGCGCTTCTGCTGTAAGTTTACTGGTGGAAGGCCAGACAAGCCGGTTGCCAGAGTCAATTAAGAAAACTTGCTGATTTTCGTATTCCATCAGCCGCTGCAGCTTACTTTTTAACCGGTCCGCATTGAAACTGAAAATGATCAGGCCATTCTGTACATCCGTGGTCCTGTGGTACAGCTTTCTGTAAATGGTCATGCTGGGAGTGGGATATTCGGTATACAGCAGCGGGTCGTCGGAGAACTCCATCCATACGTCTTCTGTTCCGGCATGATGGTAGGAAGCCAGAATTTCAGCTTCCTTATCCGGGGGGAAGGAAATCAGTTTTGCACTTAAGGGAATAAAAATCCGGCTGTAATCATTTTTGTAGTAAACATAAATATTCTGGAGATAGTCGTCCGTGTAAATCAGATTCTGAAAATTCAGCGAAATATTTTCAACGGATTTGATGGAATTTAGGGAGAGTGACTTTTCTGTAAACGCATTCTTAAGCTGTAAGTTCACCCTGGGATTGGAGGCAAAAAAAAGATATGCGTTGTCAACATGGGTATAAAATGTCTCCAGAATATCATCTGCTTGATTTAAAATACGGGAAGCCCTTTTTTCAGCTTCAAGAGTACTCTCTTTTGCTGTTCGGAAAATACTGTATAAGCCGATGAGAAGAAGCGGTATCAAAATTAGCAGGCTGTTGACCAGCAGGCTGCGGATGAAAAAACGGACAGTAGTGGAATGATGCTTTTTATTCAGGTTATCAAAAAATGAATTATTTTTCATGATTTCTATATTCTGTGGGTGTGATGCCCCAATATGCCTTAAAGGCTCTTGCGAAGTTATTTGGATTTACATATCCGATCATATTGCTGATGTTATATATTTTGGTATCCGGGTCCTTAAGCAGCAGTGCCGCCTGCTTCATCCGGGCCTCGTTTAGCAGGTCTGAAAAGGTCTTGGAGGTTTTCAGCTTAATCATCTGACTGAGGTAGGAAGAATTCAGGAACAGGGATTCTGCCAGGGAGGACAGGGAGCCTTCCCTGTAATTTTCGATGCAGTAGGACAGAACCTTTTTTATAATCTCATCAGAAGAATGACTGTGATCGGTATCAGGGCTGACGTTGTATTTTAAGTCCAGTTCCATTTTGATTGTTACAAAAATTTCCTTCAGCTCTGAAAAGCTGGTAGGCTTTAATACATAATATCGAACCCCGTACCGTATCGCGTTCTGCGCATATTTGAAGTTATCATGAGCGCTGAGGAAAACAACGATGGGCCTGGAGCCAGTCAGCTCTGAAACTGCCTTTGCCAGCTGGATCCCGTCCATATCGGGCATACTGATATCGGTCAGGATTACATGCACCGTGTGTTCTTTTAAATATTCAAGAGCTTCCCGTCCGCTGTCTTTTTGGGCACACACATGAAATCCTTGTTCATTCCATGGAAAACAGGACGCAAGTATATTGCGGGAATTCGCTTCATCATCTACAATCAGAAGTTCATACATTTCATTTCCTCCACCACTGTACCATATTGATATAAAAATTATAGCATGAGGAAGTTTTAGAGTCAAAGGGGATAGCGGACAGAGCCGAATATTCTAAAATTATGATAGCCTGGTAAAATAAAGATACATCGAAATGATAGGTGGTTATAATGAATACAAGGGCGCACGGCAGCGGCATCATGATAAAATACGGTTAATGAATTGTGTTCCAATGGGACCGCAAATGACTGAAGGAGGAATTATCTATGCCACCGTTAAAATCAAATGCTGCAAGGATGCCGGCTGTGAGAAAATATCCGAAAAACTGGAGATGGGGATTGCTCTTCATTCTGCCATGGCTGCTTGGATTTTGTATTCTTCAGGCTTATCCGCTGGTAATGTCGCTGTACTACTCTTTTACGGATTTTTCTATTCTGTCGGAAGGCAAATGGATTGGTGCGGATAATTATATCAAGCTGTTTACAAGGGATAAGTATTTTGTAAAGTCTTTCCTGCTGACCTTTAAGTATGCTCTGATGGCAGTGCCCATGAAGCTGATTATGGCTTTGATTGTAGCAATGATCCTGAATATGCGTTTAAAGGGAATCAACCTGTTCCGTACGGTGTACTATCTGCCATCCATTATGGGAGGCAGCGTTGCCATCTCTATCCTATGGAGATTCATGTTCATGAAAGAAGGAATGCTGAACAAGTTTTTAGGTGTTTTACATATTCCGGCAGTGAACTGGCTGGGAGATCCGGATATTGCTCTGGTAACCATTAGTCTTCTTGTCATCTGGCAGTTTGGCTCCTCTATGGTTCTGTTTCTGGCAGGTCTTAAAAATGTGCCGACGGAGCTATATGAGGCGGCAGATGTTGACGGGGCAACAAAGTGGATCCAGTTCTGGCATATTACTTTTCCCATGCTGACACCGGTCGTTTTCTTTAACCTGATCATGCAGATCATTCATGCATTGCAGGAGTTCACCTCTGCATTTATTATCACCAATGGCGGACCCAATCACGGAACCTATTTAATAGGGGTTAAGATTTATGAAGACGCGTTTAAAAATTTGAAAATGGGATATGCATCAGCATCCTCATGGGTGATGTTTGTAGCCATTCTTCTAATCACGCTTCTTGTATTCCGCTCATCAAGTGCATGGGTATTCTATAATGATGGAGGACTGGATTAATGAGAATTAAAAAGAACAACCTTATTGCGTATTTTATTTTAATTGCCGTAGGAACCGTTATGATTTACCCTTTGTTCTGGCTGTTCTTTGCTACATTCAAGGACAACAAGGAGCTGTTTGGAACGATGAGTCTGCTTCCGGAACAATTTTCCTTTGAAGCTTTCAGAGAAGGGTGGAAAGGCAGCGGTCAGTTTACCTACCTGACATTTTACTTAAATACCTTTAAGCTGGTCATCCCGACCGTGGCATTTACCGCCCTTTCCACAGGAATCGTTGCATACGGATTTGCCAGATTCAGCTTTCCGTTTAAGAAAATACTGTTTATGCTGATGATTTCCACTTTGATGCTGCCGGATGCAGTTATTATGATTCCAAGATATGTTGCATTTAACAAATTCGGCTGGGTTGATACCTACCTGCCTTTCTGGGTTCCGGCAATCCTGGCCTGCTATCCTTTCCTGATTTTTATGCAGATTCAGTTCTTAAGAGGAATCCCCAGAGAACTGGACGAATCGGCCTATATGGATGGCTGCAATCCATTTATGGTGTATGTAAAGGTACTGGCTCCGCTTTTAAAGCCCTCTGTTTTTTCTGTTGTGATCTTTCAGACTCTTTGGAGGTGGAATGATTATTTCAATAACCTGGTATACATAAGCAGCGTTAAAAATTATACACTGTCCCTGGCTTTAAAAATGTCCATAGACAGCCAGGGAGCTTCCACACCCTGGAATCAAGTACTGGCCATGTCCTTAGTATCCTTGATTCCGCCGATTTTACTGTACTTCTTTGCACAAAAGTACTTTGTGGAAGGGATTACGGCCGGAGGTATAAAAGGATAAAAAAATGATAGATGAACAATATGAAGATAGATTTTAAAGATATGTACCTGTAATATGAACAGGGGTTTGAAACATTGGATTTATGGTAAAATGGAATTACCAAACGTAAGGGTAAACCTGATAAAGGAGAAGGAGGAACGATTTTATGAAAAAGCATTTCAAGAAAAGCGCTGCTTTGTTTATGGCTGCTTCCATGGCGGCAGTATCCCTGATGGGCTGCAATTCAAGTGCCAAAAATGCAGATACCAGTGCGGCTGCCCAGAGCAGCGCAGGGGCAGAGGATAGGTCGGCTGGCAAGCCGGCAACCGGAGGGGAACCTGTAACGCTGCGTTTTTCCTGGTGGGGAAGCGACAGCAGGCATAAAGCTCTGCTGGCTGTAATTGAAGCTTATGAGAAAAAGAATCCCAACGTAAAGATCGAGGCAGAGTACCAGGGGTATGACGGTTACTACGAGAAGATCATGACAACTCTTTCCAGCAACACGGCGCCGGATATTATCCAGCTGAGCAAGGAATGGCTTCCGGATATTCAGGGAGCCAAGCATTATCTGGCAGACTTATCCACATTGCCGGTGGATTTAAGCACCTTAAAAGACCGCCTGCTGGAGATTGCAGGTACTTATAACGGTGAGCCGAATGTGTTCCCCTGTACCGTCGGAGGCTCTGTAATCTATGTTAATACTGATTTTGCTAAGCAGTATGGAATTGATTTGAGCAAGTCCTATACCTGGGACGAGATTAAGGAGCTTGGGAAATCCATTCACGAGCAGGATAGCGATGCATATTTGATGACGGCAGATGCGGATATGCTGAACCGGTTATTTGTACAGCCTTACCTGGCACAAAAGACGGGAAAGCCTCTGATAGATGAAGAAACCTATGCCATGAATTTTTCGGAAGAAGATGCGGCAGAAGCATTCCGGAATATTGTGGATCTGTATGAGACTAATACTCTGGAACCATTTGGAGAAGCAGCAACCTTTGCCGGACAGGCGGACCAGAACAACAAGTGGATCAACGGAAAGATAGGCATGATTGTGGACTATACAGGAAGCGCTCCTAAATATATTGCTTCCATTGACAGCCCATTAGATGTCATTTCCATGCCCGTCACCAGTGACGCAAAGTGCAGCGGGGTTGCATACAGCGGAGACAGAGGCTTTGCAGTTAATGATAATTCTGAGCATAAGGAAGACGCTGCGAAATTCCTGGATTTTCTGATGAATGATCCGGAATCCATTTCAATCTGTAAAACTGATGTTGGATACTGCCCCACCAAGCAGTCTGATGACATTTTGATCGCAGCAGGAGTTGTAAGTGAAATCCAGAAAAAAGGTGTTGAAATTTCCGAACCAAATTCTTATACCAATAATATGATCAGTGGAAATACCGAGCTTGAAGTAACCCGGAAAGACTTGATCCAGGAGGTTGTTTACGGAGATATTACTCCGGAGGAAGCAGCGAAGGAATTGACAGAACAGTATCAGACAATTCTGGATGAACTGAAAGCTAATAAGTGATAAAAAACAAATAGCAAGTCATACCCCGGAGGGTGTTGTAAAATTGATTTTGCAGCATCCTCTGTTTTAACCTTGCAGAAAGAGTGAGATGGAGGAATATATGAAAGATAAAACCTACTATCAGGAAATGCTGCTGCATCTGGTGGAGCCGTTGAAAAAACATTACAGCAAAGACTGTGCCAGCTTGCAGCTAGGGGCGTTTGCAGCAGGCTACGGCAGCCGGATTGCCGGAATGGAAGGGTTTTCCCGTGTTTTATGGGGCATGGTATCCTACTGGGCTGGCGGAGGAAAAGATGAAAGCCTCCTGCCGGTTTACCAAAAGGGATTATGCAAAGGAACCAACCCTGCATCTGAAGGATATTGGGGAGACCTGCATAATAAAGACCAGAGGATGGTTGAGATGGCGGCGATCAGTTACGGAATACTTATGATTCCGGAAAAGCTGTGGGATCCTATGGGGGCTGCGGAAAAGCAGTGTCTAGCAGATTGGCTGTACCAAATCAACCTTTATACCCAGGCAGACAACAACTGGCAGTACTTTAAGGTCATCGCAAACCTGGCCTTAAAAAGCGTGGGAATGAAATGGAACCGGGATCAGGTTACGGATGCCATGGACCGATATGAATCCTTTTATCTGGGCAATGGCTGGTACTCTGACGGAAAACGGCCGCAGAAGGATTATTACACGTCTTTTGGCATTCATTTCTACTGTCTTTTATATGCGAAATTTATGGAAAAGGAAGACCCGGAGACTGCAGAGCGTTTTAAACAGCGGGCTGCAGAATTTGCAAAAACGTTTATTTACTGGTTTGATGACGAAGGCAAGGCGCTTCCCTTTGGCCGTTCCCTGACCTATCGCTTTGCGCAGGCCGCCTTTTTCAGCGCCTGTGCCCTGGCAGGAGTGGAATGCTTTTCCTTAGGAATCATGAAAGGTATTATCCAAAGGCATATGGAATATTGGCTGCATCAGCCGATCTTTGACAATGCAGGCGTGCTTACGGTTGGATATACTTATCCGAATCTGCTGATGTCCGAGGCCTATAATGCCCCGGGTTCCTCATACTGGGCATTGAAAACCTTTGTATTCCTTGCATTGCCGGATGATCATCCGTTTTGGCAGGCCGGATGCGAAGCGCTGCCAGAGCTGAAGGAAACATATGCGGTAAAGGAATGTGACATGCTGCTCTGTCATAGGAGGCATGAGGTGGTGGCCCTGACAGCAGGCCAGTATCCGGTGATGGAGCATCCCCATGCAGCAGAGAAGTATGCTAAGTTTGCTTATTCTTCTGTTTTTGGCTTTTGCGTTCCCCGATCTTACCATCAGCTGGAACAGGCAGGAACTGACAGCATGCTGGCATTTTACGTTCAAGGCATGTATTATGTGCGGAGGACATGCCAGGAGTATCATGTTACAGGCGATGAGGTTTATGCAAGATGGAGCCCTGTGGAAGGTATTAATGTAGAGACATGGACTGTACCGGTCCAAAACGGTCATAAGCGCAGGCACAGAATTACCAGTAATTTAAACTGTATGGCATATGACTGCGGCTTTTCTTATCCTGACTGTATGGAGGAGACTGGAAAAGAGGAAGGAAATGGTTTTGCGGCTGTTTTCGATGAAAATGGAAGGGGCCAGATTCGGGCGAACCATGGAAAAGGTACCGTCATTACAGCGCTCCCCAATATGAATCTTGTGTTTCCCAATGTCTGTATTCCGGCGATCGAATTTGCGGTTAAACAGGGAGTGACAGAAATCGAAACACTGGTAGAAACAGAATTTACAGATAAGGAGATTGTGATTGGAGGAGGAAACTGCTATGCGTTACGGGATTGAGAAAGAAACGCTTAACTGGGCGGAATCCGTTTGGGAAAAGCTGGAGATAAAACTTGAAGCAGAATGCAGACGTCTTGGGTCCATAATGCCATATGTTCCGGTCGATGGAAGGTATGAAGATATGGGAAAGCGGGAGCTGGCCGCATGGACCAACGGTTTTTACAGCGGGATGCTATGGCAGATGTATCATGCAACCGGAAAAGGGTGCTATAAAGATGCTGCAACCGGAATTGAAGAACGGTTGGATGAGGCACTGACGTCATTTACAAAACTGGACCACGATGTGGGGTTTCTCTGGCTGCATACGGCGGTAGCTGATTATCGCCTTACGGGCAGCAAGGGTTCCCGTGCCAGGGGACTTCATGCGGCAGGAATACTGGCGGGGCGTTATAATCCCAAGGGCAGGTATATTAAGGCGTGGAATGGAGAACGGGCAGGGGTTGCCATCGTAGACTGTCTGATGAATCTGCCCCTTCTGTACTGGGCGGCTGAGGAACAGCATGACAGCGCTTATCGGCAGATTGCCGTCAATCATACGGACACGGTTCTGAATTATATTCTCAGACCGGATGGTTCCTGCAATCATATGGTAGAATTTGATCCGGCCACAGGGGAGTATCTGGATAATCCCGGCGGGCAGGGCTATGAAAGTGGTTCTTCCTGGAGCCGCGGGCAGGCCTGGGCGATTTATGGAATGTCCCTGGCATACCGTTACACGGGAAATGAGGTTTATCTGGATGCTGCAAAGCGTGTGGCCCACTATGTTTGTGCAAATCTGGCAATTCATGATGATATCCCGCTCATTGATTTCCGGGCACCGGCACAGCCTGTCTATTATGACACGACGGCGGGAGTTTGTGCAGCATGCGGCCTCCTGGAGCTTTCTGAGCATGTACGGTATCTGGAAAAGGATCTCTACGTAAAGTCAGCCGTCCGTTGTTTAAAAGCGGTCACGGACCGATTCTGCCAATGGAATCCGGACATAGACTCTGTTGTATCCTGCGGTTCTGCCCGCTATGACCGGGAATCGGACCGCCAGGTGCCAATTATATATGGCGATTACTTTTTGACGGAAGGAATCCTGCGTCTGTTAGACCGGGATTTTCTGATATGGTGATCCGGCTGGCCGGTGTTTGATAAAGATGGAGGATTAAGATATGGGTAAGATTCATTATGACAGGACGAGGATCGGGGAGGCAATGGACCGCATTCTGGAGCGAACCAAACGTATGGATATGTCATGGGACTGGCCCTGCGGTGTAGCATACTATGGCCTTTCCGAGGCCTATGAGGTAACGAAAAAAGAAGACTATCTGAGATTCCTTAAAGAAAGGGTGGATGAGCTGATCGAGCTGGGACTCCCAAGGTGGACGGTAAACACCTGCGCCATGGGACATTGCCTGATTACTTTGTATGAGGCTACAGGGGAAGAAAAATATATGGATATTATAAAGTCCAAGGCGGAGTATTTAAGGAAGGATGCTCTCCGCTTTGGAGACTATGTGTTGCAGCATACGGTTTCAGCAATCAATGATTTTCCGGAGCAATGTTGGGCTGACACCTTATTCATGGCTGCGTTTTTCCTCTTAAGGGTAGGCGTTATGACAAAGGAGGCGGCTCTAATAGAAGATGCGCTGAATCAGTACTACTGGCATATTCAATATCTTCAGGATGAGGACACAGGATTGTGGTATCACGGCTATAATCATATAACAAAAGACCATATGTCAGGCTTTTACTGGGGAAGGGCTAATTGCTGGGCGGCTTATACTATGAGCATGGCAGGACTCATTTTACCGGAATGCTACCTTTATCCCCAATACTTGGAAATCGTTGGAAGCTTAAATGAACAGCTCTCAGCTATTAAATTTTTGCAGACAGATCATGGTCTGTGGAGGACTATTTTAGACGATGAGGAATCCTATGAGGAGGTATCCGCATCTGCCGGAATCGCAGCGGCCATGGTCTTAAAGAAAAATCCTCTTTATATTAAATATATCGAAAAGTCCATTGACGGAGTGTTATCACATGTGGCCCCTGACGGAAGTGTGACCGGTGTTTCTGGCGGGACTGCAGTTATGAAGGACCGGGATGGGTACCGGAATGTTTCGAAAAAATGGATTCAGGGCTGGGGGCAGGGCCTGGCGTTGGTATTTTTAGCCGCAGTCTTAAAGTATGACAGCATTTCGGGAGATGGGGCCCTATAATATAGCATTATATAAGGTGCAAAAGCATGGCAGGGGTCAGTGGATTCTAATTTTTTTAACAGTACCGCATACACTGAGTCTTGTGTCATGCGCAGCAAATCCGCCGCTTTACGGATATGTATGTCAGAGGCAGGGGAATTAGTGATCGGACTGTTTATGTCTTAAAAGATTAAAATAGAGAACGGCGTGGTGACCGTTCTCTTTTATTTTGCATAAAAAAAGAGAATCTTTACGCCGTGAATCGCAAAGAACTAAAATGAATCAATATGAATCAAAATGATTGACAATAAATCAAAACAGTGTTATAGTTGATTTATTGAATACGGCGGGGAAGTGGCACCTGAATTCGAGCAAAGGAGGTACGAACAGCAGTATTGAATGGGTGGAGCCGGAACATGATACATAGAAAGATACGAAACCGCAGAAAATTATTATAATCAGGAGGAATCAAAATGGGGGATATAACAAAGTTTCTCTCGCCTAAGCTGATCAAAGTTAACATGCAGGCAGAGGATAAAAATGCGGCGATAGAGGAGTTGGCGGAACTTCTCTATAAGGAACATGTACTGAAGGACAAAGCCAACTATATTCAGAATGTATTGGAACGAGAGGCACAGGTACCCACTAATCTGGAGAACGGAGTGGCATTGCCTCACGGAAAATCGGATGCAGTACTGAGACCGGCGGTGGCAATCGGAATATCCAAACGGGGAATCAGGTTTGAAGAGGGGAGCTCGCCAAGCCATATCATTTTTCTTATCGCGATGCCAAACAATGCGGACGACACGCATATTACACTGTTAAGCGGTATTACTTCCCGTTTGCTGGATTGCGATTGCCTGGATTATCTAAAGGAGGCAAAACGGCCGGAAGATATTCTTGCAGTACTTAGCACAGAGGAGACACGGACAGAGAACAAAGGGTCAGAACGGTTTTTAATCGGGGTGACCGGCTGTACGGTTGGAGTCGCTCATACGTATCTGGCAGCGAAAGCGTTGGCGAAAGCTGCTGAGGAGATGGGAGTATCCATAAAAGTGGAAACAAACGGCTCCATCGGCACGGAAAATGTTCCCACCAGGGAAGAGATTGAAAGAGCTGAGGGAATTATCATTGCCAGCGACAAGGAGACGGACATGGAACGTTTCCGTGGAAAACAGGTAGTTACCGCCACTGTGAAGGAAGGAATCGACCATCCGAAAGAACTGATCCGAAGGGTTCTGGATGGAAAAGCCCCGCTTTTTGCCGGGAACTCCACAGAGCGTGTTCCGTCAGTTAGCAGGAAGGCAGAAGAGCCAGTGGGTGCGCTTAGTGGAAAGATGTTCTATAAGGCGTTGATGAACGGCGTCT
>POVV01000535.1_pt1 | contig 23255 bp, 22 predicted proteins | sample 1560271 | NCBI WGS metagenome assembly POVV01 (sample SAMN08337232, study PRJNA429181) | Bioreactor metagenome, whole genome shotgun sequencing project. | biome: cows' rumen and soil; feature: anaerobic; isolation source: anaerobic chemostat enrichment culture, galacturonate as sole carbon... | reverse complement strand
TCGCTAAATCGGCGTCTTGCAGCTTGGCTAAACCTAAAATTACGTTGCGGGTAACGTGGCCGTTTTCCGGCATATTGTCGCATGACATAACGGTAAATGCGGGTAGCTGACGCTTACGTCGTAAACGAAGTGCCTCAACAATAACCCCGGGCGCTGATTTCGGCGCCTGCGGATGAGCAATATCATGTTGAATCAGCGGGTGATCTTCGATTAGCGTTCCGGTTGCCGGCTGGTAGCAATAGCCTTTCTCGGTGATGGTAATCGAAACAATAGCAATTTCAGGTTCAGACATGGCCTGCAGAACCCTGTCGATGCCGTCTGTTTCGCCATGAATTGCCTGACAAACGACACCAACTACGCGCCCGGACCAGCCTTCAGATGCCATTTCAGCAACCGAATAGAGGCAATCCTGAGCATTAAGATCTGAAATTTGCTGCTCGCCGCCAATCAGGTTAATTTCACAAAATCCCCAATCGCTGCCGAACCAGGAAGCCAACTGGTCAGCATACACCGCCTGATGGGCCCGGTGGAAAGCGCCAAATCCCAAATGAGCAATGCGCGGTTTAATCTTGGTTCTGTCATAAGACGGAACAACAATGTTGTCAGGAAGATTTAATAACGCTTTACTTGACAATTTCCTTGGATGTTTAATTACAACGCTTTTCATAAAACCCTCCTGTAATTTGTGGGCCTTTCGCTATATCACTGGCTAAGTGGTTTGATGTAGCGAAAGGTTTATATATCGATGCCATTAACCTGTTATTTTAATATTACGATTTTTCCCACGAGTGGAGCTCTTTTCCGATTTTTTGTGGTGCACTTTCAGGCATCAGCATCAGGCCAATAACAGAAATAACCCCTAAAATAATTACATAGCTGGCCAGTCCGTAGTAATGTCCCCCGGTCATTTGTAGAATCTTGATGGCAACCAGACCGAGTACACCGCTACCAATTAGGGAGCCCGTTTGCCAAATCAGGGCAATCCCGCTACAACGGATATGTGTTGGAAATAGTTCAGGGAAGTATGAAGCTTGTGGGGCATAGCACATGCTATGGCCAAATGTCAGAACTATAATCATGACTAACTGTGTTAACCAGAATATATCTTGGTTGATAGCCATAAAGAATGGAATGATCATGATGACTTGCAGTATGGCTCCGGTGATATAGATAGGTTTCCGCCCAAACTTATCGGATAAGTGCCCCATGACTGGAATGATCATGACCTCAAGGATGATGGCAATAATCATTGTTTCCATCAGCATAGTTTCATTGAGTTGGTTGGCTTTAGCGTAGGCCAGAACTATAACGGTAAACATCGCAAAGGTGCAGGCTTCAATCAATTTTGCACAAACGCCTTTTGCAACGATACCCGGGAAATCTCGTATAACCTCAATAACTGGACGGGATTCTGCGGCCTTTGTTTCACGAATTTGTTCAAAAACGGGTGACTCATCAATGCGTAGACGAATAAATAGCCCAACGATGACTAACAGTAGGCTTAGTAGGAATGGAATTCGCCATCCCCAATCCATCATTTGCTCAGGTGATAGCGTTGCATTTAGTGCGGCAAATAGTGCCAGCGGCAACAGGAAACCGACAGGTGCTCCGATTTGTACCCAACTGGCATAGAAGCCGCGACGTTTAGGTTGTGAATATTCAGCTGTCATCAGGACTGCACCAGCCTGTTCACCTCCTACCCCAAAGCCTTGTAAAATACGAATCAGGATCAGCAGGATTGGTGCCCATATGCCAATTTTTTCGTAGGTTGGCAACAAGCCAATACAGAACGTGCCTAAACCAACGATGAGAATAGTAATAACTAATGCTTTTTTACGACCAACTTTGTCACCGATATGACCAAAAACGATGCCGCCTAATGGCCTGGCTAAGAAACCAACGGCATAGGTAGCAAATGCCGCAAGGGTGCTAATTAATGGGTCTGAACTTGGGAAAAATAGATGACCAAAAAACAGTACAGCAGCTGTACCGTAGGCAAAGAAATCATAATATTCAGCCGCTGTACCAATGGCTGAGGCTGTGGCAACACGTTTAATAATCGGAGTGTTATTTTCGGATTCAGAAAGATTAGCCATCTTTAACGCCTTATTTTTATCTCGTTGTTTTGGCTGAATGAGGCAATATGCTTCATTCAGGTTATATGATAGGGCTCAGAGTCGAATGATTACCAGTTCCAAAGCGTGCCATCTTCCAGACGAGCTACAGGAAGATAGGCGGGTTCATACGGATATTTCGCAGCCAGTTTCTCGTCAAAGTCGATGCCCAGGCCCGGTTTATCGCTTGGGTGCATATAGCCATCGTCGAAGGTCCAGTTATGTGGGAATACCTCCAACATTTTTTCTGAATAGCCCATATATTCCTGAACGCCAAAGTTAGGAACCCAAAGGTCAAAGTGCAGCGCCGCCGCGTGGCAAATGGGAGAAAGATCCGAAGGACCATGAGAACCGGTGCGAACCTGATACATTGCGGCAAAATCAGCAATGCGGCGCATATGGGTAATGCCACCCGCGTGAGTAATAGTGGTGCGGATATAGTCAATCAGCTGCTCTTCGATCAGCTGTTTACAATCCCAAATGCTATTGAAAACCTCACCAACGGCAATTGGCGTCACGGTATGCTGACGAATTAAGCGAAAGCATTCCTGATTTTCTGCCGGCGTTGGATCTTCCATCCAGAACAGACGATAGTCTTCAATGCTTTTACCGAAACGGGCGGCTTCTATCGGCGTTAAGCGGTGATGCATGTCATGTAGCAGATGTTCGTCGAAGCCAAATTTATTACGTACGGCATCAAACAGTTTTGGCGTGAAGTCTAAATATTTTTCAGTTGACCAAAGTTGTTCTTCCGGATGATGACCCTTAGTGGCCGGTTCATAGGCCAGATTCTTACCTTTGCTTAATCCGTAAGTGGTCTTCATACCCGGAACACCGCACTGCACGCGAATCGCTTTAAAGCCCATCTCTTTGTGTTTTGCGTAATCTTCCAGTACTTCGTCAATGCTACGACCGGTGGTATGGCAATAAACCATGACGCCGGTGCGGGAGGCTCCACCTAACAGTTGATAAACCGGCATATTGGCAGCTTTACCTTTGATATCCCACAGGGCCATGTCAATGGCTGATATCGCTGACATAGTGACCGGACCGCGGCGCCAGTAGGCACCCTTATAGAAGAATTGCCAAATATCTTCTATCTGATGGGCGTCGCGGCCAATCAACTGCGGGCAAAGATGGTCTTTTAGATAGGAGGCAACCGACAACTCGCGCCCGTTTAACGTTGCGTCGCCAACGCCATACAAGCCTTCATCGGTGGTTATTTTGACGGTAACAAAGTTACGTCCCGGACAAGTCACAAATACTTCGGCCTTTACGATTTTCATAATTCATCCATCCTGACGGGTCATTTTTGAATCTAGTGAGATGAGAAAGTTGGCTCAAGATACTTCTAGTGTGACTACCATACAAGTATGTTCGATATAAATATGATGTGAAGATCTTAAATTTGTGATTTGCATCACTCGGAGTAATAGACGATTTTGTCGCCAGAAAAGAAGGTGGGCAGGTATTGGTTTGGTTAATAATTCAAAATAAATTATTACTAATAAACTGAATTTAAATGATTAAAAATAATTAATCTGATTTTTTATTTGAATAAATTGATTTTATATTCATTTTTGATAATGTTGTGACATTGACGAAAAAATAATAAGGCTGAATGATATGAGTGGCTCTGCTCCAGTGACCCGTGAGACGTTTGATAGTGTTATGTTGCCTGTTTATGCTCCAGCGACTTTTGTGCCGGTAAAAGGCCAAGGAAGTCGAGTCTGGGACCAGCAGGGAAATGAATTTATAGATTTCTCCGGTGGTATTGCGGTCACGGCCTTAGGTCATTGCCATCCGGCGCTGGTCGCAGCCTTAAAAACTCAGGGCGAGGCAATCTGGCATACCAGTAATTTGTTCACCAATGAGCCCGCGTTGCGCCTGGCCAAAAAGCTGATTGATGCCACTTTTGCTGAACGAGTCTTTTTTGCCAATTCCGGCGCTGAAGCTAATGAAGCCGCCTTCAAGCTAGCCCGTCGTTATGCTATTCAACGCCATAGTCCTTATAAAACTAAAATTATAGCCTTCCATAATGCTTTTCATGGTCGTACGCTATTTACCGTTTCGGTCGGTGGTCAGCCCAAGTATTCAGATGGATTTGGCCCTAAACCGGCAGATATCATCCACGTTCCTTTCAATGATTTAGCCGCAGTAAAAGCGGTAATAGATGATCATACCTGTGCGGTAGTACTTGAACCGGTTCAAGGTGAAGGTGGAATTACCGCGGTTGATGCTGATTTCTTACGCGGAGTGCGGGAACTGTGTGATAAGCATCAGGCTCTGTTAGTGTTTGATGAGGTTCAGTCAGGTATGGGCCGGACGGGAACGCTGTTTACCTATATGCAATATGGCATAACGCCGGATATTTTAACCTCTGCTAAAGCGCTCGGCGGCGGTTTCCCTATCAGCGCCATGCTGACCACCAATGAGATTGCTAGCGTGATGGAGCCGGGTGTGCACGGGACAACATACGGTGGAAATCCGTTAGCCTGTGCCGTAGCTGAAGCTGCCTTTGATGTGATTAATACTTCGGCGGTTTTATCCGGCGTGCAGCAACGTCATCAGTATATTGTTTCCCGCTTGGAAGAGATCAATCATCAGTATCATGCGTTTTCTGAAGTTCGCGGGTTGGGGTTATTAATAGGCGCTCAGCTACAGCCGAAATATCAGGGTAAAGCCAGAGACTTTCTTGCAGCATCCGTTGAGCAGGGGTTAATGGTTTTGAATGCCGGCCCGGATGTGATTCGCTTTGCCCCGTCACTGGTGATTACTTCCGAAGAACTGGAGTCAGGAATGGCTAAGTTTGAGAAAGCGGTTAAGGCAATTGTTGAAGCGCAAGGCTAATACCGCCGTTGAGTTCTAATGCCGCCATTTCGCTTACCGGCAATATGGCGGCCACCTCTTTAATTATTATCGCGTAACTTGCGCTTTAACCAAATTCCATGATGCGGGCGCTGCTGCCATGCCAGTGACGATATGGTATGCATTGCTTTAAGATGTGATAGCACTCGTTCGATATGTCTTTCCATCAGGGTTTCGGGTAATTCATTCGCGGGCTCAATGATCTGCATCATACTGGTATCGCTGCTCGGGCCATCATATTCCAGCCGCTGTTGGCAGATCTGAATGGCAATTTCACAGGAGTTTAGATACGCCTTTGACAGCTCCGGCACCAAAACATACTGATCCCGTGCGATAACGGTCATGCCATTGAGGTGCTCTACCAAAAACTGGCTATGGGTAATCCACAGCCGCATATCGGTAAGATAGCGCGAGTTAAATCCCGGTTCCTGCATTGCCTGATTAAGTGAAGTAAACAGCGCATTGTGAGCCTGATTCACTTTCATTCGAGTATATGAAAGCTCCGGTGCGTTATCCGTCATATCGAACATCATACGTAGGTGCTGTTGATAGCTTTCCAGTGCGTCGTGTGCATTTTTTCGCAGCAGGCCACTTTGCCACTGGGGCCACAGCCAGATAGTGCTGGCAAAGACTAAAATACAACCAATTACAGTATCAATCAGACGCGGTACCAGAATATCCATGCCGCTGAGAGCAATGATTTGTAAGGTATATACCGCTGTAATGGTGAATCCGATGACGGCGATACCATAATTTTTTCGCACAATGAGATAGGAGCAGAGAGTAATCACCAGCATTAAGAGCAGCATGGTGTTTTGTGGATAGTGAAGCTGAAGAATACCTGCGCCGGCAATGATGCCAAACATGGTGCCCAATGCACGGTGCTGAATTCTGATTCGTGTCGCATTATAGCCATTCTGGCTGACCAGCATGATGGTCAGAAGTATCCAGTAGGGTTTAGGTAAATCAAGAACGGTACCAATTCCGCTACCTACCGCCAGCGTAATTCCCAGTCGGGCTGAATTTCTCAGTGCAACAGATTTTAGTGAGCAATAGCTTTTAAGGGCGCGCCAGAACGGCAGTATATTTTGGCCCTGCATCAGGCTGCGGGTGTACAGCGGGCATTGGGAGCTCAATAAGTGGGCGATGCGGCTAAAATGGTAGTAGCAAAAAGCCCCTACCGGATTGTCCGGATGCTGGTGAGCAATTTTTGCCAGGGCCGAGAGTTCATTATCCATATTAAACGCAGTTGGCCGCTGATGGTAAAGGATGTTGTCGGCCAAAACCCTTAGCCGCTGGCTGATAATTTTAGCGTTAAAACGGATAACCGCTTCGGCATGACTTTCTTCCACCAGCTTTTGAACTTCATCCGGCTGATGGAGGCTGACGGTAATATGTTCCTGCAGATCTAATGCCACCTGAAATGCCTGCATTAAACGTTTATGCCGCGGGTGCTTTAGATCGGTAATCATATAGATCTGCTGGTATACCAACGTAATGGTATCCATCACCTGCTGTTGCCGTTTCAGCAACGGCGGCAGTGCGGTTTCAGGATTGGTGTGCTGGGTTAGCAGGCTATATTTATCTTCAAAGTAGTCGGCTAACTCACGGTATAGCTGGCTCAGCGCTTCTCTCATTGGCTGTTCTTGCCATAGCCTGAACCAGACGTAGGTAAATAAGCCATACCAAACGGTACCGATAATATAGATTGCAGGAGCATACCATTGGGGATAAACACCAACCAGACTAAGGGTAAATATTGCGGCAACCATGGCTGCGGGCAGCATTCTGCCATGCAATGGACTAATTTCAGCGGTGACACCAAATAGCAGGGCTAAAATCAATAAACAGGCGGGTAAAGGTACTGACCAGAAGAGCAGTTGCTGAAGCAATAAACTGCTGACGGTAAACAGTAAACCGCCGATAGCCAGCCGTTTGAAAAAACGTTTATGGGGAGTATCGAGACCGCCAATATTACAGCAGGCGGGAACCAGAGAGAGTAAGAAACCTAAGCGTAGTTCACCTAAAGACCAGGCTAAAGCAATAGGTAAACATAGAACTAGCGTTTGGCGCAGAGCGTAATTAACTTCAGGATGGTAAATAACACGTCGCCACATACGCTTCCCGAGAGGATAAACGGGTACGCTATCTAGGCTGTACCCGTTTTTGCTTGATAATTAACGTGTTCCGTAAACGACTATGGTCTTCCCATGTGCCGAGATCAGGTTCTGATCTTCCAGCATTTTTAATATACGTCCTACGGTTTCACGGGAACAACCGACGATTTGTCCAATTTCCTGACGGGTAATTTTGATTTGCATTCCGTCCGGGTGAGTCATTGCATCAGGTTGTTTCGCAAGGTTGAGTAAAGTTTGTGCGATACGGCCCGTTACGTCAAGGAAAGCTAAACTACCGACTTTTTCTGATGTAACTTGCAAACGGCTGGCCATCTGAGCGGATAACCGCATTAAAATGTCCGGATTAACTTGAATCAGTTGGCGAAACTTCTTATATGAAATTTCAGCAACTTCACAGGCAGTTTTTGCTCTTACCCAGGCACTGCGTTCCTGACCTTCTTCAAAAAGGCCTAATTCACCAATGAAATCCCCCTGATTAAGATAGGAGAGGATCATTTCTTTGCCTTCTTCATCCTTAATCAGAACGGCTACGGCACCTTTTACAATATAGTAAAGAGTCTCTGCTTTTTCACCCTGGTGAATAAGCGTACTCTTGGATGGGTATTTATGGATATGGCAATGAGATAAAAACCATTCGAGAGTAGGGTCTGTTTGTGGTTTGCCGAGAACCATTTGTTGTTATCCTCTTTGTAATCACTGCTTAAAACAGCAAAGTCATTCGCTCGCCGAAACCTAGCCCGCTCCTGAACATAATAGTTTGCTCAGTGAGCGTCGTTATCTTAGACGATGCATATTAGAATAAGAGGTATTTACCTGTTTTGCATCGTTTAGGCATAACTTATTTTATGTACTTGTTCTGCTATATGGTTGTAACACAGGTTAGGCAAAGAGTCTCGTATTGTCTTACCGAAATGAGGGTTAAACGATTCAACTCGAGATTATTTGCTCATTTTAACTGCTATCTGTTATTCCAGAATCCTTCCTTCCAGCAGTTGTTGTATTAACGGTGTAATTATAAGCTCCATGGCTAATCCGACTTTTCCTCCCGGAATAACCAGCGTATTGATTTGGGAGATATATGAACCATGGAGCATGGCCAGTAAATACGGGAAATCGATGCCGGTTAATCCTCTGAAATGAATCACCACCAGGCTTTCATCCATCGTCGGGATGCTTTTTGCAGAGAAAGGATCGGATGTATCGACGGTCGGTACCCGCTGGAAGTTAATATGAGTACGGGAAAATTGCGGTGTAATGTAGTTGATGTAGTCATCCATTGAGCGAACAACTGAATCAATCACCGCTTCTCGTGAGTGCTCTCTCTCAACGGTATCTCTGATGAGTTTTTGTATCCATTCCAGATTTACAATGGGTACCACGCCGACCAGCAGGTCTACATGCTGTACGACATTATGCTGTGCGGTAACAATTCCGCCGTGCAGCCCTTCATAGAAAAGAAGGTCGGTAGACTCAGGTAATGGCTGCCAAGGTGTAAACGTGCCCGGCACTTGATTATAGGGTACGGCTTCATCATAGGTATGCAGATATTTACGGGTGCGCCCGGTACCTGTTTTTCCATATTCGAGGAAGCTATTTTCTAACTGGGCGAAGTCATTGGCCTCCGGACCAAAATAACTGATATGGCGGCCTTGCTCCCGGGCTTTTCGGATTTCTGCATCCATTTCCGGGCGGGTATAACGATGGTAGGCATCACCTTCGATTCTGGCTGCGTTGAGATTCAGCAATTGAAATATTTTACGCAAGGCCTGACTGGTTGTGGTGGTACCGGCACCACTCGATCCGGTAACCGCGATAATTGGGTGCTTTGCTGACATTTGCCTGATTCCTTGATTTTCATTGTTATCGGTAGAGCAGTGCCCGGCAGGGATGGCGAGATGAATCTCATATTGTTACTTAAAAATCATATGGTTGTTCAGAGGCTTCTTCATCACCTTCGTTAAACTGACTTTTAGGCATAATATTAATCGTTTCATGCAATTCAGACCAGACGAGAACGATATCGCCATTTTTCAACTGCCGCTTGATATCATCTACTTTTTGGTCCAGGGACTTTTCGTATTCGCCGTAGTCTGTCCCTTCACGCAGAACAAAAGATTCAATCACGCTGTCTAGAGTTTCTGCAGGAATATCACGCCACGGAATAATCATAGTGTTTTCTCCAGATAAGGTTTGAGCCACTCGGGGATCCGCTGTTCCAGCCACATTTGAGGTTTGCTCCATGTGCCGCCGACAAACCCAACGTGTCCGCCGTGTGCGGTCAACTGATACTCAATATTATCGGGAAGGGACTCTTTGGCCGGAATCACTTCTGCAGCCATAAAGGGATCGTCTTTGGCATGAATAATTAATAGCGGAATGCTTATTTTGGGTAGCAGCGGTAAGGCGCTACATTGCTGGTAATAGTCCGATGAGTCTTTGAATCCGTGCAGCGGTGCAGTGATGGCATCATCAAATTCACGCAGTGAATGAATGTGTTTTAGGGCTAAACCAGGCAGCGGCAGTATTTCGGGATAACGGCTGAGTTTACGTTTGGTACTTTGCTTTAGCTGCCCGACTAAATAACGGTTATAAATCCGGGAAAATCCTTGCTCCAACTGTTGAGAACAGGGGGCTAACATCAGAGGCGCTGAGACAATTACCGCCGCCTGTAGCGGTACCTGATGTCCTTCTTCTGCCAGATAGCAGCCTAGCATATTCCCGCCCAGTGAATATCCGACGGCAGCGGTAGGGGATTGGCCTAAGTTTTCTTGCAGCCAGTTTAAAAAGAAGCGTGTATCGCTGGTTTCACCCGAATGATAAGCTCGCGGGCTTCTGTTTGGCTCACCGCTACAGCCGCGAAAATGCATAACCACACAGAGCCAGCCAAGGTCTTTACATGTATCTAATAAGCCATGAGCATAAGGGCTATAAAAACTGCCCTCTAGCCCATGAAACACCACCAGCCGCGGTTTATGACGGGCTTGCTGGGGATCTTCGCTCCACGCGAGATCGATAAAGTCGCCATCCGGTAACTCTAAACGTTGCCAGACCGGCTGTTGTTTTATTTTTCGTCGAAATAATCGCGGAAGTAAAGTTTGTATATGCGGGTTAGCCGCTCCCCGCATTGGCTGAAATTGTGCATCCATAACTAAATAAAATTCACTCTAGGGGACTTGTGCGATCAATATCACACTGCTAGCTCGAATGGAATGAATAAACACACCACAAAAGCGAAGGGTTACGCAAAATGGAGTTAGGCTGGTTTCTTTCAATGTTAATGTTTTTATGGATTGCAGCAGTGACACCCGGCCCGAATAATATGTTACTGACTTCATCGACGGCGAACTTCGGGTTTATCAGAACTTTGCCGCTAATGCTGGGTATTATGATCGGAATGCAGTTATTGCTGTTGCTGGTGGCTGCGGGCGTTGGCAGTATTATTATTGCCTATCCTCAATTGCATTTAGCCCTCAAGATTTTAGGCAGTTTATATTTGGTCTGGCTGGCATGGAAGATTGCGACTTCCCGTTATGAAAAGTTGGAAACAGATAAAGGCACTATCAAGCCGGTGCGGTTATATCAAGGGTTACTGTTGCAGGCTTTAAATCCAAAAGCATGGTTGATGGGAATTGGCTCTATTGCCAGCTACAGTTTAGCCGGCAGCAATTATAGCGCATCAGTCATCGCCATCAGTATTGCAATGTGTTCAGTAAATATTGTGGCTGGTGTTATCTGGATGGGTTTTGGTACCGCTATTAGCCGTTTACTACAAAGTCGTAAGTCATGGGCCATTTTTAATTTCACTATGGGCGTGCTGACGGCTGGCTGTGTGTTTTTTATCTGGATTTAGGTTAGAACAGGGCGCAGTCGCCTTATTGTGATTGATAAAGGCGCCGGGTGGCGCCTTTAATCTTGGTTAGCTAATGTCCTGATTAAACACCGCTGTCATTTCTTCAAGCTGTTCCTGAAGCTCTAACCACGTCATTTCCTTCTCTTCCTGTGCTGACTTAACCGCTATTTGCTGTTGCAATAGCTGGGTTAATTCTGCTTTTTTAGCCATGTCATAGATGGCACTGTCAGAGAGGGATTGCTCAATGTCATTGAGCTGTTTACTCAGTTTTTCCAGTTCAGCATCCAGTTTGTCGATCTTTTTACGGATAGGCTGGGTTTGAGTCCTGAAATCAGCTTCGCGGCGCTTTTGGTCTTTACGTGCCTGAGCACTGTTGGTGGAGGTTTCTTTACTTCCCTCTTCCGGCTGCGATTCTAAACGTTGCAGGTTGGCCAGCCATTGTTGGTAATCATCGAGATCGCCGTCAAAAGGCTCTACTTTTTTATCATGAACCAGATATAAGTCATCGGTGGTTGAACGTAATAAATGACGGTCATGTGAAACGACAACCAGAGCTCCCTCAAAGTCTATCAGTGCTTCAGTTAATGCCTGACGCATATCGAGGTCGAGGTGGTTAGTTGGTTCATCGAGCAGCAGTAGGTTTGGTCGCTGCCAGACAACCAATGCTAATACCAAACGGGCTTTTTCGCCGCCGGAGAAGCGTTCTGTATTTTCAGTCACTTTATCGCCGCGAAAACCAAATCCGCCAAGATAATCCCGCAGCTGTTGCTCATACTCATTTGGTGCTAAACGGCTGAGATGCTGTAGCGGGGTCTCATCAGCCCTTAGGGTTTCAAGCTGGTGTTGAGCGAAATAGCCTAACTTAATTCCTTTAGCTAAACCTATTTCACCTTGCTGTGGCGCAAGAGTACCGGCCAGTAGTTTGATCAGCGTTGATTTACCTGCCCCGTTACGGCCAAGCAGACCAATTCTGGAGCCGGGAACCAGATTAAGTTTTATCGATTCCAGAATGGTTTTGTTATTGTATCCGGCGCTGACTTTTTCCATCCGTAATAGCGGATTGGGCAGGCTCTCCGGTTTACGGAAGCTAAAACTAAATGGGTTATCAACATGCGCCGGCGCAATAAGTTCCATACGCTCTAGCATCTTGATTCGGCTTTGGGCCTGTTTTGCCTTAGTGGCTTGAGCTTTAAAACGGTCAATATAGCTTTGTAAGTGAGCAACTTTTTCTTGCTGTGATTGGAACATTGCCTGTTGTTGCGACAGTTTAGTTGCCCGCTGGCGTTCAAATGATGAGTAGTTTCCGGTGTACTCATTCATCTGTTGTTGTTCGATATGCAGGATTTTATCTACGATTGGATCGAGGAAATCACGATCGTGAGAAATTAGAATCAATGTTCCGGTGTAGCTTTTTAGCCACTTTTCCAGCCAGATAACGGCATCTAAATCTAAGTGGTTAGTCGGCTCATCCAGTAACAGCAGGTCAGAGCGGCAAAGCAGCGCTTGAGCAAGGTTTAAACGCATTCGCCAGCCGCCCGAGAAAGCGCTGACGGGCTGTTGCAACTGTTCCTGTGAAAATCCTAGGCCATGTAATAAACTTGATGCTCTCGGGTAGATAGTCCAGGCCTGAATAGCATCTAGCTGGCCGTGCACGACGGCAATTGCGTGACCATCATTTTTCAGATTAGCCTCGGCCAGGGCTTTTTCTAGCCTGCGATACTCTCTGTCACCGTCAATAACATATTCAACAGCCGGAATTTCTAATGCTGGTGTTTCTTGATTGACCCACGACATAGCCCAATTACTAGGGAATGTGACGTTTCCGCCGTCGGCCGAAAGCTCGCCTTTTAGCAAGGAAAGTAAAGTTGATTTGCCACAGCCATTTTTTCCTACCAGACCGACTTTTTGTCCGGGGTTAATCGTTGCCGTTGCGTTATCGAGTAAGACATTTACACCGCGTCGGATTTGCAATGAAGAAAATACAATCATAAGGCCACGTATCAGGTTATCAGTCACTGGGTTATTAATCGGAAAGGCGACGGGCCAAAGATTGGCTTCGATTTACTGTCACAAACCGTTTGTTGAGAATCATTTTTTTGTGCTGTTTAGCTTCAGATAAATAAATCAGGCTTTTAAATAAAAGCCTATTATTTCAATGCTATTATTTATTAGCTTACCCATAATTTAGCTAAACCTAGCGGGTGCGACGATGATATGTCATCGTGGTTTTTACCGCCGGCAATTTATAAGTCATGCATGGTAGCGGAAAATGTTAATGATGACGATGTTTAGGGGACGCAAAAATGTCGCAATTATCTAAGGCTCTTATATTGTACGCTCATCCGGAGCCTAAGCGTTCGGTCGCTAACCGGGCATTATTAAAGATTGCCAGAAATCTGGACAACGTCACCGTTCGTGATTTATATGCCTATTACCCTGATTTCTTTATAAATGTTCATCGGGAACATCAGTTGCTCAGAGAGCATAATATTATTGTGTTCCAGTTTCCTATTCACACTTATAGCTGCCCGGCCCTGATGAAAGAGTGGATTGACCGGGTGCTAAATCTGCAATTTACCGGCAGCCTTGGTGCCAGTGAGCTGAGCGGGAAATTATTTAGGTTAGTGGTTACCGCCGGCGCCACTGAGGCGAGCTATCAGTCGGGTGGTGTGGTTGGCTATTCTCTGGACGATATTTTACTGCCGTTCAAAATTATGGCTAATGCCTGCGGAATGGTGTGGGTTCCTCCGTTGATTCTTTATCGTGCCCGACGTATTGAAGGGGACGAATTACAGCAGCATGCTCTTGAGTTTGCTCAGTGGCTTAATTTATCACTGGCTGAGGAACGTACATAATGGAAACGTCACCGCAATTGATCGCCGTTTTGCTGTTCCTGTTTGTTGCTGTGCTGATGGTGCCTCTGGCGCGTAAATTGGGGATCGGTGCAGTTTTAGGTTATTTAATTGCAGGTATTGCCATTGGCCCTTGGGGATTTCGCCTGATTGATGATGTGGATGAGATTCTCCATTTTTCAGAAATGGGCGTGGTATTACTGCTATTTGTTATTGGTCTGGAACTTAATCCGGCTAAATTATGGAAGATGAGAAAGCCTATCTTTGGGCTTGGCACCGCCCAAGTTTTACTGACGACCGGCATTTTATGTGGGTTGCTGTATTGGGCCGGGTTTGGTCTTTCTGCCGCGATTATTGCTGCACTGGGTCTCTCTATGTCATCAACGGCCATGGCTTTGCAACTGATGAAAGAGAAGGGAATGCAGGGTAATGAGGGCGGGCAGGCAGGTTTTGCCGTTTTATTATTTCAAGATATGGCGGTTGTTCCGGCTTTGGCTTTAGTCCCCATTTTAGCCGGTAAAGGTAATGCTGATGCTGACTGGTTTACCATTCTGAGTAAAGTTTTGGGTCTGGCAATATTAGTTCTGGGATGTCGTTATCTGTTAAAGCCTCTGTTTCGCTATGTCGCTGCGTCCGGGATTCGTGAGGTATTTACCGCCACTGCGCTGTTGGTGGTTTTGGGGGCAGCAGTCTTGATGCAGGAAATCGGATTCTCTATGGCGCTGGGTACGTTCCTTGCGGGCGTCCTTTTGGCAGAAAGTGAGTATCAACATGAATTAGAAGTCGCAATAGAACCTTTTAAAGGGCTGTTGTTGGGGCTGTTTTTTATTTCTGTTGGTATGGTGCTAAACCTCGGGGTTTTTTACTCTCACCTCTTACAGGTACTGGCCAGCGTTTTTATCCTGCTGATGGTCAAAGGCGTTGTATTGTATGTTTTGGCTCATTACTTCGGCATTAAACGTTCCGAGCGGTTACAGTTCTCCGCGGTATTAAGTCAGGGGGGCGAATTTGCTTTCGTTCTGTTTGCCGCAGCTCAAGCGCAAAAAATATTTGATGTAAACCAAATAGCGATGCTGCTGGTTGTGGTGACAATATCGATGATGACAACGCCTTTACTGATGCAAATGGTCGATAAAATTCTGGCAAGACGTTATAACCCTTCTGAAGAGAGTGACGAAAAGGCCGATGTAGAAGACGATGAGCCGCAGGTTATTATTGTTGGCTTCGGGCGCTTTGGTCAGGTCGTTGGCCGATTATTAATGGCCAACGAAATTCGCCTGACAGTATTAGAACGTGATGTTAGTCAGGTCGGCATACTGAGGAGCTACGGATACAAAGTTTACTATGGCGATGCGACGGAATTAGAGTTACTACGGGCTGCCGGTGCGGAGAAAGCAAAAGCCATTGTTATTGCCAGTGATTTGGCCGAAGAGACAATGACGATTGTGCGCCTATGTCAGCAATATTTTCCTAACCTGTCTATTCTTGCCCGGGCCAGAGGGCGTGTCGAAGCTCATGAGCTCCTCAATGCCGGCGTAGAGCTATTAGCCAGAGAGACTTTTGCCAGCGCCTTAGAACTCAGTCGTAAAACACTCATTAATTTAGGTATGCACCCTCATCAGGCTTATCGAGCTCAGCAGCACTTTAAGCGACTGGATGAAAATATGCTGCGTGAACTGGTGCCGAATCGTCAAAGTGACGTTCAACAGATATCTCGAGTTGCCGAGGCGCGCCGAGAGCTGGAGAATCTTTTCCAGCGTGAAATGCAGCATGAGAGCAAGCTGTCTGATGGTTGGGATCTTGATGAAGAAGCTCAAGATAATAAGAATGACACCTTGAATTAGTGACAAAAAATATTGGCTAATGTAAATGAATATTCGACATTCATCATACTTAGTAATATAAAATTGCCTAAATTTTTATCTCAGTGAGTACAGCACCGTTGATTTCAGCTACAATCAGCGGAAATTTAGTATCAACGGTTAGGAGTAATCATGAAAGTAGCAAAAGACCTAGTGGTCAGCCTGGCATACCAGGTTCGTACAGAAGACGGTGTATTAGTTGATGAGTCTCCGGTGAGTGCACCGTTGGATTATCTGCATGGACATGGCTCGCTGATTGCTGGCTTAGAAAAAGCATTAGAAGAACATAGCGTTGGCGATCGTTTTGATGTTTTTGTTCCTGCAAATGAAGCATACGGCAATTATGATGACGTGCTGGTTCAGCGCGTACCAAAAGATGTATTTATGGGCGTTGAAGAACTTCAGGTTGGTATGCGCTTTTTAGCTGATACCGATCAGGGTCCGGTTCCTGTTGAAATTACAGAAGTTGAAGATGACCACGTGGTGGTTGACGGAAACCATATGCTGGCCGGTCAAAACCTGAATTTCAACGTTGAAGTTGTTGCGATCCGTGAAGCTACCGAAGAAGAATTAGCTCATGGTCACGTACATGGTGAACACGATCACGGCGAAGGCGGCGGTTGCTGCGGCGGCGGTGGTCACGATCACGGTGAAGGTGGCGGTTGCTGTGGTGGCGGTGGTCACGGGCACGATCACGATCATGGACATGACCACGATCATCAACATGGCGCTGGCGGCTGTGGTGGAAAAGGTAACGGCGGCTGCGGCTGTAGTCACTAATTCCCGATTGATAAATTTAAAAATGGCGGCTATAAAAGCCGCCATTTTTTTTGGTTTTCAGCGGGCAATATGAATTAGTAATGGGGTGGAGGAACTTCTTCTGACTGTGAGGCAATCATCGACGGTTGTGATGCTTTGAGTTTATCAGTCAGTAATCGCAGCTGCTCTCGGAGTTTAGTTATCTCCCACTGGTGTTGGATTATGGTCTGATTCAGGTCCTCGATAGTCACTTCTTGAAAGGCCTGTCTACTCTCCAATAATTCGAAGCGTTGTAGTAGTTCGTCAGTGTCCATCTTTTGCATCTTGTCTCCGGTGAATATTAATGAATCTCATGCGGTGAATATGATATTAATATGCGCATTAATTGAGTGTACTTGCCATAGTTAGTAATGGCAGGGGAAATGAATACGAATTTTCTTATTCTACAATGAAACACAAGGAACTTATTGATGTCTTTTTTAGCTAAGCGGTTATGCACCGTCGGAGTATTGTTGTTAACGCTTCCGATCTTCAGTGCATCGGCAAATCAGTCAACTGATGATAAACAAGCGCCTGTAGCCGTTTCTGCTCAACCTGAGGCTGTTCCAGTTTTAGTCTCAGCAGAACAAGAAACTAAAGCTTCAGAAGAAAAAACCACCGCGGTGGCACCCGCGCCGGAGCCGGAATTAGCACCGGTACCAGAATCAGCGCCTGAACCGGTAGCTGTGGAAGAATCTGTTGCTAAAGAGCCAACGCAGGCTCCGGGCACTGCTGAGGTCGTTAAGACTGATACAGAAGTTAACGTCAGTGAGCCCACTCCTGTGGCTGCTGCTCCGCTAACAGCTCCTGCGACTAAACAATTAGAAACATCAGCTTTGGCACCGGTTAAGTTTACGCTGGATAGTGAAGAGCAGAAGCGAGCTTATGCCAGCGGAGTGACATTAGCCCGATATCTGCAAGAGAATATGGCCCAGCAACAAAAGTTGCATATCACGTTAGATCCTCAAATTGTGCTTGCCGGTATTGTCGACACCTTTAAAAGTGACATAAAAATGGATGAGGCTACTATCCAGAAGACAATGGCGGTGTTTGATGAACAAGTTAATGTGCTAAATAAAGCGAAATTTGAGCAAGAGTCCCGTCGTGAACTGGATATTGGTGCGGCTTATCAGGCTGATTTTGCAAAAGAGGACGGCGTAAAGAAAAGTAAAACCGGATTACTCTATCAGATCGTCACTAAAGGCAGCGGCGCAGCGATTAAAGATACCGACATGGTTGAAATTGAGTTGGTCGGTACATTAGCTAGCGGTAAAGTGTTTGAAAAAACAACCAGTCCGATCGCTTTAAAAGTCAGTGATGTTATTCCTGCATTACGTAGCGGAATTAAGCTGGCGGGAAAAGGCGGTGAGGTGAAGTTAGTGGTTCCTCCTGAGCAAGGATACGGGGTTAAAGGGGCCCAGCCCGGAATACCACCAAATGCGACGTTGATTTTTAATATTAAAGTGCTGCAGGCTGGCGCAAGTAAATCTAAGTAATTCCTGATGCATGGGCGGTGTCTTAAGTGTAACTTACTGCGATGTTCGCTCATGTTCTTTCTTCAGTAGTATAGATTTTTGCTGTTTGTCGGCTAATATAATTACTATCTTGACGAACCAATGTTATTTTTGTTGTCGAATATGAATCGGTTACATAAAGAGCTTTTACCTAAAGACTAGGTCTAAATTTTTATTACAGAACGTTTTCCTATCACTGGAGAAGTAGATGAAATCATTATTTAAAGTAACGCTGCTAGCAACCACTATGGCTCTGGCAACCGGCGCTATGGCTGAAGATGCAAAGCCTAAAACTGATGCTCCAGTAGCACCTGCCGCTGCAGCATCTACCGTTAAGTTTGACAATGAAGATCAGAAAGCCGCTTATGCGTTAGGTGCTTCATTAGGTGGTTATATGCATAACTCACTGAAAGAGCAAGATAAGCTGGGCGTAGTGTTAGATCGTACTCAGATTCAGGCTGGCTTTACCGATGCTTTTGATAGCAAAAGCAAGCTAAGCGATGCTGAAATTGAGCAAACACTGCAAGCATTCGAAGCTCGAATTAAAGAGCAAGCTGCGGCTAAAGCTGCTGCTGAAGCTAAAGTAAACGAAGAGAAGGGTGCCGAGTATCGTACCAAGTTTGCTAAAGAGTCAGGCGTTAAGAAAACTGAATCAGGCCTGCTGTACAAAGTTGATGCTGCCGGTACTGGTAACGCACCAAAAGACAGCGACAGCGTTGTTGTAAACTACAAAGGTTCTTTGATTGATGGTACTGAGTTTGATAACTCGTATACTCGTGGTCAACCAGCAACTTTCCGTCTGGATAGCGTCATTCCTGGCTGGACCGAAGGTCTGAAACACGTTAAGAAAGGCGGGAAAATTAAATTAGTTATCCCATCAAACTTAGCTTATGGCGATAATGCCGTTCCGGGGATTCCTGTTGGCTCTACGCTGGTGTTTGATGTTGAAATTTTAGATATCAAACCAGAAGCAAAAGGTCCAGAACCTAAATAAGCTTTCTGACTGAACGCTAAAAACCGCAAGAGAAATCCTGCGGTTTTTTTATTACCTGAGTTATTGTGGTATTTGTTAGACTAGAGCGACTTACTGAAACAGAGTCTCCAGGTTTCTTTTCTGTCTGAGGACGAACATAGACTAAATTATTGGAGAGAAGGCAATGCCAAGTTCGCAGTTATCGAGCGAGTATGAAGCTCTGGATGAGAAACCCTTTACGGCTGAAGACCACGATATTCTTAAATCGTATGAGTCCGTGGTTGATGGGTTAGCCATGCTAATTGGTTCGCATTGCGAGATAGTCCTACACTCCCTTGAAGATTTAAAATGTTCAGCCGTGCGTATTGCTAACGGTGAACATACCGGCCGTAAAATAGGTTCTCCAATTACCGATATGGCTTTGCGCATGCTGCACGCGATGTCCCATGATGACAGCAGTGTTTCTAAAGCCTATTTCACGCGGGCTAAAAGCGGTTCATTGATGAAGTCGCTGACTATTGCTATTCGTAATAAAGATCGTCGGGTTATTGGCCTGCTGTGCATCAATATGAATCTTGATGTTCCTTTCTCGCAGATCATGCAGACATTTTTACCGCCAGAAACCAATGAAGCGCATTCCAATGTAAACTTCGCTTCATCGGTTGATGACTTAGTTGCGCAAACTCTAGAGTTTAGTATTGAAGAAGTTAATGCCGATCGTAACGTATCTAATAATGCCAAGAATCGCCAGATAGTCCTTAACCTGTACGAAAAGGGTATTTTTGATATTAAGGATTCAATTAATCAGGTGGCAGATCGTCTGAATATTTCTAAACATACGGTTTATCTTTATATTCGCCAGTTTAAAAACGGTGATTTTTCGGGAAATGAACGTTGAAATTGCGTTATGTATTGCTGGTCACCGGTCCCGCATACGGCACTCAGCAGGCAACCAGTGCCTATCAATTTTCTCAGGCATTAGTCGACAGCGGACACCAGATCGACAGTATTTTCTTCTATCAGGAAGGTATCAGCAACGCTAACCAATTAGTTTCACCGGCAGGCGATGAATTTGATTTGGTCAGAGCATGGCAAGCGTTGGCGCAGCAGCAAGGTACAGTTTTAAATGTATGCGTTGCAGCAGCGTTGAGGCGGGGTGTTATTGATGCTCAGGAGGCTGAATTACGTCAGACGCTGGTTGCGGCGAATTTACAATCAGGATTTGTCTTGAGCGGGCTCGGTACATTGGCTGAAGCCATGCTAACCAGCGATCGTGTTATTCAGTTTTAGGTTGCCGATGATGAAAAAGATTGCGTTTGTCTTTACCCATGCACCACATGGTTCTTCTGGGGGGCGGGAAGGTCTGGATGCCGTTTTGGCAACCTCAGCATTAACGGAAGAGATTGGGCTATTTTTTATCTCTGACGGGGTTTTTCAGCTGCTATCCCAGCAGAAACCGGAAACGATTTTATCACGTAATTACATTGCGACTTTTGGTGTTCTGGCTTTATATGACATCAATAACTGTTTTATCTGCTCTGAGTCACTCTCCGCCAGAGGGCTTGATGATGATGTTGACCTGGTACTGGATGCGGCTCATTTAAACCGTCAACAAATGCAGCAATCCCTGTCGGCTTACGATGTAATCCTCACATTTTAAGGAGTGGCCGTGCTACATACTGTTTCTCACTCTTTGTTTCATCTTGATATAGAGGCTTTATTACGACATCTCGGGCCGAATGACTGCGTATTATTGTTTCAGGATGGGGTAACCTCGGCGGTCTCTGGCAGTCAGCATTTTTCCGTGCTGATGAGCAGCGGAGTTCCTGTTTATGCTTTACAGGAAGATATCGTTGCCAGAGGATTGCTGACTATGGTTGCTGATGACATTAAACTAGTTGATTATAAAGGTTTTGTTGCGTTGACGGTTGCCTATCCACAGCAGATGGCCTGGTAGTTTTCTATTCCTGCTAAAGTAAAACCTGATCTATTGGCGACTCGGCAAGATATAATTCAACAAATCACGCTTTTATTCGGCCAGTAACCATATTATCCAACGATATTTAGAGAAATAAGAAATATATGGTCCTGTTAGTCATCTATAGCTGTATATTTCTTGACACTTCACTGCTTCAGCCATAAAATTTTGCGTCCCTCAGTATACCTATATGCTAAGGGATCGATTTATCACGTGTTTACGAAGTAAAACCCAGGAGCTTTTTTTAATGGCAACAATTAATCAGCTGGTACGCAAACCGCGCTCAATGAAGGTTGCAAAAAGCAACGTTCCTGCGCTGGAAGCTTGCCCGCAGAAACGTGGCGTATGTACTCGCGTATATACTACCACCCCTAAAAAACCAAACTCTGCTTTACGTAAAGTTTGTCGTGTACGCTTAACTAACGGTTTTGAAGTTTCTTCATATATCGGCGGTGAAGGCCATAACCTACAGGAACACTCCGTGATCCTGATCCGTGGTGGTCGTGTTAAAGACTTGCCTGGTGTGCGCTATCATACCGTTCGCGGCGCGCTGGACTGCTCAGGTGTTAAAGACCGTAAGCAATCCCGCTCCAAGTATGGCGTGAAGAAGCCGAAGGCTTAATGGTTACCCGTTAAGTAAGGCCAAACATTTTTAACTTAATGTCAAAATAAACTCTTAGAGTTTTGGACAATCCTGAATTAACAACGGAGTATTTCCATGCCACGTCGTCGCGTCATTGGTCAGCGTAAAATCCTGCCGGATCCTAAGTTCGGATCAGACTTACTGGCCAAATTTGTAAATATTTTAATGGTAGATGGTAAAAAATCTACCGCCGAAGCTATCGTCTATAATGCGTTAGAGACCTTAGCTCAGCGTTCTGGAAAAGGACACCTGGAAGCTTTTGAAACTGCTCTGGACAACGTAAGACCAACTGTTGAAGTTAAGTCTCGTCGTGTAGGTGGTTCTACTTATCAGGTGCCGGTTGAAGTTCGTCCGGTTCGCCGTAATGCGCTTGCCATGCGCTGGATAGTAGAAGCCGCCCGTAAACGCGGTGATAAATCCATGGCTTTACGCCTAGCGAATGAACTGTCTGATGCTGCAGAAAACAAAGGCACTGCAGTGAAAAAACGTGAAGACGTTCACCGTATGGCTGAAGCTAACAAGGCGTTCGCCCACTACCGTTGGTAATCCCTTTTCGGTAGTCATGCTAACCATGCGGGCGCTTTTTAAGTTGACCCGCATGGGTTATCTGAAGAACGACCTAGTAATAGAGGAATAAAATGGCTCGTACAACCCCCATTGAGCGTTATCGTAATATCGGTATCAGTGCTCACATTGATGCCGGTAAAACAACTACTACCGAACGTATCTTATTCTATACCGGTGTAAATCATAAAATCGGTGAGACTCACGAAGGTTCAGCAACAATGGACTGGATGGAGCAAGAACAAGAACGTGGTATTACCATTACCTCTGCAGCAACAACTGCATTCTGGTCTGGTATGGCGAAGCAGTTTGATGCTCACCGCGTAAATATCATCGACACCCCAGGACACGTTGACTTCACCATCGAAGTAGAACGTTCAATGCGCGTGTTGGATGGTGCCGTAATGGTTTATTGTGCTGTTGGCGGCGTTCAGCCACAGTCAGAAACAGTATGGCGTCAGGCTAATAAATATCATGTACCGCGTATCGCGTTCGTTAATAAAATGGACCGTATGGGTGCAAACTTCCTGCGTGTTGTCGAGCAGTTGAAGACGCGTTTAGCCGCTAATGCTGTTCCAATTCAGCTGCCTATCGGTGCTGAAGAGAAATTCACCGGCATTGTTGACTTGCTGAAAATGAAAGCAATCAACTGGAGCGAAGAAGATCAGGGCGTTTCATTTACCTATGAAGACGTTCCTGCTGACATGCTGGAAGAAGCTAAAAAATGGCAGCAGTTTGCTTTTGAATCTGCAGCTGAAGCATCAGAAGAGCTGATGGATAAGTATTTAGGCGGCGAAGAGCTGACTGAAGAAGAAGTTACTGAAGCTCTGCGTAAGCGCGTACTTAACAACGAAATCATTCTGGTTACTTGTGGTTCTGCGTTTAAAAATAAAGGCGTTCAGGCGATGCTGGATGCGGTAATTGAGTATTTACCTGCACCAACAGACGTTAAAGCTATTAACGGTACATTAGATGATGCAGCAAGTACTCCTGCTGTTCGTCATGCTGATGATAAAGAGCCGTTCTCTGCACTGGCCTTTAAAATTGCTACCGACCCGTTGTAGGTAACTTGACGTTCTTCCGCGTATATTCTGGTGTTAT
>POVV01000534.1_pt1 | contig 23259 bp, 16 predicted proteins | sample 1560271 | NCBI WGS metagenome assembly POVV01 (sample SAMN08337232, study PRJNA429181) | Bioreactor metagenome, whole genome shotgun sequencing project. | biome: cows' rumen and soil; feature: anaerobic; isolation source: anaerobic chemostat enrichment culture, galacturonate as sole carbon... | reverse complement strand
CTCCAACTGCTCATAGCCCATTTCCCGGGCTCCCCTTATGATGGCTCCAAGGAGGTGGGAACCGATCCCAAGTCCCCAGTATGGCTTGCATATGGAGATGCCAAAGGTGGCCCGGTGGGCGTAACGATCAAATAATGCAATGGGGTTGATTCCGGCATTTGCAATAATCTTCCCGTTTACTACGGCGCAGATCATCAAATCCTTCTGGCTTTTAAGGAGGGAAGAAAGAAAATCCTGTTCATGGTGGAGCGAAATGTTGATCTCATCTGCGTACCGGGACATATACCTGGTTTCCTCTGAAGTCTGGCTCATGTGTCTTAAGATAGCGGCTGCGTCGCCGGGGCCGGGACTTTTTAAGAGGCATGGGGTCCCGTTTTTTAACAGGACTTCTTTTGGTTTGTATTCCATAATTGTATTACCTCCTGAAAGGAAAAAGAAAGCAGCGTATTTTGCGGCTTTCTTTCTCTGTCTTAGTTATTTGGAACCAGGTATCTTTACAGCCGTTTTGCAATGGCCTTTATAAATTCCTCACTGTTTAATGCTGTAGGATTAGGAATGGTAGTAATGAGTGCCAGATCTTTTGTCATTTCACCGGCTTCGATGGTATCGATGGTGGCCTGCTCCAGTTTATCTGCAAATGCGGCCAGTTCTGGGTTTCCATCCAGTTCTCCCCGCTTTCTTAGTGCACCGGTCCATGCAAAGATGGTGGCAACGGAGTTTGTGGAGGTTTCCTCCCCCTTTAAGTGTTTGTAGTAATGGCGCTGTACGGTTCCGTGGGCGGCCTCATATTCATAGTCCCCATCGGGAGATACCAGGACAGAGGTCATCATGGCCAGAGAGCCGAAAGCAGATGATATCATATCGCTCATCACATCACCGTCATAGTTTTTGCAGGCCCAGATATAGCCGCCTTCTGATTTCATGACACGGGCGACTGCATCATCAATCAGGGTGTAGAAATAGGTGATGCCGGCCTCTTTAAATTTGTCCTTGTAATCAGCCTCAAAGATGTCCTGGAAAATATCCTTGAAGGTATGGTCGTATTTCTTTGAAATGGTATCCTTAGTGGCAAACCATACATCCTGACGGGTGTCAAGAGCGTAATTAAAACAGCTTCTTGCAAAGCTTTCAATGGAATCGTTTAAGTTGTGCATTCCCTGTACGATTCCAGGACCGTTAAAGGAATGGACCAGCTCCCGTGTTTCGCTTCCATCCTCTGCGGTATAGACAAGTTCTACTTTACCGGCTCCGGGGATCTTCATTTCAGATCCTTTATAAACATCACCGTAAGCATGCCTTGCTATGGTAATAGGTTTTTTCCAGTTCATCACACATGGTTCGATTCCCCTGACAACAATGGGAGCGCGGAATACGGTTCCGTCTAAGATTGCCCGGATGGTGCCGTTGGGACTTTTCCACATCTCTTTTAAGCTATATTCCTTTACACGGTCTGCGTTGGGGGTGATGGTGGCACACTTGACGGCGACCTTATATTTTTTGGTGGCATTGGCGGAATCAATGGTTACCTGGTCGTTTGTCTTGTCACGGTATATAAGGCCCAGGTCGTAGTATTCTGTATTTAAATCAATATATGGCAGCAGAAGGTGGTCTTTGATCATCTGCCAGAGAATCCTGGTCATTTCATCGCCATCCATTTCGACGATAGGGGTTGTCATCTTAATCTTATCCATGTGTTTGTCCTCCTTAGAAATGTTCGTGTTATGCTATAGTATACGATGAATTATAAAATCACACAAGCGTTTCTATGTAAACTTATCCAGCCATTTTTCAATATTATACACAGTTTTCGGCTCAATGAAATGTTCCACCTTTTCCACCTGCTCAAGCTCATCGGAATTTTGATTGATGTAGCAGAAAAAACGGCGGAGGACTTCATGGCGGAATAATAAATATTCTCCAAGCTCTAAGCCGTCCTCTGTCAGGGAAACAGTGCCGTATTTCTCAAAACATACCAGCCCCTGCTTCCTTAAGTTTCCGACCATTTTTGATGCGGAGGAAGGCTTTACATGCAGGCATTCCGCCAGCTCCTTGATGCGGACAGGCTGGCCGTCTCGATGGATCCTGCATATCATTTCCAGATAGTCTTCCATGGAAGAGGTGATTTGCGTATGCTCCAAAAGGGAGTAGCCCTTCAGAGTATAGAAATTATCGGTTTGGGCCATGGTTCGATCCTTTCTTTTAACCTTTGAATATTACTTATATTTATTCTCATATGCTGAGAACTATGAGTGGGGAGGGTAAAAGGCAGGATGATTCGTTTAACGTACCCTAATAGCATTTTGAACAGGGAGTTCTGCCCAGGGCTTCTGCATCTGATTGCGTCATGTGGGCAGGGCCTTTCATATTGCTGCAGTTTGGATTTGAATGATATTTTGTGCCGGTTCTGGACACCCATACCATCCTTTCTTTGCTTTATGATAAATTATCAGATGTGATTTTATAAAAAAAAGTTTACATCAGAACCAAATCCGTGTATAATGAAATCTTACAAATGTAAGATTAAAGGAGAACCAATTTGCGTAATCATAAATTATGGAAAAATGAGAAATTTTCCGGACTTCAATTACTAGACCGGATTCCAAGGCTGGCGATCCTGAGCGTTTTTTTCGGATTCCTGTTTCTGGTGCTTATTTTAAGGCTGTACCGTCTTCAGATCCTGGAGGGGGCAGCGAATCAGGAAGAGTTCATGAGTTCCATTATGAAGACTCAGAGACTTGCCGGAAGCCGCGGAAACATCTATGACAGGAATGGAAATTTACTGGCTTCCAACCGGCTTTCCTATGATATTACCCTGGAGGATTCCCAGAATTACAGATCCAACAAAGAACGTCAGCGGTCCTTGAACGGAATCGCCTATCAACTGATCCGCCTGGTTCTGGATGAGAACAAGCTGAATACAGTTTTGCCTATATCTGTAGACGAACAGGGAAACTATGGGTTTACAGAAGAAGGGTGGAAGCTCAGCCGTTTCAAAGCTGATTTTTATGGAAAAAACACGGTGGATGAACTGACGGAAGAACAAAAAACCATAACAGCGGAAGAACTCATGAAAAAATTATGCAGCAAGGAAAAGTTCCTGATTGAGGATAGTTACACAGATGAGGAACAGGATCAATACGGACTGCCTCATACCCTTACTGCTAAGGAGATTCTGCAGATAGCAAACATCCGTTACGGCATTTCCTTAAATTCATACCGCAAGTACCTTCCATATCTGGTTGCTTCGGATGTACCTGAGGAAGCGATGGTAGCGGTGTTGGAAAAGAAACGAAGTCTGCCGGGAGCGGATATCCAGGAAGGCAGCATCCGTGTTTACGACGGAGGAGAAAGCCTTTCTTCCATATTGGGGTATACCGGGCCGATTTCCGCCGATGAACTGGAAGCAGGGAATCGGGAAGGTACCGTTTACACGAACCAGTCCACCATAGGAAAAGGCGGAATTGAGAAATCTATGGAAGACCGGCTTCGGGGACAGGATGGCATGGAACAGTTTTATACGGACGTCGTGGGAAACCGGAAATCAGACCCGGAAATTACCAGGGTACCTCAGTCAGGTAACGATATTTACTTAACCATTGACAGGGATTTGCAGAATGCGGTTTATCAGATGCTGGAACAGCAGATTGCCGGAATCCTCCTTGCCAATATGTCAGAGAGCAAAAGGGCGGACATGCCTAAAGCATCCGATGCCTCCCAGATCCGGATTTCATCGGATGAAGTGTATTTTGCATTAATAAAGAATCATGTCATTGATACCGGACGGTTTCAGGAAGCGGATGCAACGGATCTGGAGAAAGCTGTCTATGAAAGGTTTACGAATAAGAAAGAGCAGGTTTTTAGGGAGTTTTCAGATTCCTTTGATGTTTCAGACTCTGGGTATGACTCTTTAAGCAGTGAGGTGAAAGGTTATTATGATTATCTTCTGGATGTCGTAAAGAAGAAAAAAATACTTTCGGAAAAAAGCGGGGATTGGGACCGGAAGGAAAAAAGCTTCCGTCAGTATCTTTCCGACTGTATTGCAAATGGCTGGATTGATTTAGGCCAGGTGGCAGCCTCTGAAAAATATATGACACTTGAAAACAGCAGAGGTCTGACGGAAGAAATGATCCTGGACATTTTAAAGAAAGATTCCGGTTTTGATTTATTGATATTTCAGGCAATGTTAACAGAAGGTACTCTGGCTGGGGAGGATGTGGAAAAACTCCTATATGAGCAGGGAATACTATCAAAAGAAGACCCGGATTATGCCCTTCTTTCCAATGGGCAGCTGAATGCCTGGCAGTTTATACGAAATAAAATAAAAAATCTGGAGATCACCCCGGCCCAGCTGGCATTAAACCCCTGTTCCGGATCGGCTGTAGTGGTTAACCCCAAGGACGGACAGGTGCTGGCCTGCGTAAGCTACCCGGGTTATGACAACAACCGGCTGGCAAATCAGATGGACACGGACTACTATCAGAAGCTTGCGGCAGATTTATCCCTGCCCCTGTTTAACCGGGCCACCAGCCAGCTGACGGCTCCGGGATCCACCTTTAAACCGGTAACGGTAATTGCAGGGCTGAATGAAGGGGCCATCAGCACAGATACCAGTATCATATGCACCGGCGTATTTGATAAGGTGCAGCCTCCTCTGCGCTGCTGGAAACGGTCAGGACACGGACCGATTCTATCCAGTTCAGATGCCCTTAAAAATTCCTGTAATGTTTATCTGTCCGAAATCACATACCGGCTGGGAACAGGAGAGGATGGGATGTTTTCGGAAGAGAAGGGGTTAAATAAGCTTCGGGAATATGCCGGTTTGCTTGACCTGGACAAGAAGACAGGCATTGAAATCGGGGAAGCGGAACCTCATGTAACGGATCGGTTCGCCATACCTTCATCCATCGGACAGGGAACCCATAACTATACGACGACACAGATTGCGCGGTATACCTCTATACTGGCTAACCATGGGAATAGCTATGATCTTTCCCTGATTTATAAAGTGACAGATTCAGATGACAATACGATCCAGTCCTTTACGCCTGCGCTTCAGTCCAATGTTTCAATTCCGGACTACATATGGAATGATGTGGCTAAGGGCATGAATGAGCTGGTAAAAACCAATGCAACCTTAAAAGACTTGAAAGTGAATGCAGCCGGAAAGACCGGAACGGCAGAGGAATCCAAAAGCCGGCCAAACCACGGACTTTTCATAGGATATGCCCCGTTTGAGGACCCACAGATAGCCGTAACTGTACGGGTTGCCAATGGCTACAGTTCCGGCAATGTGGTCGGGGTAGGAAAAGAGATATTCAATTATTACTTTCATCTGGAAGACCCCGCTGATATTCTTACCGGGACTGCTTCCGGCGTTTCCAATAATCTGCGGACGGATTAACAGGAGGTATTCGATGAGGCATAGAAAAAGGAGATTTTTATTCAGCACTGTTTGCACACTTGGTATTCTGCTGACTGGTTTGGCAGGGGCGGCTCTGTTCTTTTGGATTCAGGAGAAAATCGAAGCGTCGAGGAAAAAGCCTGATGAGTTGTTCCTGGAATATGTGGAATGCCTTTCTAAGGCAGACTATAAGGATATGTATGGGATGTTAGATGATCAGAGTCATCTAAATATCAGTGAAGAGGATTTTATCACCAGGCACAAAAATATTTACGAAGGAATAGAGAGTTCCGGAATAACCGCCCAGATCGGGCAGGTAGGAGAAAAAGACGGGGAAGCAGCGGTCAGCTACAATATGAGCCTTGACAGTATAGCAGGAGAAATAAACTTCAGCAATCAGGTAAAGTTCCGGAAGGAAAAGAAAAAAGGCTATCAGATGGTGTGGGACGACAGTGTGATCTTTCCGGAGCTGGGGCGTTCCGATAAGGTGAGAGTATCAACGGACAAGGCAAAGAGAGGAAGCGTTTTTGACAGGAACGGACTGCTTCTGGCAGGAAAAGGCACCGCTTCCTCCGTAGGCCTGGTTCCCGGAAAAATGAGTGAGGATTCTGCCGGAGATCTGGAGACCCTTGGGAACCTCCTTGGAATGTCTGCGGATGCAATCGGGAAGAAACTGTCAGCCAAGTGGGTGAAAGAAGATTCTTTTGTGCCTTTAAAAACTATTAAAAAGGTAGATGAGCTTAATTTAAATTCCATGGAGCCCAGGGAGGACAATGTTAAAAATAAGGAATTTCAGGATGAACTTCTGGCTGTTCCGGGAGTCTTAATCACAGACACGGAAGTACGCTATTACCCATTGGGAGAGAGTGGAGCCCATCTGGTGGGATATGTCCAGAATGTGACGGCAGAGGATCTTGAAAAGCATCCGGATGAGGATTATCTTTCGGATAGCGTGATTGGAAGGAACGGGATGGAGGCCTTGTTTGAGAAGGAACTGAAAGGGACCAATGGACGGACAATTACCATTACTGACTCCGGCGGGACCGTTAAGAAAACCCTGGCAGCAAAGCCTAGGGTAGATGGAAGAGATATCACCCTGACCATTGACAGCACCCTTCAGGATACGATTTATCAGTCATTCAAAGAGGATAAGAGCTGTACGGTCGCCATGAATCCTTTTACCGGCGAAGTGCTGGCCCTTGTCAGCACGCCGTCTTACGATGACAATGATTTTATTCTAGGAATGTCTGAGGAAAAATGGGCTTCATTAAATGATGACGAAAGAAAGCCCATGTTCAACCGGTTCCGCCAGAGATTTGCTCCGGGATCTTCCTTTAAGCCCATAACCGGTGCCATCGGGCTTACTGCCGGAGCGATTGACCCCAACGAAGATTTTGGAAGGGAAGGGTTAAGCTGGAGAAAGGATGAAAGCTGGGGGAATTACTATGTCACTACTCTTCATGATTACAGCCCAGCGATACTTGAGAATGCATTTATTTATTCGGATAACATTTATTTTGCAAAGGCTGCTTTAAAAATCGGCTATGATGATTTCATGTCCGGTCTGGCTGAGCTGGGGTTTAATCAGGAGATTCCTTTTGATATTTCTGTAACAAAGTCTCAATACTCCAATACGGAACGGATCGAAACTGAGGTTCAGCTGGCTGACAGTGGATACGGACAGGGTCAGATGTTAGTTAATCCCATACACTTGGCATCGCTTTATACTATGTTTGCCAACCATGGAAACGTCATAAAACCGTATTTGCAGTACAAAGCGGAACCAAAGCCGGAAGTCTGGCTGCCGGGTGCAAGTTCCCCGGAGATTGCAGACAGGATCCAGACCGCTCTCGGCAAAGTGATCAGTTCCGAACACGGGACCGGGCACGCGGCTTACCGAAATGATATTGAGCTTGCGGGAAAGACGGGAACGGCTGAGATCAAGGCATCAAAGGACGACAGAACCGGTACGGAGCTTGGCTGGTTTGCAGTCTTTACAACAGATCCAAATCTGGAGACTCCCATTCTTCTTGTCAGTATGGTAGAGGATGTGAAGGATCGGGGAGGAAGCGGATATGTGGTGAGAAAGGACAAAGCTATTTTAAGTTCTTATATTCCAGGGGGGCAGTAAATAGAGGGCTGCCGATATGGTTTGAATTTAATATGCTACTTCTTTTCTTTAGTTTAAAAATGTTTTTTTATTAATATGGTATCAAGAAATAATGCATAAACATACACGAAAAATCCCTAAGAACAAAATTAGGGATTTTTTTGTGTATGTTTATGCGATTTTTCTGTCTGGTTGGGGAGGGTATGTAACTTTAAATTTAGAAATATAGAACGTATGTTCGAAAAAAGTATTGACAATTGGACTCGATTGTATTATGATTCAGTTATCGACAAAACAGAACATATGTTCGAGCGTATAAAAAAATAAGTAGGATAGTAGGATCAGAGATTGTTTTGTGGTTAAGTTTGTAACAGTTTAATGATTAGAATCAACGTGATTAGCGGTAAAATAGCTAAAGAAATAAAAGAAATAGAAAAAATTCAAATTAAAAGAGGAGAAATAATATGTCAAGTACAAATAAAACATCATTAGGATTAAATATTTGGGAAGCATCGGATAAGCCGGTAAGACAGGATTTTGTTAATGATAATGTTATTATTGATGAGAAGATTACTAAGTTAAATAGTGATTTTAATTATTTTTCACAGCAAATAATTCATATAGGTAATGATAAAAATATTATAGTGCAATGTGTTAGGCGTGGATTAATTGTTGACATTACTTTCATTGGGAACAAGCCCATTTCTTTTTTCGGAACTCCGTTTGTTTTGTTCGCTTTGCGTGAAGAATTTCGACCATCGAGTGTAAAATATATAAATGTTTATGGACTTAATATGCTAATACAAATTTTACCAAATGGAGATGTGATTACATATCAAGAGGCAGTAAATGCAACTATTTATGGACAATGTGCTTATTCTGTATAATGATCATTTAAAGAACTGATGTGTATTTTTCCCAGCCCTTCCATGCACCAAAGACCCTTTTTGCTCTGTAAAAATACTTTTTCGAATCATCATACGGGCAAGCAAATAAGGTCCTGTATGCATCATCAAACTCTATAACCTCGGCAAACCAGCCACCGGATTCTCCATTTGCTGCGCCATTATTTACGCACCATCTCCCGGCTGGCAACGTAACCAAATCGGCTCCTTCAAGGTCTATGATCTGATATTTTAAATCACTTTTATTAGCTTTAAGGATTAAATCACTACTATTCGCTTTCAAAGCTAAATCACTATTTACTTGAGTCAAACGGAACTAATACTCCTTCTTCCCTTCAATATGTAAGGATGAGTATCAGCATAATAAATGATTTTTTCTATCATAAAGTTTATCATTGGCAAAAAAAGAAATATGGCAAAAAAACACATGGTACTGAAACAGGAAACATCATAATCACGACGGGATGCAGGTGAGGAGTACTAGACGAAAAACTTCAAATACAATCAATTATGAAACAAAAACTAAAATTACCAATAAAAAATGGAAGGAGTAACCTATTATTTATGAACCGACCGGAATGTTTACATATCCCTACCCTCTACGAGGGAGAGCAAGCACAAATCAGCTGGGGAGCGGTGGAAACAGATAAAAATTATATTGTAGAACGGGTATTTAATGAATCTTTTTTACAAGCCCTGTCTGGATACACCTGGGACAATTTTGACAGTACCAATGAACCATGGAGCAGGTATGATAAGGAAGCTCTTAACTGGCATCAAATCGAAACCAGAACTGGCAAAGGACAGCACTGGGAACGCCTGGATTATGAGCAGTTAAGCTGGTCACAGTTTGAGAATCATTCGCATACCTGGCAGCAATTAGAAAGCCGGGAAATAAGCTTTGAAGTATTTAAAGGTCCCGGCGATGAACGGCCCGGCATTGAGCAGGGGTGTACCTGGCTCGAACTGGACGAACTTAATAAAGACTGGAGCAGCCTGGAAAATTCCGTACATACATGGGATGAAGGGGAGAAGGTGACGCTTCCTGGCATCTCATGGGAGAGTATTGACTCCAGATGGCTGACGTTTAACGAATGGGAAGGAAAAGAATTGACCTTCCATGAACTGGATACACAGAAACATAAAGAAGAACACCGGGGAATGACAGATTCTATTCCCATTGGGGCCTCAAATGCGATGTATCGGATCAAAGCATATGATTCTAAAAGTGACGAATCTGATTATTTAACAACTGCACAATTGCCGGTTATTCCTATATTTTATCGCAGTAGTACCATAGAATATCCAGTAAAGACCGGTAAACGTTATGCAGTCCTACTGAAAGCCCAGGAGGTCGGCGGTTTGGACAAGATCCGCATGAACCTTTGGTATAATCCATACTTACTGGAATTAACCAGCCTCGCAGCCGGCAGCCTGAAAAGCATAACAGAACCAGGAAATTATCCGGAAGAAAATTTAAGAATATATTCCAGTATTCCGGGAAAGCTGTGGTTTCAATCAACCAGACAGTTAAGTCATAATGAATGCTTTAGCGGTTCCATTGCATTGCTAGAATTTATCGCCAAGGGAACCGGAAGCGCAGCAGTATCATTATTTTAAGATAAGAAGGGAATAGATGGACGATAAAAAAATTATAGAAGATAATATAAGTAAAAATGAATGGGAAGAGCCTGATACAAAGACAGCGGAGGACGTATCAGACGAAGTATCATCTGAAGCAGAAAACCCGAAAATACGAGTTCGCCGGGCGGCACTATCTCCGGAGTATGAATTTATCGAAACAAAACAGTATCCGGAATCCCCATTTAACTACTTTGAAACAAATCAGGTAAATGTCCAGTTAAACACCGGCAATGTCCAATATGATACAACCGATTTTGTACTGCCCGGCAGGGATGGCTTTGATGTATCCATAGCCAGACGCTATGATTCCGGCTGTGCAAATTTAGTGGATATGGCTCCACATGTCCTCAGTTCAGGTGTAAGAACAGGTTCTATAGATAACACATTTTATACCTCAACCTATGGACTGGGACACGGATGGTCCTTTGTTCTGCCGTCCATTGAGACTGTGCAGAATTTTGGTTGGGCTTGGTGGCCCCAATTAACAACAACTCGCAGTTATGATTATATTCTACATCTTGAAGATGGAAGAAGTTTAAGAATGAACCGGGATTTCGACGTATTTGAAAATTATTATTTAAAAGATGTGGAAATTAATACCAAGTCAGGTGAGATTTGGCACCCTTATAAGGCGGATAGGCCAAAATCTTATCATCTCATAATTAAATACAAGAATGGAAACAGGGATTATTTTAATTCTAATACAGGCGATGGTGACCGGAATATGGGCCGAGTAGATTTTACGCTGGTCGCCCGCCAAGATAAGTTTGGAAATACCATTCTTTACAATCTAAAGGGCTCACAAGGGATGGAGATTGTGGACACCTGGGGGCGTACAATCGCACTCAGTAGAACCAATGACGGATTTGTCTGGAAATTACCGGAAAGTACGGCAGGAGAGGCATGCGAAATTGCCTATGATATCAAACGGAAAGGTACTCATACACTCAGCAAAGTAAAAGACCCTGTAGGAAGCGTGACCGAGTATAACTACGAAACTTCCACGGGTTATATGAAATGTGCCTCCTCTGGAGTAGTAGGAAACAACCCCGGAACGCAAGATCGCGAGTATCTACTGCTAAAGAGCGTCACATACCCCAATCATGCATCCACACAGTTTACCTATGACAGGAACATTAGCATTAATAATAGTACTGGTGGATATATTGACCATTTTGCATTGACAATGAAAAAGGACATTGTTGACGGAGCCGAATACAACCTGGGTAAATACGAGTACACGCTTGATTCTAAACTCCAAAATGGTAAGTATATCGAATATGCAAAAGTAACAAATCACCAAGACATTTTGGAGACCCATAAGTTTGATAGAGAAGGGCTGCTTAAAAATAAAGAGGTTAAGCATCATGAGGCCCTTATCTCAATGAGCGATTATACATATAGCAATAAACTACTGATAAAAACAGTTGACAAGGTATATGACAGGAATAATAAATCCAAGTTTCTGGAAAAGACAACCACCTGGAAATATTCCACTGACCAAAAAGCAAATGTCACTCAACTCATTGAAGAATATCCAGATGACCCTTCCTGCCGCCAGGAAATCAATACAACCTATGGAGACTACAGCATCATTCTTAAAACAGAAAGAATAAATGGCTCTGACCTGATCAAAGAGGAAAATGAGGTTACGGATTCGGAGAAGCGGGTTATAATCTGTCATAAAATCTATGAAAATGGAGTTTTAAAGGAAAAAACAGGATATGATTATATGGATTCGAATAATCCCTTCTGCGTGACTAACGAAAAAAGATATTTCCTGACAGAAAGCGGGAACCTGGAGCAGTCAGATGAGTATGCGGAAATCATTTATAAATACAGCTCTCCATCCAGTACCGCCAGCAGATACACACATAACGTTATATCAAAAGAACAGACCGACATCCGCGATGCAGACGGCAAACTCTGCGATCCAATCAAGGAAGAATTTCAATATGACAATTGGGGACGGCTCATCTCCAAAAAGGATTCCAGGAATCAGGTGACCACCTACCACTATGACGTGCTGGGACGGATTGTAGCAGAGACGCTGCCTCCGGTAGACGGTCAGCAGGACATAAAAGAAACCTATTATAATGACCATTTAAACTTTATTACGACAACAGATGCAAACCACCAGAAAAAACGAGTCCAATACACACCCTTTGGACAGATTCAGCAGGTCTGCCTAGCCGTATCCAAGGAACCGGCCTCCGGTGATGTGGTACTCCAGGATTTCCGATATAATTCATGGGGAGAGCTTACAGAAGCAGTCACATATGACGGGAACGGCACAGCAGCGGCCAATATAAGAAAAACTGAACGTTATACTTATGATTCTTTTGGTCGGGTACTGTCCTGCACGATTCCACAGGTGGGCTATGAAGAAACGTATGAATACCATGAGGTATTTACTGATCCGACAGATGGAATGAAATACTTTCGCGAGGTAAAAAAAGTCATAGGAGACACTTCCACTCCGGATATCGTGACAGAATGTTATAAAGACCAAAAAGACCAGGTTAGGAAGGAATTTTTAGCCGGAGAACGGTTGTTTACCTACAAATATGACAATGCAGGAAACAATATCAGTAAAATTGATGCCAGGAACAAAGTAGAACGCTTTGAGTACGATTATGCAGGTCGTGTAGTAAAATCCATACGGACAGACTCCGGTCAGGATAGAATTACCAGCATTCAATATGATGCATTAGGCAATAAACGATTCCAATGGGATGAAGCTGGAAAGAGAACCGAATTCCAATACGATAAAGCAGGACGTCTGGTTCAAACCTTAGCTCCGTTTGACCACCGCAGCCAGAAAGTAAAATATTACTATGATGGAGTCGGTAATATCATATGGGAAAAGAAAGCTCAAAAGGATGGCTGGCAGGAGACTCAGTATGTGTATGATACCAGGAACCGTTTAACTGATACCTATCAGCACCTAAGCCAGGGCAATTGGATTAAGACCATCTGCCGGTATGATGGGATGAATCAGGTCATTCTAAGGAGAACCGGGGATACCCCATCCGGCGAAGGGCGGGAGGTGACAAAATACATCTATGACCGCTTTGGAAACGTCACAGCAATGACGGATGCCCGCGGCTATACGGAATACTATGAGTATGACAAAGCCGGAAGACTGCAGAAAAAAACGGACAGGAATAAGGACCAGACTGTTTATCAGCATGATGCCCTAGAACGTCTGATAAAAGAAACCGTGCAAAAGAGAACTCCTGATGGAATGGTAATCAGCGAACGGGAGTATGTCTATGGTAAAAACGGCAAGCGGATTCGAGAAGTCAGCCGGGAATCTGTGGGAGGAAAACAAACCCTCCTCCTGGAGACGAAGTACCGCTACAATCATAAAGGCCAGTTGTCCCGCCAGGAAGATCCGGGAAATGCAGGGAAGGATTATACTTATGATATATATGGAAACCGTCAGTCCTTTCAACTGACCCGGGAAGGAAACGCAAGCCCGGTTGTCAGTCTGTATTATACGTATGATGATTTATACCGTTTAAAGCAGGTAAGAAAAAACAATGCTGCCGGGGTGATACTGGCCGAGTACGAATACGATGAAAAGGGCAACCGCAAAACCCTCCGCTATCCGCAGTCCGGTATGGAAACCAGTTATAAGTATAATGATGGCAACCGGATAATATCGTTAGAGAATAAACGGCAGGGAACCGTTATTTCTGCATGGGAATACGGCTATGATGTGGATGGGAACATTCTAAGTAAGATTAACAAAGCCGGTTCTTTCCCAATCACCATATCATATCAATATGACCGACTGGGTCGTCTGACAGAAGAAGATTATTCTGGCTGGAAGCGGACTCTTTATACCTATGACGCCTATTCTAACCGTATGAAAATGATGGTGGAAGGAAGAACAAAGGATGAACTGGTCAGTGTTACAAGCTATGAGTATGGTTTGAACAATAGGCTGGAAAAGGAGACAAAAAAGCGGGGGAATACAACGGAAACGTATCGGTACCGCTATGATGATAATGGGAATGAGATCTTCCGGATTTGGGAGAAAACATCGCCAACACCGGACTATCCGGGAAATGTCAAGTTATCGGGGGATTATCAAATGGAGACTCCGACCGTTTATGAGTGGAGACATTATGATGGATTCAACCAACTGAGCCGGATCAATCAGGATGACAAAGAGATTCTATATCAGTACCGAGGAGATGGCCTGCGCCACAGCGCCCAGGTGAGGAAACTGACCGAAAGCCAGGGGAAAACAAATTTATATTGCTGGGATGGAACCGATATCGTAGCGGAACAGGCAGATGGCGAAAAGATTAAAATCTATTTAAGAGGAATCAATTTGATTGCCGGAGAATTCGATCGTATGGTATACTACTATATATTGAATGAACATGGGGATGTAACCCATCTGTGGAGTCAAAACGGAACGTGTAAAACTTCGTATGAGTATGATGCTTATGGAATTGAGAGAAACCTATATAAGGAGGATGAGAATCCGTTCCGGTATTGTGGTGAGTACTTTGATTTAAGCAGTGGGGCGTATTACTTGCGAAATCGTTTCTATAATCCAAACAACGGTCGTTTCCTTACAAAGGATACGCACTGGAATGTAAACAACATGATTTACGGGGATAATCCTGTAAAATGGAATGAGCGAGAAGCAGACCCTAATGACCCATTAGGCCTCAATACATATACTTATGTGCCTGATATTACTGCGATTATGCAAAACGGCAATCTATATGTATATTGTATGAATAATCCAATAATGTATTTAGATGGAACAGGTAAAGATGCCGCGATGGCTGCTGAAATACTAAAATGGGGATGGACAACAGGAGGCGTTGTAGCTCAATTTGATTCACCTCTACCAGGACCCGCTGATGTAGTAGGCTTGGTAATTGGTGTCGGAGCAACACTGGTTGCTGGCAGTTATTTAATTGGGGATTATTTTGCTAACAAGCCTCCGAGTTTACCCTCTTGGAAAAAAGTTAACGTTGATATGCCTCATATTATGTCAGGACATAGTTCGGGTGGGAATCGAGGTCCAAACAAAGATAAATTCCCTCCAGGAATGAAAGAAGCTGCGATCCTAAAAGCTATTGAAGATGCATATAAGCATGCTGAAAAAATTGGAGAAATGCAATACTCTTGGCAAAACGGAGTTGAACAAGTCAGACAGCTTTTTCAAGGACCTTGGGGATATGGAGTTATTCAATTCTGGTATAATTTCACTACAAAAACGATAGAAACGGCGTGGCCAAAATGAATGAATTAAAAATTGTTATTCAAGAAGAGATATTTACATCTAATATTACAACAAACCTTGTCTTACCTTTGTTCCTTGAATCTAACGGGACATATTTTCCTAATAAGCAATGGACTGACTTTGCTGATATTTTGAATATGTGGACATACACTCTTCTCAAGCACATTGGAAAAAGAGAGGCTAAATTTATCCTATATTTCATGGATGGACCTTACAGGTTGGATGTTACAAAAGACAAAGAAATGAAGGTAACAATTCAGTGTATTAATTTCAGAAATGAGGAACTGACAGAACAAACGATTCAATGTGACTATGTCGACTTACTTACAGCTGTATATAAAGCTGTCAATAAATTCAACAAAATATTATATGATAAAGAAATGCATATAGGTAGATTTGAAGCAATCTATAAGCAGTCTCTCATAGCCAGCAAAGAGCTTAAGGTTACGATAGGACGACTTTTATGATTTGATCAATTATACTGAGTAAACAAAAAGGGGTAAACTGTACCCTAATAGTAAAACACGGAAAAAGAAGCTGTGTTGAACTATTGGGGTACTTTTTGTTATAATATATAAATACAATCTCTCGGAATCTTGAGTGATTATTACAGCCCTACTGGGCTGGCGTACTTTGAAAAGTAAATATTATCCTAGAATGAATAAAAAATGTGGAAAATTTAAAAATGAGCATAAGAAATAGACATAGCTGCCACTATGCTTTACAATAATTATATATTGATTAATCGGTGTGCAAAAACAATCGTTTGAGATCTGATTCAAAAGGCAGATCCCATGCATCGAGATGCTGTAACATCACGATGTGATAGAGGCGGCAGTACCACATCTTAGTAGAGCGGTGTCTGCCGTTTTCTAATAGAAAGTCTATCTTCTGGCGTTTATTGGAACGCTCCGCAGAAGTTCTTGCATGATACTTAGTTTTCCATTCTTTACTATCCCTTGGAGGTATGTTGATGAGTCTGGGATTGTCCTTCGTCGCCAGATGAACGGTTCTGCCATACTTTGAATCAGAACAGGGCTCTTTACATGAACAGCCATAGTGTCAGACACAGCTTTAAGCTCTTTGCCATAATCAGAACTTCTGTCAAAGGATTTTTCGCTTGGACTTATATTGCCGTAGTATAAATCTTTATGTACTTGGCTCTTTTTTTTATCTCGTTTTCAGCAAACAACGATACCTGAAACAAGGTGCACAAGTCTATCCTGTGGCCGGTATGGGAACAGGTGAAGTTATTAGTGGACAAAAGGTAGTTAAAACTGTAGATCAGACTCTGAAGTTTGGAAAAGATGATATAGTTTATGGTAAATATGATAATCCTTCTATTATTAAACTACAACAAAGTGCCTATGAAAATTACTAAGTAATTTTCATAGGCCGGGTGATATGTCATAGATTGATTTTAGTAAACAGATGATTGAAGAAACAATAGTAGAAGGAAATATGATTCATTTTAATTTAACCAATATGGAGAAAAATATCTACAAATATGATAGTGAAGTAAGAGGATAAGCGGGTATATATTTGTTAGAGTGCAAATATATGTCTGTTTATACTACAATGTGCGTTTACAATGAGGACTAGGCTTAGAATGACGAGCACCTAAATGACTTGTTGTAAGAAGAACAGCACTTCAAGATTGATTCTGCTATGCAAGAAATTGTTAAGAAGTTTTTTGGAGGTTAAGATATGTCACTTTCATACACTGATATAAAAAGCATTATTGATGAGTGGGATCCCATTGAATTGCTTATTACTCATGCACCACCAGATGAGTATGATTGCGAAACTAAGGAAATATTTGATACAATTCTAAAGAATCATAAAATATCCGCTAATGAATTAACCAATATTATTTTTCGGGTTTTTACCAATAATTTTGGAAGTGATACTTTCACTAAAGATGTAGAAGAATGTCAAGAAATAGCTGAGAAAATACTTTCTTCTGTAGTGTAGCAAGCTATTTCACAACAGCCACCTTGGGTGACTCTTAAGGTGGCTGTTTTTTTGCCTTGAACTTGTCTACCTAGAAGGGAGCATACCAATCCCCGGTACGGCAGCTCTTTTATGGTGATTTGGTATAAATTTCTTCATCATTTAATATATCCAATGTAATTTTTCCGGCCATACTGCCATTCGCCTGAGTCCCGCCCTGAATGTTGGTTGCAAACACATAGGTTCCTTCTCCGTTCTCCACAAAGCCGATGAACCAGCCGTTTACATTTTCCCCTTCCACGGTCCCGGTTCCGGTTTTTCCGTAAAGGGTAGCACCATTGGAAGAAGAGAGGAGTAAGGACTCTTTTACTGCCTTTATATTCTCCTGCCTGAATGGAAGCTCATTCTGGTAGAAACGTGCTAAAAGCTTCACCTGCTCCACCGGTGAAATCTTTAACGAAGATTGGATCCAGTAACGCCCTATTCCACCGGATAAGTCCCTGTTTCCATAGCCGATGGTATCTAAGTATTGTTTTAACCTGGGAAGCCCGGTCTTTTCATCCAGGGAAGTGAAATACCAGTTAACCGAACGCTTCATGGCAGTGTCAAGAGTTTGATCCTGGTTCCAGGCTTCAAAAGGGTAACTGGTCCCATCCCAGGAAAGCAGGGAAGCTTCCGGAGTTATGGTTCCAATTTCCAGGGCGGACAAAGCGCTGTAAATCTTATAAGTGGAATCCGGGGAAAGCCTCCTTGTTCCGGCTTCCCGGTTATAGATGCAGTACTGCCCCGAATCTAAACAATACAGAACAAAGCAGCCATCGTATCCGTTGAAATAAGAGGTTAAATCCAGCGCGGTTACATTTTCAGCCGTAAAGTCGTATTCTGTACCGGTGTAGGCATCTGCAGACAATACCGGAATACAGCCCAGCACCAGTGCTGCAATCACGGTAAAGAGGATCCTGCTTTTCACCTCACGCCACCTGGATTCTTTGCGGTAACCGGCAATGTTCAGAATGCGCTTTTTTATCTCTTTCCTTGAGCCGCTGATACTGGCGGCGGAATAGGAAAATAGGGATATCTTTTCCGCAAAATTTATCAGCGTGCTTCCATAATCCAGATAGCTGTCCGAATCAAGCAGGGACAGGACTGATGAATCGCATGCGATCTCACGGTCACTTCTCATTTCCTTAAAAGCAAACCAGACAAAGGGATGGAACCAGTAAATGATCTGTGCCAGAGCCATAAGCCTGTTTACCAGAAGGTCCCTGTGTTTGCAGTGTAAAAGCTCATGGAGAAGGATATACCGGATCTCTTTTTTAGAAAGCTCCGAAAGCATATTAATAGGAACAATGATGCAGGGGTTCCATAATCCGGCCGCAATAGGAGAAGAGATGTAAGCACTGCTATAAATCGGTATCTCTTTTTTTACACCAGATTCCTCCATGCATGTTGTAAATAGTTCCCGTATCTCCTTATTCTGAAGGGGAAGAGAGGACTTTTTCAACAGCCTGATTTTCCGGCTGGAATGGATGTGAAAACCGGTCATAAGTACCATGCCGGCGATCCAGATTCCAGTTAAAGCAGTTGGAAGGCCCGTATGAGCTGCACGGCTTACGGAAACAGAAAAATCCTGGAGGAAATATTCGGTGGCGGCCGCGGTTTTATAGGCGGCCCCTAAAGTACCTGTATGCTCAGGCGAAAAAGAGCCGCCCAAAAACCGCAGCAGCTTAAACGCATATCCAGGAAAAAGAAAAGAGCAGGGCAGAAATGGGGCAGCCAGCGCAAACAGAAACAGGAACCACAGATTGTACCGGATTCTTGCGGTCAGCTGTTGGTTTAATAATTTCCTGACCAGAAGGATTGCGGCAAGCAAAATGGCCAGGACCACGCTGTTAAGACAAAGGCGTGTCATAAAAGAATCGGGCATAATCAGCGTTCCTCCTCATGTCCGCCCAGAAGAAGCTTTCTCAGCTCTGCCAGGTCTTCGCTTGATACATAATCACTGTTTAAATAGTTGGTCACCATGCTTGATATCTTTCCGTTGTAGAAGCGGTTCAAAAAATGATCATTTTCTTTCGTTAAATATTCCTTTTTTTCCACGAGCGGGGTATAGACGAAAACACGGCCTTCTTTCCGATAGGTGGCAGCCCCCTTTTGGACCAGTCTTTTTAAGAGTGTGTGAATGGTCTTTGGGTTCCAGTTGGTGGTCTTCACCAGTTTGTCCGTCACTTCGTTGGTACTGATGGGGGCATCATTCCATAGCACCTTCATTACCTCATATTCTGCTTCGGATATTTGCGGCAGCTGATTCATATGCGGTCTCCTGTTCTTACAATTGTAATAATACTATTATAAGAGCCCGATGCCGGCATGTCAATGAGTTCTATGACTCTGTCAGTTTGCGATCAGCGTGACATTATAAATATAAACATATTTTAAACATGGGACCGTCGGATATTGCATTTACTTAACAGCCATTTTTCCGTAAAATGAAACCATAAACAAACAAGGGAGGTTTAAGGGATGAAATTAAGGAGATTAAGCGGCATACTGATGGCAGGTCTGATGACGGCTGGAACGCTGGCCGGATGTTCGGGGGCCAAGACAGATGCCACAACAGCGGCAGCAGGCGGACAGACGGCTGCTCAGACAGAAGCGGAAAAGGCTCAGTCAGCAAGTGGGGAAAAAACCGTCATTAAGGTCTGGTCAAAAGACCGGCACGACGCCACTTATGTTCAGAAAAAAGTTGACGAATACAATGCAAGTAACACAGATAACATTCAGGTAGATTATCAGCTTTATACGGATAATTATGTGCAGGCCATTGATATGGCAGTACAAAGCGGGGAGCTTCCTGATATTTTGGTACAGCAGGACCAGATGTTTGATAAATATGTAAACGAGGGGCAGTGGGCAGATTTTTATGAGTACATGGATTCTGATATGAAAGAATATTTTAAATCTGTGGTTTATCCCGGTTACAATGAACTGGATGGAAAGCTGTATTTCATCCCAACCACCGGAACTACCTGCCGTCTTTTCTATAATAAAGAAATCTTTGAACGTGTAGGGATTACGGAACCGCCAAAAACGCTGGAAGAAGTGGTGGAGTATGCAAAAAAAATCAATACAGAACTATCCAAAGAAGGAATTTATGGATTTGCAGAAAATATGAAAAGTGCCAGCTCCGGCTTGCAGCGTTCTATGTGCGTCGGCCTGGATAGAGAGACCGGAATGGTACGTGGATACGACTTTGTAAAGGGAGAGTACGACTTTACACCGTGGGCAGATACTTTAAAGCTCTGGAAGGAACTGCTGTCTGACGAATGCGCCTTTCCTGGCTGTGAATCTCTGGATATTGATCCCTTAAGAACCCAGTTTGCAGCCGGCAAGATTGGTATGTATATGTCTTACAGCCATGCAGAGCCAGGAGTATACCAGAATCAGTTCCCCATGGATTCTTCCAAATGGGACTGCGTTCCCATTCCAACCGTTGGCGGAAAAACCACAGGAAAGCAGTATTTTACCGGTACAGGAAGTTATGTTTTAAATGCAAAAAGTCCTAACGTGGATAAAGCATTCAAGGTTTATAAGGATATCTTTTCAAATGAGGATTATTTGATCGGATACTACGAAGGCGGATTTGGTGTAAGCATCCTTCCAAGCGTTATTGAAAAGGCAAAGCCAGGTAAAGATTTCCAGGATAAGAAATGGCTGCTCATCAGTGATATTGATGCCCTCCATCCTAAGCCTCCTCACACTGCCTTCGCATCTGGTATGGTGGTGGAAGGTGAGGATATGTTTAAAACCTGCGAATCTATTTATTATGGAGACGCAGATATAGATTCTACCTTAAAGGATTTAACAGACCGTTACAATAAAGCGTATCAGGAAGCAGTGAAAAACGGAAGCGGTCATGAAGTAAAGATTGAAAACTATGACCCGATGAATCCAACTTTACAGTAATATTGAAAGAGGGGCGCAAAATCAGCGATGCCCCTCTTTCTTTGAAAAGAAAGGAGTATGCAGATGAAAGACTGGAATAGCAAAAGTGCCTTGCGGGGAAGTAAGATTGTGAAAAAAAACCTGCAGGCCTATTCATTTATGCTTCCCAACTTGATTTTGTTCACCGTCTGTTCCTTATATCCGGTGGTGTGGACTTTGAAATATGTATTTTTCCAGTATGGGGGATATGGAACAGGAGTACCCAGATTTGTGGGCCTTGCAAATTTTGCCCGGGTGTTCCGGGATAAAGTTTATTGGGAAAGTGTGATCCATACTTTTACATACGGTTTCGGGAAGGTGGTGTTTATCATTCCTCTGGCCTTTTTTCTGGCATTTCTCTTAAATCAGCAAAAACGGGGGAATGGTGCGGCCCAGAGCATTGTATTTTTACCTACCATTATGAGCTCTGCGGTCATGGGTCTGGTGTTTTATCTGCTATTCAATGCCTACAATGGAGAGGTCAACAAGTATTTAATGACGGCAGGTCTGATACAAAAACCCATAAACTGGCTGGGGAAAGAACATGCCATGAAAACCCTGATTATGACAGCAGTCTGGGGCGGTGTGGGAAATTACATGGTGTATTTTATAGCCGGAATCCAGCAGGTATCCGGGGAAGCAATAGAAAGTGCCAGGATTGACGGGGCCGGCAAGCTCCAGACCATCTGGTACATCATCATTCCAATGCTGGGACCCATATTAAAGATTATACTTATGCTGGCGATCACCTCAGCGTTTCACGACATTACTAATGTGATGGTATTAACCGAGGGCGGTCCCAACAATGCTACCATGGTCATGTCCCTGTACGGATACCGCTACTTCTTCCCCATATCAGCGGCAGAAGCCACGGTTCCCCAATATGGCTACGGTGCTGCAATCAGCGTCATATCCGCAGTGATCGCTGGTCTGGTAACCGTAGGTTATCTGCGAATATCAAAAAAACTGGATGAAATTTATTAAGGAGGCGGCAGCATGAAAAACTGGAATGGAAAACATATATCAAAAGCCGCCTGGCTTTCTTTGGCCGGGAAATGGGTATTTCTGGGCATTATGATTTTATTTACACTTTATCCGGTCATTTATACAGTGCTTGGATCTTTGAAAACCAATGCAGAGCTGACCCAGGGCGGCGGCTTTTTTCCGGAGAAATGGCATTTTGAGAATTATTACCAGGCTTTTGTCCAGGCAGACTTTACAAAATATACGTTCAACAGCATCGTGGTCAGCGTTTCCGTTACACTTCTCGCTGTGGTTACCTGTTCGCTGGCCGGTTTTATTCTGGCCAGAAGAGAATTTGCCGGGAAAAAGGTGCTCTTAGCCCTTTACTTATCCATGATGTTCGTATCCTTAGGGTCAGTTACCCTGTATCCAATCTACGAATTACTGCGGGCATTAAAGTTAAATAAGTCCATATTTGCCCTTATTGTGGCACTTACGGGAGGGCAGGCCACCAATGTTTTTCTGGTCATGGGTTTTACAAAGGGGATTCCCAAGGAGCTTGATGAGGCAGCCATCATTGACGGCTGCAGCATTTATGGAGTTTATTCCCGGGTCGTTCTGCCCTTAAGTAAGCCAATCCTGGCGGTAGTAGCCCTATTTTCTTTCCGGAATGCCTGGAATGATTATATCACCAGCCTGATCATGACGATTTCCATGCCGAAGCTTCAGACTCTTACCGTGGCGGTTGTCCAGCTAAAATATTCTGTCAATGCCGCGGCCGAGTGGCACATCATGCTGGCGGGAGCGTCCATCGCCATCATCCCGATCCTGATTGTCTATTTATTTGCCAACAAGCAGTTCATTGCAGGCCTTACGGCAGGTGCGGTAAAAGGATAGGTGCGCCCAGAAAAGGGCGGATAGCTTAACGGGTGGGAATCCCGTACGGCAAGGTCTAGCAAACCACCGTTAGCGAGTCTTGAGTGTTGTCTGGTAACAGGCAGGGCTAAGCGTAGACAGTCAGGAA
>POVV01000533.1_pt1 | contig 23260 bp, 19 predicted proteins | sample 1560271 | NCBI WGS metagenome assembly POVV01 (sample SAMN08337232, study PRJNA429181) | Bioreactor metagenome, whole genome shotgun sequencing project. | biome: cows' rumen and soil; feature: anaerobic; isolation source: anaerobic chemostat enrichment culture, galacturonate as sole carbon... | reverse complement strand
TCCAATCCCACAAGTAACTGCACCGGCCCTCCATATTCCACTTTTGTAAATTTCAAAAAATGAATTCATATAAGGAGGATTGACTTCTCCCCAACGAGCTGAAATAACCATATTGCTTCCAGTAAACGCCAAAAATCCAAGGATACTTCCGAGCATCAACCCTTTTGCTCCCAGACAAAAGCCCCGGTATTTGTAATGATGAAGAAAAACAAGGATACCCTGTGCTGCTGCCATTAAAAGTAATGAGATGGGCAAAATAAGAACGGCTGTTTTTGTATAATCAGCCTTCAGCTGTGACCACCACGAGACAAACGGCCATTTTAATAAAGCCGTGTATTTCCCGTCAAGGCGGTCCATCAGAAGAGTAAGTCCGGCTTTCGCCTCTTTTGTCATAGTTACTGACTGCCCTTTTAAATATTCCTCGATATCAGCCTTCAATGGTTCAATCAAAATAGACGTATCAGCCTTATAGATTCCTTTACTCAAATCATTTTCTACCTGCTGTCTGGCCGCTATAACCACCTTTTCGTAGGTCAAGGATTGGTCCATGACGCTATTCGGAATATTTAGTAGTGAAAATGAAATGGAAGTATCCTTCTTAAGTTCATTATGGACAAACGTATAATACCCTGTATCCGCTAATTTACTGAGAATGGCATTTTTCTGAAATGCTCCAAACCAGGCTCCGCCAACTAAGCACAATACGAAAGACAGAGCCGCTATGGAAGCTGTCAGAATATATTTTAAAATCCTGCGCAGCTTACGATGACTGTGGCTGATTAATAATTTCTTATGTATTGATACAACAAGTACCAGAGCGATTGCAAAGGCAGCTGCCGCTACGCAGCCCCACATGATTCCGTATCGGACCTTAAGTTGCTGCATCCTTGCATCTGTATCTTTATTTAAATATTCATAAGTCTGGGGAGGCGCCTTGTCTACAAGTTCAAGAATGGATATTACAGAGGAAGACTTCTCCGTTTCCGGATCTTTTTTATTCTCTTGTTGTAATGTGTCAGATTCACCTTCCGATTCGGCCTCTGAGCCTTCGTTTTCTTGTATTCCTGCAGTCTCTGGTTTCTTTTGACTTTCTTCTGTTTTTTGTTTCTCAGGTTTCTTTGTAGGCGTGCTGCTTTCCTGCTGTCCCGCTGCACCCTCGGAAGGCGCCGGTGAAGGTTCTGTTTCCGAAGCGGAAGTTCTTCCAACTTCTACTAAATAACCGCTTTCCACTCCGGTCTGTACATTGGCATATATTTCTGAAATTGCTGCCTGGGCTTGTTCCCCAGTTAATTCTACATCATCCTGAGCCAGATAGCTTTTTACTGAATTAATGTATTCCGGTTTGACCGCATAAATAATTCCGTCTTTCTCAAATTGTCCACTTACTGCGGATATGACAGACTGCTCGTTTGCATTAACGGATCCTGCATACGCAGTCTGGGCTATGCCGGCACTTATGATAAATGCTATTCCACCAATTATCCATCTTTTATATAATCTCATGCCGCTCTCCATATTTAAAATAGGGCGGTTCCTATGAGAGCCACCCTATCTAGATACTATTATGTAGATTTACTCGGCAGCAACAGAATAGTTTATTTTCTCATTGCTGCTTGTATATACTGTTATGCCCTTCTTACCTTTAAGGAGGTTAATGACTTCATCAATTGTTTTATCACCATAACCCAAGCTTTCAGCATACGCTTCAAAGTCTACCGAATCTCCTGCAATAAACGTTTTGTTTCCTACTACGACACGGCTTACATCTTCACCTGACAGGACATCCTCTAAAGCAGTCTGTACAGCCCCTATAAATCCAGCATCTGAAACCTTAGTATCAGGGCCAGTCGTAGGATTTTTATAGGTGAATTTAATTGTAGTTCCAGTCACCTTAACATCATCAATAGTATCCTTTATAGTAGGATCTGACTTAATGCTGTTAAATGCTTCCTTAACTGTTTCCTTAACAGCAGCCACTTCTGTTGAGTCTCCAGTAATGCTATTACTTGATTTGGAACCACCACTACCACCACCAAAATTACTAGACTGGTTTCCGTTACCTCCAAAAGTCTGAGGTGCACTTACCGATGGTTTTCCGTTTGTTGTTCCATACTCGGTAAAGTTATATTCTACTGTCCCGATCTTCATATTCCCAGAAAAAAGTGAGCCGTCCCCATTCATGTAATACACTTTGTCATCGACTTTGATCAGACCTGTCTGCATAATTCCATTGTATGCAAAGAAATACCACTTACCATCGGTATCCTTTAACCAGCCCTTCTGTGCATTGCCATTGGCATCAAAATGATACCACTTGCCATCCTCCTGAAACCACTTGTTTGCCTGCCAGCTTCCGTCCTGGTTCTGATATCTCCATTCGGAACCAGACTGAACCCATGCTGCAGATGCTGGCAATGCACTGCCAACAGTGATTGCTGCGGCTAATGCTGCTACTATTAGCTTTTTCATCTTCATAATGTTTCTCCTTTCAATATCCTACCTTCAATTTTGTTACAAATTAAATTGATGTGTATATTTTAACTCTCTTTCTGTAAAAATGCAAGGTTTATACGTTTATAACATCTTTACAATGTATGTTTTCAGCGTTTTTTATCGATAATGCTGATTTTATATAGTTTTATTTCCAATCTTTTGGTGTATATTTATATAAAAAAGCCTTTAAATATGAGTAAAAGCTCAATCTGATAAGGAAAACTAAGGCGCAATCAGTTAAAAATCTACTATTCTCTTTACATTCTCTTACATATCTTTATATTTCCATGTATTATGCATTTTTTTGTAACCTAAGTTATCATAATAAGAAGCACTTTTTCTCTTTAAGATATTTATTGAGTCTGCGTAAAAGTTTAATGGATACAAAGAATAAATATCCAATAATCGTTCCTATTACATTCATTACAACATCGTCTACCTGCATATGACCTCGTTGGGAGAGAAATTGAGCATATTCTAGGCTAACCGAAAAGAAAAATCCTAACGGAATACAACAAAATATACTTTCCGCAGGTTTAAGTACGTTTGGAAGAAGAACACCGAATGGGATCATCATCAAAATATTTTCGATTACATAAGCCTTACTCTGAACACTACCTTGCCACGTTTCACCTAAAATTAAACTAACTGTATTCCTTGAGCCTGGGGGACGGGAAAAATAGGTTTGTTGAAGTAATGTATACATGTATGTCACAAACAATCCCAGACAAATAATCTTAATTGGAGATATGAGAATACATCTTCTGAACTGATACCATAATCCATTTATTAATATAAGAGCTACAATCAATATTACTCCAAATATCAGTCCTTTTGGTAAGTATAAAAGCGGTTCAATTATATCCTTTGCTAAAATTTTATATAACATATTATTCACCATTATTTTTATCTATAATAAGGGGTTCGTTCCAAGTTCAGTTGATTATATAATGATATTTATTCAATTAATCTTAATATAAGTTTTCCTTTAGCTCACATTAGATCATCACCTGCTCTGCCCCAGAACATATTACCACTATTATACGGTAAACTCCGCTCGCCCCTATATAAATAGCCGGATAGCCGGAGCTTATCAGTTTTCAATGTTACACCACCTTTTTCAAATGCATTCTATGTTTAGAAAAATCCCACAATTAATAAGTTTCGCCATAACAACAAAGACATTTAATTACTGATTTACTGCGTAATCAAATTACCAAATTATTTTTCTACTAATGTTTTAGCAATTTCTTAATTGTTTTCTGTATATTATTGGGCATTGCATTCCATAATATATAAACAGGATATTTTATCCCTACTTTTTTGCGGTACCATGTATCTACCGCGGAATAACCTTGATTTTTATAAATTTGCATAATTATTTCCCGGTCCTGGCTAAAAGGGCTTGGTGCTTTTAGCTGTCCATTGCATTCTGCGGCTTTATCAACAGTAGATGGCAGTAGATGTAGATTGTTTCCATATTTTTGCACTAGATCAGTTCCATGCTCATTATTGACTAAAATACAAGAAACACCTTTACTCTTCTCAATACTTGCTTTGGTACCATTCAAATATTCGGGATGTTGCTTTTCAATTCCCCAGAAATCTCCAATAGAAATATTTCCCGGCCTACTTAAACCCGCATAAGGACAACTATAGCAGTTAATTCGATATATTTTGGATGATAAAAACAAACTGTAATATGATGAAATTTTTGTATTCAATAGTCCTTTTTTCATATCGCCAGCCTGCTTTTTATATGTAACTGAGGCCATTAGCCCCCAACCGTTTTGTTTATCGCGAAATATAAACGATGTAATCGTACCATTCTTTTTCTTTTCCAATTCTTTTAAATAGTCTAAGAAAAACTTTGCATTTGGAACACCATGGCAAATAATATCTATAGTATAAAGATTCTTATATTCTTCACTTCCTAGAAACGCATATAACCCCACTATTTGGCAAGGAGTTCCAGAAAAAAGTACTTTTTTTTCCGAATTTAATAATTTTTTCACTTGCTGATAGGAATCTTTCGTAAAACTCTGGACATACTTAGAACCTTGCAGTTTATACAAGTCCTCAATTCTATCAATCGAGATATGTTTTGGAATTAATTCACCACTTTCCAATATCATAGCACAGCCAAATACCATTCCACCAGCAGCAAGAACTTCTTTAGCAATAGCAGAAAAAGCGCCTCCTGAAGCTGACTTCTTAAGCACTTCATCCGCTTTATTCACAGCCACCCATGTACTAAGGTTTTTTACTTTATGTGACTCTTTCTGATAACCACATGTCTTTTTACACAAACCGCATTCAATACATTTTAGCTCATCAATTTGTGGATAAATAAAACCAAATTCATCCGGAACCATAGTGATGGCACTTTTAGGGCATATATTCATACATGCGCTGCAACCGCAACAATCTATTTTATCTTTAAATAAAATTATTTTGGACACTAAATAATCCTCCCTAGTATAATAACCTAAAATGTCATTCCATATCTTAGGTCTTGAAGTTTACCAGTCGGGCACAGCCTACCTTTAGGACGCTGTTGAATCTAGTTACTGATAAATCTTTCCTCTGGTTTAGCATTTTGCTCCGCATTTTATTCTCCGATCCGCAATTCCCATGAAACAATCGTTCTGAGTCCAATACACCTGCGTAAATCGCCTGGCAAATAGTAGAATATATTGCACTTACATAGTAAATCCAAGGTTTATTATTCGGGCGTTTATTAATAAATCAAAACAGGTTCAGCCATTAATAAGTGCAGTACATACACCCTGGAGTTTACTACTAAAAAATATAAAATTAGTAGACTTTCTCATATAAATGTTTACTTTTTTATATTTAATCTAGATTTATATTTATGCACCAAATCGAGAAATATTTGATCTCTGGTAAACCACAGATATACCGTTGCCATTATAATATAGACAACTGCGCCCACCGAAATTTCCATCAGAAGTGATAGGAATCTATTGGTAAAGAAAGTTCCAACACCATTTACAACAAGTGCCATAATAATACCCATGATAATAAATGATGCAAAACTTTTAAAATAAGATACAAGAGGTAGCTCTTTCCTAACTAGTATAACCTGTAACAAGCAAACGCTTACTTCTGCACATAGAGTACCAATAGCAGCCCCTATTGCTTCATAGTGCGGAATCAAAAGTGCATTCATTATCACATTAACTACAGCGCCGAAAAAAACTGAAACTGTATATTCCTTATCTTTCTGTCTAGGTATTAGATACTGTGTTCTAATCACATTCGCAAATGCAAGGAAAGGAACTGTCATAGCTAGAACAAAAATCAACTTTCCGCATTCCTCAAACTCCTCACCCCAAAACAAGATTGAAAAATCATCAGCCACCGACATGAAACCAAATGTAAGGGCTAATGCAATTAGCATCATATATTTAACTGAAACTTTTATATACCGCTGGCTTTCACTTATTAATCCCTTAGAAGCAAGGTTTGACATCTTTGGCAGCATAACAGTTCCAAATGCACCTATCACACCATTCGGAATATTAATAGCTTTTTCGGCATTTTCAAAAAATCCAACTTGTTCTTTTTCACAAATGCTACCAAGCATGATTTTATCCATAACCTTATAAAGACTGATAGCAATCACTGGTATAAACAAAACCAACATTGGTTTCAAATGTTGAAGCATATCTTTATATCCAACACTAACAAAAGATGTATATTTCCCCAAAAAGAACCAAACTATCGATTGACTGATAAATGTTCCTGCTGCTAGTATCAATACATATATCCAAAGGTCGCTTTTATTCCTAACAAATAAGAAAATGCAAACAACCGTAGCTAATTTTATAATGGTATTTCTAGTAACTGTAAGCTTAAATTGCTCAATTCCAAAGAAAAACCAATTTATATCAAATAGTGCGCCAAAGATATATAAGCTTTGTATGGCAGCATACAGTTTGTTTTCTTTAACCACATAAACTAAATATATAATATAGAATATAAGAACAATTAATGATATTACTACATGTAAAAGAAATATACTACTAAATGTTTTATTAAGCTTTTCTCTGTCATCTCTTACCATAGCTATTGCTCTATTGCTATAATTGTTTATACCAAGCATTGCTATTAAAACAAAATAAGTTGCAATTGAATATGTATATGAATAGATACCAAGATTCTCAGCACCAAGGATTCTTGAAACATAAGGGGAGGTAACTAGCGGAAGTAATATTATTAAAATTTGATAAAAGCTTTGATACATAAAATTCTTTTTTATATTGACCATGTACTAGTTCCTCCGAACTTGAGCTTTTTCCAATTATATTGAAGAAGTAAGCCCAATAAAAACCAAAATTCAAATGTTGTTGTATAGCTTCTTGAAACCATGAGATGAACACAATAGCACATATAAATTATGCCAATCGAAAATGCCGCATTATTAGCATTAAATTTAATGGCAAAATTAAAAATCAAATAAATCAAAGCAACAATAAGTAAAAAACCAAAAAAAATACCAAATTGTAAAATTATCTCAAGAAAAATATTGTGTGCATAACCATCTGTAGTGAACCACCATACTCTATCATTTAAGTAAGCTCTTTCTCCTAAGTAACCATAGCCCAAGGTATTTTCTTTAATTAGATCAAATGCAATATTCGTAATTGTTGTTCTACCATTAGTAAAAGAAATGGATGACATATTTGTACCCAGTAAGGCTTCTAATATTCGAGAACTAATTCCTAATGATGTAGTTATAGAATATAGTAAATTAACAATAGGATTTATGTTTAAAGCAATAAGCAAAACTGAAAAACATAATACTATACATATTTTCCATTTTTTAGAAAATATTAAAAAGCCAATAAAAAGTGCAAACAAACACAGCAAAGATCCTCTTGTACCGCCAGCTATATCAATAAGTGATCCAATTATTCCTGCGATAAATGCCGCCTTATCACCTTTAAAAAAGCCATAATACAAAAGCGTCAATATATATAGCAATATAGCATAGCTAAATCCCATATAGGCCGATCCAACTCTCGCAAAAAGTAATACTACACCAGAAATTGACACAATAAAATAGGAGTATTTTTTCAATATACTTAAAAACAATTCATAATCTCGGACTTCTTTACAAAGCAAAAATCCACTTATGCTGAATATAAAGACTTCAGTAAAAAGATTTTCCTCCTCAAAAACTATTTTCGCTCCACTTCCAAACAAATATGTCCACAAACTTAAGAGAAACAAAATAAAATATAATATAATTGCATCAATTCTAATCCTAGAAATTAAAGTTTTTATACTTACGCAAATCAACATAACCAAACAGAAAAATATACAGTATTTTACATATCTGTATCTCTGTGATGAATATCCAAACAAAATAGCAAATAAGGTTAGTAACCCTCTATGAGACATAAATAATATTATAAAAAAATATAGGAACTGCTCTCTAACATTTTTCCCCTGTAATTTTAACGTCATGCTATTAATACCTCGCTCTCTGCGAATAATCTCAGACACATAAATTTAGTCACAAAGGCGTATGTATAAATCATTTATAGCTTTTGCGTTGATATTTGCCGTCATGTTCACATACATATATTCTCGACCTTGATTAGCAATTTTTTGGGCCTGTGCTCTATTATCGAGTATCCAGTTCATCTTTTCTGCCAAATCTCTTGCATTTCCGCTTTCATATAAGATTCCGGTTTTCATATCACTAATTAGTTCTAAGGTTGCAGCCGTATTGGCGCCCACGACTAGTGATCCACCCAGCATCGCTTCCACTGTAACGCGACCAAAAGCCTCCGCTTTTGAGCATACAAATATTATATCGCCATTTTTGTAATATTCTTCAGTTTGGGATTGATAACCCCAAAACGTTATAAACTTAACCAACCCATAGTGATATACTAGTCGTTTCAGTTCATTAATATAAAGTTCCTGTCCAATTCCAACAATGTCTAAGTGAAAACAAGAACGTCCAAAATATTCCTTTAGTATCTTACACGCTTCCACTAACTCCTGTTGTCCTTTTTTTTCACTAACCGAACCAACAATAACTAATCTCACCTGTTCCGCCTGTAAAATCTGATGGTCACAATCATAAAATCTTGTTTCATCTATTCCATTATAAATTCTTACAAGATTCTTAGAAGAAATAAGCCGTGTATACTTGTTATAAATGCTGTCTGAAATTGCAACTAGACTATTTGCTCTTGCCATCAAATCATACCCATATTCATTATTCCACATGGTTACATTCTGATCTTCTTCCAAGAACTCTCGAATATGCCATACGTAAGGTTTACAACTTTGAAGTGCCGCCTGTGCACCAATGTAAGTCCAAGTCGTATTAATATGTACTATATCAATCGCCAACATTTGAATCAACCTGCGACTCCTAAGAAGTGCAATTTTATTCAAAACGGTTTTTGCCTTTCGGGTTACCCAATATTTCAAATTATGCTTAACTCCAACTTTTTCTGTCCAATTAAAAGACCGCACAATGTAAAAGGGTATATCATTCGCACTCAGAAGTTCTTGCCCTTCCCCTTCTTTTGGTAGAACAACATACACATTATATCTATACTGCTTCTTCAGCAATGCACATAATCTCGTTAAGCTTATAAACGCTCCGGATGTTTTATTGTTATCTGACGCAAAAAATAAAATATTCATGCTCACTCTCCATTGTCATCTACCTTATACTTAAAATTATCTCCGCGGCACCGACGGAGTAACTACTCGAGGCATCCTTCGCTTGGTTGTAACTAAAAATGATTTTACTTTGCAATCCTGCAAATAATATACCGGCAACTCCTTTACTTTAAGTCGATTATGTATCACCCACACATTAAGCAACCGTTCTGCCAGAAACCCATATACCCTTTTCTGGTAATTCGTACGCTTTGATAAATCCACTCTGCTTTCAACAAAAGATAAAATTTCAAACAACCATTCGCAGTATTTATCATATTCAGCTTTTTTAATTGCCATTATGTTGAACATTGAACACTCATTATGATTAATGAATTGATCGTAGTTTTCTAAATACTCTGGAGAATTCTTTCCAATAGCCTCTCTTACTAATTCCAAATCACTTTCATAATGCCATCTCCGATAATATTCTAGCAAGGACATACCATATACAACACGTTTACTTAAAATAACATCATTATCTTTCAGCCATCGCATCAGCCCTTCTGGTGTTAAAATTTTAGGATAAATACAATATGGTTTCATCAGGAAACGCCTATAATGCTCAATAGAAACAAATGCAGAAGTTTTATCGTTCTTCCAAATCCAGTATATTGCAGTCAGCTCGCAAAAATTTGCATTTTTTATTGCAATATTATCACCGGTGTTATCCATCAAATATCCGCCTTCATTATTTCCCCCGCCTACCATAATAGGGGTTCTTCCGTTCGGAATATTGTCCATCGGCTTATGCGTGACCATATACATTGTTATGTCCTTCATACTTTACCTCATAATAACTTTTTTCTATCCGGTTTATTTATTTCACTCTTTTAACCTATCATTAAACTTAAAATAATAGCGTATATCCAGCCATATGCATATCGGCCCACCCCAATTTATTGAAATAAAGTATTCTACTCCATCATATCCCTTGATACTAAAGATCTCCAATACATCAGCCCATAGTGCTCCTTGGAGATGGTTTATTCATTTTGGCGATCTTCACAAAAGTTGATTACACCAATGAATTGTCAAATCCTTTTTTGTTACAATTTTTCTTTTATGATAATTTATACAGATTTTGAATCCAGCCAAGTCTTTTATCCATAAAGTGGAAGTGTTTTATTTAACATAGCAAAGCATAGCACTGAAAAAGTGCTTGCGTTTGTAGCAGAAAACACCTCCTGATAACGATATTTCCAGCATAACTTTATCTATTGCCATTGTGGCATCAACTAAATAAGAGGTTATATTTACCCTTAAACAAAATAATTTTTCCCTCATAAATAGACGCCCTTCATTTTTCTATTAAAGCCTTGTTGAGATAGTATAAAGAGGTTTTCCTTTTTTCTTGTAAAGAAACTTCCACTTTACTCCAATCTATCTGCTTTATGTTTTTTAAATCGAAAACTGATTGCTTCTCCGTAATCATCCGATTCCCCGTATGTAATAATTCTTGTAATCCTGTTAAACGGTTCATTTGTGCTACACCAACTTTTGGAAATACAAAAAATTGGGTATGGTATAAACAACTGAATACTATACAGTGAAAGGAGTCTGTAAACACATAATCTGCATTTCGTATTGCACTTATAAATCCATCTGGTGCGGCATCCCAATACTTTATATCACCAAAGCTAAAATCATAAAGATTGATATGTTCTGTTTCAAGGAATGGTATCGTAACTACTTTCAGATTTCTTTCTTTTGCGAATGCCGCAATCAATTTTCGTTGTTCTATATTCCCACGTAGTATATAGGCAAAGATATAAGGTTCCTTAAACTGACGAGGTAAGCATAAATCATCCCATACAGAACGTTCAACTATCAGTGTAGGATCAAGTACAGTCACACACCGTTCTACTCCCATAATCTGATTCAGAAGTTCGGTTCCGCTTTCTTCGCGACAAGTGATAACTTGAAATGTGGCAAGATTTTGCCGTATTTTTTCTGCCTCTTCCTCTGTCACACTGTCTACACCAATGCTAGGGGCATAAGAAAACTTCAATTTATTATTAGTTGCAAATCCCAGCCAATATATACTATCAACTGGTGTAAGAGTTGGGTTCCAGATTTGGTCACTGCCACATATAAAACCATCATAATCTTCATTAGCTTGGCTTATCAATTCTTCGCTATACTGTTTCTCTGAGACATTAAGCTTTTCATCAACAAACCTTTGGATATTATAATTTCTTTGTTTTAATCCGGGAAAGAAAAATTTCCAGAACGCTCGTTTCAGCGTATTTTTTAATCCTATTTTCTTTATCTTATTGACCAGATTATCAATAGACGTTATTTTCTTTCCGTACTGGCAAAGAATTTCGTAATCAACCTCTTCAAAACTGCTCAACGCCATCTGCATTGCATATGCTTGCAGTATGGAGCCATAATTATTTCTCCACCAGGTCAACCCACCAATTTTCATGTTTTTCTCACCTCCTTCTACTTCTTTGCGAAGAATAAGTTTCAATCAACACAAATCGTAGTTCTCCAAAGCGTTACAGAAATGCAAACACAACGAATACTGACTAAAATAATCAAGTTGATATAATGTTCCATAGAAAATGGCAACAACTATTTGCATAATTTATAACCATTTAACCCTTTGTTAAATATATATTTTTTAATACTGCGGCAGAGTCCTTTATATCAAATCCTGCTTCCCTCACTTTAGGCATTGCTATAGCCGCATTTTTCGCTCGGTCACTTTGCTTTACCATATCAATTATTTTAGTTGCCCACTGGTCAGCGCTATCGTTTAATGACATAAACTCTACTGTATCAGTTAAGACACATTCATTAGTAACGGAATCAGCAAAAACGCACGGTAATCCATTAAGCTGCCACTCCACTGCAACCAACGGAAGCCCCTCAAAATGAGAGGGCAATAACATCCCATCCATTGCCTGCAAATAATCAGAAATTCTATCCGTTGTGCCTGTGAAAATAACACTATTTTTAATATCATTTGCCTTTGATTCAATTTCTTTCTTCAAAGGCCCATCACCAATCATAAACAATTTTGCTGTTGGTTTCAGTTCTAATATCGCCCTATAAATTTCCAAAAGAAATTTATGATTTTTCTGTTCAAAGAATCCCCCAACATGTCCTATGACTAATTCATCAGTAATTCCATACTCATTCCTTACAGCTTTTCTGATCACAGAATTATATGTAAATACGTTCACGTTTCTTCCATTCGTAAGAATTGTGAATGGCTTTTTATCAAACAGCCACTTACCAGCAGCAGTACCACAGGAAAGTGCATCCGTATAAAATAAATTAAAAACCGGACGAAGCAATCTATCTGCTTTCACCTGATCACAACAAGTATTATGCGAATGCGAAATGCGTTTATTGCATCCACCCAACCATGCCGCAACCATCTCTATTGCTAATGTTCCACTATTTCCATGAGCATGAATTACTTGTATACGATTTTTACGAATAAACTTCTCCAGCTCAAACGCATAAAAAAAGGGATTAACTTTTCTGGAAGGCAAATCAACTATGTGGCATCCTAGAGCTTCTATTCTCTCCCTGATATTCGGTTTTACTTCTATCGTACCAGCGACATAAACTTCCATGCCTGTCAAATCCATTTCCTCCAAATATGAAAGGATTACACTCGTAATTCCATCATAAATAAGTCCTACAGTACTGACAATTATAACTTTCATGTGTTTCTTCCTTTATGCAACTAATTTTTTTTCACCAATTCGTCAACAATGACGCTAAATTTTTTATTGAATGTTTCATTATTACTTTTCAGACCTGCCGGCATTATATCTACTATCGTTTCATAATTTAAAATTATATTTTTAAGTTCATCTATTTTTTCTATCACGATAATATTACCCTGTCTTTCCGCAACTGCTTTCGAAAATTCCATCTGATGATTATTAACATGCTCATTAAACTGTTTTTGACGAGGTACAACAACCGGTATTTTTCCCACCTGTAACGACATTATAAAACTAGACGGACCACCGTGTGTAATTACAATTCTAGCTTCTGAAACCATTTTTACCATTTCAGAATATGGAAAAAGTTTACTCCATTTACAATAGTTAGGCTCATATGTACTATATCCGGTCTGAATAATAACTTCTTCGTCAATGTCGCCCTTTTCTTTCAGCTTATCTATATACTCAATCAACCGATTGAATGGTTGCTCATGCGTACCTACTGTAACAAATATCATATCTACTCCCCTTTGAACATGTATATCAAATTAAAATATGCTACCTAAATTAACAGCTTTTGGATAAACCTTTTTCATCTCTTCCCATTCAACCACGAATTTATCAACAATTGGACATACCATTTTTCCAGTTATCGTGGGCTTGTCAATTCGATCAAAAACTTCTATATAAATCAATTTTGCTCCAAAAAGTTTTCCCAAATAAAAAAATGGTACTGCAACAGCTGCTCCAGATGAAATAATTAAGTCCGGTTTTTCTTTTTTTAACACATTTAAAGCCAATTTTGTATTAATGATTAGTGCCTTTAAACTTCTATTCGTCGGATAATAGCACGGATACATTTTTTCGCCTTCAAGCAGACTACGCGCATCTTCTTTATCAAACGTAACCCAAAACCTTTCTTTATTCTCCCAAAACGGCTTTAACATATATAAATGTGTCAAATGACCACCACTTGAACCAACTAAACAGACCTTCATGCTATTTCACCTTCAATCCCTTTGGAAAATATCTCTCGTATAAACTTTTTCTTTTACATCATCCAAGCAATCATCGTACCGATTGGCGATGATTGCGTTGCTCATCCCTTTAAATTTCTCAAGATCGTTAACCATGTGGCTACCAAAGAACGTATCCCCTTCATTAAACGTTGGCTCATAAATGACCACCGTCGCTCCTTTTGCTTTAATACGCTTCATAATACCTTGAATGGAACTTTGCCGGTAATTATCGCTATTGCTCTTCATTGTCAAACGATAAACACCAATAACAACTTTCCTTTCTCTCTTCTGATCATAGGAGTTATCTTCAACATATCCATAATACCCAGCCATTTGAAGCACACGATCTGCAATAAAATCCTTCCTTGTGCGATTGCTTTCTACAACCGCAGACATCATATTTTGTGGAACATCTTGATAATTGGCTAACAATTGCTTAGTGTCCTTCGGGAGACAATAGCCTCCATATCCAAAGGAAGGATTGTTATAATGAGTACCAATACGAGGATCAAGGCAAACACCTTGAATGATCTGCTGCGTATTTAAACTCTTCATTTCAGCATAAGTGTCAAGTTCATTAAAATAAGAGACGCGAAGTGCAAGATATGTATTAGCAAATAGCTTTACTGCCTCTGCTTCAGTAAAGCCCATAAATAAGGTATCAATATTTTTTTTAATAGCACCCTCTTGTAAAAGTCCCGCAAAAACATTGGCAGCTTCAACAAGGTGCTCATCAGCCATGTCAGTCCCAACAATGATTCTACTTGGAAAAAGATTGTCATAAAGAGCTTCGCTTTCACGAAGGAACTCCGGACTGAAAATAATATTTTTGCTTCCAGTCTTCTCTCTAATACTTGCCGTATACCCAACTGGTATCGTACTTTTTATAACCATAATAGCATCGGGAGCGTACTCCATAACCAATTTAATTACTGCTTCAACTGCAGAAGTATCAAAGAAATTCTTTTGGCTGTCATAATTTGTTGGAGTAGCAATCACAACATAATCAGCGCCACTATATGCTTTTTTTGCATCAAGTGTTGCCACCAAATTTAATTTCTTTTCTGCAAAGTATTTTTCTATATATTCATCCTGAATTGGGGACTTTCTCTGATTGATTAAATCTACCTTTTCTTTAATGAGATCTATAGTCTTCACTTCATTATGCTGAGATAGCAACGTTGCAATTGATAAACCTACATATCCGGTCCCCGCGACTGCTACTATAATATCCTTCTTATTCACAACCATTCCTCCTCAAATCCCTCGGATAGTACTCTTAAATCTATTTCTAAATATTTTTATTTTAACTACTATCCACGCATTTTACGTCCATTTTTCCGGGCAATAGGACCACCAGTGGACCCTTTCACATCTCATCTGATTATCCCCATCAATATGCATTTATTGGCATTAAAATCAAGTGATAACCACGTTATATCTTAGTCATCTGTTTTATTCCAAGTTATCGAGAAACGAGATTGCATTAGCAAATCCATTTCCAAGCGAATTTAAACCAAATCATTAACTACGCACCTACAAAAAACGGATACATTTCATTAAATAACCGTTAAAAACATACCTTTATTATACCGTCATAAAAGGTGTTGTCAATCTATTCTATTAAATCAAGAAAATAAAAATCTCGCTTTATCTTACAAATCTCATAATATAAAAAGTTTCACTTTAATCTTGTAACCGGTAACTTCTTTGTAACACTTTACTTCAAAAATCAACTGAAAACCCTCACTATTTCCCGCTCAAACATTGACATTCCCCCCATAAAGGGTATAATTAATACAGGTTATAAACGTACGTTTATAACCTGTTATTAACGCCAGATCTGAATCAAATATTAAATGGCAAACGGGGTGAGATGATGTATAAAAAAGCAAATGAAGGCTGGTTTAAATATATCGATTTCATAATTCTAGATGCATTATGTCTTCAGATATCATTTATTCTGGCTTATTTTATCCGGCAAGAAAACTTCAGGCCATACCGGACCTTTCTTTATCGTAATATGGCTATTCTTCTTTTTATGATTCAAATAATCGTTACATTTTTCTTTGAAAGTTTTAAGGATGTCTTAAAAAGAGGATATTACAAAGAGTTAATTGAAACGCTGAAGCATACCAGTTTGGTGATCCTTTTTACTGTCTCATATTTTTTCCTAACACAAACTGGAGAACTATATTCCCGTATCATATTGCTTCTTACCGGAATGTTCTATGCATTTTCCTCATACCTAATCAGAATATTTTGGAAAGATCACCTGAAAAGATCTGGATTGGGCAATAACGGGAAACGTTCCCTGCTGATCATCACAAACAAGGATATGGCTATAACGGTTTTGAATAATGTATGCAATCACAATTATGAGGGTTTTCAAATTAGCGGCATCGTTATTGCGGATGCCGATTTGACAGGTAATGAGGTAGATGGTATACCTGTGGTTGCTGATATTGGGAATGCGGTAAATTATGTACGCCGTAAATGGGTGGATGAAGTGTTTATAAATCTACCAAGAGATTTTTCTCCATTAAAAGATACTGTGGATAGTTTTATCGAAATGGGTATTACAGTTCACCAGAATCTTATCGATATCACAGCCTTAAGCGAACAAAAACAAAGAGTGGAGCGTATGGGGGATTATACGGTTCTGACCACCAGCATTAACATGGCAAGTTCAAAGCAACTTTTTGTGAAAAGAGTTATGGATATTGCAGGCGGTACCATTGGCTGTATCATCGCCGCTTTTCTGTATCTGGTTCTCGCTCCTTGTATTTATATCCGTTCTCCTGGGCCCATTCTATTTTCACAGGTCCGTGTCGGCAAGAATGGAAAAAGATTTAAAATATATAAGTTCCGCAGTATGTACATGGACGCAGAAAAGCGCAAAAAGGAACTGATGGCGCAGAATCGCATAAAAGATGGCATGATGTTTAAAATGGACCACGATCCGCGTATTATAGGGGGAGAAAAGGGAATCGGAAGCTTTATGCGTAATTATTCCCTGGATGAATGGCCCCAGATGTGGAACGTATTAAAAGGCGATATGAGCCTGGTCGGAACCCGGCCTCCTACAATAGATGAGTGGAATAAATACGAACTGCATCACCGGGCAAGACTATCAATCAAACCTGGGCTGACCGGTTTATGGCAGGTCAGCGGCAGAAGCAGCATTACGGATTTTGAGGAAGTCGTCAAATTAGATAAGAAATACATAACCGAATGGAATTTTAAACTAGATATTAAAATCTTACTGAAGACAGTAGGCGTAGTAGCTTACAGGGAAGGCGCTTTATAGATTATATAATTAGGTTAGACTAGTGGTTTTAATAAACCGCTGTTCTAACCTAATTTTTTTTACTTTTCTATTGACATAATTTCAATAATATCTTTTTATATCTTCAATAGCTTTTATAATCACCAGCATCCATTATCTTTCACCGCAGACCAACTCAAATTCATACTATAACTTCTTCAAAAATTTTCCAGTAATTTAAATATACATTGGTGATATACTTTTAAAACAGGTGTTACCAATATCTTTATTCATTATGATATTCGAATAATAAAAAAGAAATTGGGGAAAGTTTAGAGGTCATAAATGAAGTACAACAAGATTGAAGTAGGTCAAAGAATACGTTATCGGCGAATTCTAATCGGTTGGACACAAGAGGAACTAGCAGAAAAAATTGATCGTGCTTATAAATATTGTCAGGATATTGAACGCGGAACGTGCGGGATGTCTGTTGAGACTATGTTAAGCATCGCATCAAGTTTGAATGTTTCTTTAGATTATCTGATTTATGGAATAACGGAATCAGAAAAGGAAAACGACGCACTTCAGGGCGAACAGCAGGTAGTTATTAGCCTCCTTGGGCAATGCAGTGATCAGAAACGACGTTATGCGCTGGATATGTTAAAATTATTTATGAAAGCCAACGATAATAGATAAAGATAAAAAGGAACATATTAGTCCTCCGCTTTTATAAGGGAAGTGCAATATGTTCCCTTTATATCTGATTGCATAATTTCTAAACCAGCAACTGAAAATTCTCAATATCCAACATCTTTCCAAACTTTACTCCCACTTCCCTTATAGTCCCGCAATGAATAAATCCCAGTCTCTCATGAAGCCGGATGCTTGCCTCGTTCCCTCCGGTTATTACAGAAATGACCGTATGAATGTCATCCCGTTCCTTCGCAATTTCAAGGATTGCATAGGCTAACTCCCCAGCTATTCCTCTGCGACGGTAGTCCATATCTATATATACGGACAGTTCCACTGTGGCTGCATAAGCCTCTTTGGGACGGTAAGAGGAAAGGCTGGCATACCCCACTGCTTTACCATCTTCTTCTGCCACGATCAATGGACGATTCCCCACATTATGTTCACGAAACCATACCAGCCGCTCCTCCATTGTTTTAGGATTTAAATCAAACGTAGCCAGTCCATGTTCCACTTCATAATTATAAATATTTAAAAGCTCCGGCATATCCTTTTCTTCTGCGGTTCTGATCACCATATTCTTTCCTCCTGGGTATGATTGGACTTAACAAATGTATCATACAACAAACTACTGTCCTCGTCCAATACAAATTGCAAGAAAATAAACCCTTTTTATTCCAGCCTTTTTCAGGGCTCGCGTGCAGGCCTCTATGGTGCTTCCCGTGGTATAAATATCATCCACTAAAATGACCCCCTCTACCCCTTCTATCATTTTTCCCGCTGAAAATGCCTCCTCCAGATTCTTAAGCCTTCCAGCAGGGTCAAGCCCCTTTTGGGGCATGGTTTTTTTATTTCTTACCAGCATTGAGGGACAAACAACGAGTCCAAGACGTTCTCCAATCCTGCGGGCCAAAATCTCCGCCTGATTAAATCCCCTCTCCTTTTTCCTGGAAGGGTGGACCGGAACTGGAACAAGGACGTCTGCCTCCATGCGCCGGATCAGCTTCCCATACCGGACACAGATCGCTTCCCCATAAAAATCCAGGTATTCCCGCTTATTCTTATATTTGATTTTCGCCATGGAGCTTCCAGCGTTTTCATCATAATTCACAAGGGCCCTGCCATACTCAAAGGTACGCTTATGCCTGACACAGTCAAAGCAGTACTCCATATCAGGACTTATGACCTCCTTCCCACATTTTTTACAGACTGGATTATTGACAAATGATAGTTTTTTCACACACTTCGGGCAGATCAGCCTGCCTTTTGGTATAACGATTTGGTCACAGACTGGGCATCGTCTGGGAAATAACAGATCAACAAAAAAAGAAGGGTTCATATTATAAGATTCTCCTTAAAAAGAATAGAATTAAAGATTATATTAAAGAAGAGAATTAAAAACAGTAAATAGAAATAGAAATAAAAACAGAAATTAGAACTAGAAATTAAAAACTGAAATTAGAGCTAGAAATTAAAAACTGAAATTAGAAATAGAATTTAGAAATAGAAATTAAAATAAAAATTAAAATAGAAATTAGAACTACTAATTAAAAATAGAATTAAAAATAGAAATTAAAGATCTATAAGATTGTCGCCTCACTCAAAGCCTGTCAACCCAAAGAATCTACGCAAGTGACAAGCCGAACAAACATGCATACATGTTCACCCGGCATCCACTGCGATAAAGAGAAAAACTCACATAGCATCTTTCTCTCATTTAAGTTAACTTACTGATTTCGCAGATCCGGTCTTTTAATCCCGAATATCTCCGCTGCTCCATTTCATTAATCACCATATCTCCGAAGATTTCCGGCATTCCCACCAGGCAGACACAGGATTTTGCACGGGTCACCGCAGTGTAAATCAAGTTCCTGGTCATTAACATCCTTGGACCGGGAAAAACAGGGATGACCACTGCCGGATATTCGCTTCCCTGAGACTTGTGAATGGTAATGGCATAGGCGAGCTCCAGCTCTTCCAGCTGCTTAAAGCTATAGTCCACCATGCGCCCTTCGTCGAATTCCACGGTTACCAGCTCTGCAAAGGCATTGATCTCCCGGATAATCCCCATATCCCCATTATAGACGCCGGTACCCTTGTCCATGGGAATCCCGTACTTATTGCGGACCTCCCACTCAATGTTATAATTATTCTTGATCTGCATGACCTTATCACCTACCCGGTAGGTGACTCCGGCCGTTTCCTTTTCAGCCTTTCCATCTCCAGGGGGATTTAAATATTCCTGTAGAATGGTATTTAACCGTTCCACACCGATGGCGCCTTTTCTCATGGGCGTCATGATTTGAATATCATAGGTCTTTGCATGAACATAACCAGGCAGTTTGTCCTGAACCAAGGTAATCATGGCATTGATGATCGCATTGGGGTCCTCTCTCTTTATGAAGAGAAAATCATTGCTCTTTTTCCCCAGAGGGACCTGCTCTCCTCTGTTGATCTTATGGGCATTGACCACAATATCGCTTTGGGTTGCCTGACGGAAAATCTTAGTGAGCATAACTACGTTGAAGCTTCCTGAATCAATCATATCCCGAAGCACGTTACCAGGGCCAACGCTGGGGAGCTGATTCACATCTCCCACAAGGATAAGCCTTGTCCCCGGATTGATTGCCTTTAGCAGAGACTGCATCAAATGGATATCCACCATGGAAGTCTCATCAATGATCACCGCATCGGCATCTAGAGGATTTTCCTCATTTCTCTCAAAATGCATCCCCAAGGACCGGTCATCTCCCGGAACCCCAGTCAGCTCCAAAAGCCGGTGAATAGTCCTCGCCTCATATCCAGTAGCTTCCGTCATCCTCTTAGCTGCCCTGCCGGTAGGAGCCGCAAGGAGAATTTCCATCTCCTGGCTTTCAAAGAACCGTATGATGGTGTTGATGGTGGTCGTCTTACCGGTACCCGGACCTCCGGTGATGATAAGAAGCCCGCTGTTTACCGCTTCCACCACTGCCTGAACCTGTTTTTCATCCAGCTCAATCTGTTCTTCCTTTTGAAGCTTAAGAAGCTGGGTCTGGATCTCCTCTTCTGGCATCCGCCCCCTGATATTTAAATCATGAAGCATCTTTGCCACATTCAGTTCCATGTAATAATACTGGGCAGCGTAAACAATCCGTTTCCCTTCCAGTTCCCGGATGACAAGCCGTTTATCCAGCTGCATATCCATAAGATGCTTTTCTATAAAAGACGGTTCTATTTTAAGAAGCTCCGAGGCCTGGGACAAAAGCTCTTCTTCCGGAAGATAGGTATGACCGTTTGCCGTAGCCTGTAAAAGGATGTACAGCACGCCGCATTTGATACGGAAATCAGAATCTGTGAAAATCCCTGCTTTTCTGGCAATTTCATCTGCCATTTTAAATCCTACGCCGGGAATATCATCCGCCAGCTGGTAAGGGTTTTCCTTTAACACGCTGTAAAGTCTGGGTCCGTACTCCTGATAGATCTTTACCGCCAGATTCATGGTAATTCCATACTCCTGAAGGAACATCATGGCCTGGCGCATTTCTTTTTTCTCCTCTACCTGCTGAGAAATAGACATCGCCATCTTTTCGCTGACTCCCTTTACTTCGGAAAGCCGTTCCGGTTCCTCTTCCATGATACGGAATGTATCAGCTTTAAAGCGGCGGACGATCCTGGAGGCAAGAGCTGCTCCGATACCCTTGATGGCACCTGAACCCAGGTACCGTTCCATGGCCGCGGTATCCTCCGGGGCCTTGATCTCATAGCTCTCTACGGTCATCTGCTCCCCATAAACCGGATGTTCGGTCATAGAGCCTACGGCTTCAATCATTTCTCCCTCGCTTATGTAATGAAAACTTCCCACAAGGGTATACTCTTCTCCAGCATCCACGAGACTTAGTACCGTGTAGCCGTTGTCCTCGTTCCTGTATTTAATTTTCTCTACAAATCCGCAGACTGTTGCCATGGCTCCTCCCGTAAACGATAAGAAACGAAACGCGCTTTGCAGGTTTCTTACCGTTATCGCGTCATACGCCGAATGAAGATGCAAGCATCTTCCCCGGCTCGTTGTACGCACAAATACAAGCGGACTGCCGCAAAACCAGCCCCACCGGAATCTTGCGATGCCGCCAGGGTCGTTCTAAAGCAGTCCTGTCAACCATAGGCAGGACCAATATATCTATCAGCCTGTCTTCTGGTTAAAATTCTTTTTTATTATCTCCGCCATGCATGAATTCAATAAATTTTCCTGTTCCAATGGCCACAGCAGTGAGCGGATCCTCTGCTATCATCGTTGTGATGCCGGTCTTCTCCTCTATTAAGGCATCCAGACCGCTTAAGAGAGAGCCGCCTCCGGTAAGCACGATTCCCCTGTCAAAAATATCGGCTGCCAGTTCCGGTGGAGTACGCTCCAACACGTTGTGTACCGCATCTACGATCTGCATAGCCGGTTCTTTTAAGGCATCCAGAGTCTCGTCCGAAGTGACCACAATGGTTTTTGGCAGACCGGTAACAAGGTTGCGCCCGCGAACCTCCATGGTTAAAACCTCTGGCCTTCTGTATGCTGCACCGATGTTGATTTTGATTTCCTCAGCCGTTCTCTCACCGATCAAAAGGTTATGTTTCTTTCGCATGTAACGGACAAGGGCTTCATCAAAATCATCCCCTGCAACCTTTATGGAGGTGCTGACTACCGTACCTCCAAGAGAAATTACTGCAATATCAGAGGTTCCTCCGCCTATATCAACGATCATGTTACCGCAGGCCTTTGCAATATCGATTCCAGCACCGATCGCTGCTGCAACCGGCTCCTCAATGATTGCTACCTCTCTGGCCCCTGCCTGATAGGTGGCATCCTCTACCGCTTTTTTCTCCACCTCAGTGGCTCCGCTTGGAATGCATACACTGATCCTTGGTTTTCTCAGTGTTTTTTTCCCAACCGCTTTATTAATAAAGTATTTAAGCATTTTTTCCGTCACGGTATAATCAGAAATAACTCCTTGGCGAAGAGGCCTTACTGCCACAATATTGCCCGGTGTTCTTCCGATCATAAGCCTGGCTTCCTCTCCAATGGCTTTTATTTTATTAGTGTCACGGTCAATGGCTACAACGGAAGGTTCCTTTAATACAACTCCCTTTCCCTTGATATAGACCAGTATGCTTGCTGTACCTAAATCTATTCCAATATCATTGGACATCATCATCATGATTCCTCCTGTTCGCTGAATCCTGTTCCCAGGGTTACTTTTATCTTCAAAATTATGCCTAATTCGTAAATGAAGTCACAGTTTCTATCTTATTATATACAATAACCCTAGGATTTTAAAGGTTTTTTTTAATTTTTATTATGTTTATTTTTTTTTAATATATGGTACACATTTTAGTCACATTTTCTCCGTATAATAGTA
>POVV01000532.1_pt1 | contig 23266 bp, 21 predicted proteins | sample 1560271 | NCBI WGS metagenome assembly POVV01 (sample SAMN08337232, study PRJNA429181) | Bioreactor metagenome, whole genome shotgun sequencing project. | biome: cows' rumen and soil; feature: anaerobic; isolation source: anaerobic chemostat enrichment culture, galacturonate as sole carbon... | reverse complement strand
ACTCACCGCCAACTTTGCTTTTTTGTGCATTTATTCTCTTTTGGTCAAAAGAACCGTTTTGCTTAATCCGCTGATTAAGTTTTAATTACCGTCATTTGCTCTCCCTTTTCTAAATGACTGCTGTTTCTTTCAAGTACTCGTTCATCTTCTGATTGGAACATATAGGAAATAATTTTCCATCTTTTTGCTTGTCTCTGTACTTTTCAATTATAGCAAGTGGAACTTCGAGAAGACGAATATTAGAAGGTATGCTTGTCTTTTGGCGTTTAGTCATTACCCATTGATGTCCATCAAATGCAGTTTTGATATTATCTTCTGTTAATTGTGCTGCATCAATGTAGCTAAGTCCTGTATAACACATAAAAATGAAGATATCCCTTACTTGACTTAATCTCTCAGTCAAGAATTCCTTTTTATAGATAGTGTCAATTTCTTCCTGAGTCAATATCTCTCTAACAACCTTAGTTGTGCGGAATTTTAAACCGCCAAAAGGATTAATCTTTATATCTGCTCCAGTATTTTTGATATAATGGAAAACTGCTCTAAATTGTTGGATAAACTTTAATGCTGTATTGTTACTGCAATTATGCGTATTCATGAGAAAGAGTAAGAATTTTTCGACAAAAACAGGAGTCAGTTCAAAGACTGGAATATCTGAAATATTGTATTCTGCTTTTAAGAACTCTTCTAAACGAAGTTTTGTCAATTTGTAACGATTAGCAGTTGTAAGCGAAGTACCTTTTCCAATCTTCGATAAATAGAACTCATTGTGTTCAGTAAAATGTTCCAATAACATCTTCTTTCGGTCGGTATCTACACCTAATATGATATTCTTGATTTTCTCTGGATAAACATAGCCATAGTCACTTAGCTGTTTATAATACAATTCGTTTGCTTTTGCGCTAATAGACTCTAGCAAGCGATTGGTGTTCATCGACTCTGCACCTTTACCTACTGCCTTTCCATTTTTAGTATCCCATAGTTCAGGCTTGATTTGTAACTTGGAGCTAAACTGCACTTGTTCTCCATTTACAGTAATCCTAACCATAATAGAAGAATTACCATTTTTGTTCACTTCATTTTTTCGGAGGTAAAATAATACACGAAAAGTTGACTTCATAACATTCATAACACGTAAATTTTAGTGTTCAAAACTATTATTAATTGTTAGAAGTCAGGTGGACAAAATATTGCCAATTTTCGACAAATGAAAGAGTTACAATCTAATTCGTTACGGACTTTTTCTTTTGCTCAATCCGTAACGATTCCGTAACGAATGTATGCCCAATATTGGTATTTTAATGACTGATCATGTCCGAGGGAGGGAATAAAAAAACTCCCTAAGAATCTATCTTAGAGAGTTTTGTCTTGTTTTGTCAGAAATGAGTCTTTGATTTTCTGATCTTTCTGTGATCCCGCTGGGGCGGGTCTTATATCTTCAACTCGGCTATGCAAGCCAGTTTGCATGATGTTTAAAAAGTAGTCCTTGACCGAGGCTACGATTGTATTTCACTATTTTTCTGCTTACTTCACAACTTCTTGTGGCGGTACTGTAAAGGTAAGAATATATTTTATACTTTTCCTTATAAAAATATCTTTGTTATTGTTGACGGAAATGAACCATCATGATAAGCCGCTGATTATATTGATATTATATTTCTGTGTTCTTCTATGTCGACGATTAGTATACACGATTTTGAAATCTTTTCAATAAATGTTGTAATAGTTTAATAAACAGATATAAAATTAATAATAACATTAGTTTAGTATCCCAATTTCGTCTCTTCCATAAGAGCTTGGATTTTTAATCAAATTCACTTATAAGTCATTTTAGGGACTTTAATCTAAAACTCGTATTTTGGTATATTGATCCCTTATTATGCTTACTTTCTATAAAAAACAAAAAAGTAGAAGAAGATACAGTTTTAATTATTCTTGTCTTATTATTTTATTGCGACAAACATTTTATATCGATGATAATTTCTGTTAATTTTATTTTCTTTTATATCTTTGAAAAGATAAAAACACATATCGATATCTATGAATAACAGACTTACTAAAGATTTGATAAAACATCATCTAAACTCAGTTTTAACAGATAAAAAAGGCTTTAAAAGTGGAATATATCATTTAAAACAATATCCTAGAATAGAGATTGTAAGTGAAACAGCGAAACGGTTAATGAAATTATCTAATAATTTCATTAAGTATTTTTATGGCAATCCTATGCCTAAAGAGTTAAATCGTATAGGAGTTGTAGATATCACAAATTTTTATGCTAACGATCTTAAAATTGAAGTACAGTGGTTATTTCTAAGCTTGAAAAAGTATAGGGCTGAACTTTCTATTTTTGTTAATCTTAAAGATACATTTGAGAATTTTTTTATTATCGGAGAATATAAGAAAGCCCAGGAGATTTTAGATCAGATTATTTCACACACAGGATTGTCTATCTGGAGTGTCACATCTCAACTTCTTATCTATGAATACACTTCTAAGCAAGACAAAGCTAAATTATATTTATCGGAAATTCTTACGCAAAATAAGAAAGGAGTCTTCACTTCTTCTCTTGTAAATTTTATATCCCAACGTGTTGAAAAAAAACTATCTGCTTATAAATATGATTCTGATTTAAAAGGATCCTTAGGTAATGTCAAGACTAATCTAGATAGAGCAAACCGAGACTATTATAATTTCCAATTAAATTTTTTTGAGACTGAAAAATTTGAAGAACTAAAAAATATTTTAGGTTTTGATTACAACAATTCTGTTGTTGATAGATACTTTACATTGAGGAAACTGCTTATATATAGCATTTGTAAAGGAATTGATGTTGAATATATGGTTTCCAATATAAAAAAAATACAAAATATAATACCCGATAATCTTTTTAATAGTATAATGCTATTAGGAAATAGCAAAGAGATTGATAATTCTTTTTTTGATATTCAATATTTAAAAATTATTGATTTATATTATTCTGGATTGTATCAAGAAGTAGTTGAGAGCATTCGAGAGTACATAAAAAGTAATAATGTTAATTTCACCATCATAAATTTATACTCAAGATCATTGGTGCTTGGAAATCTGGAATTTAAATCGTTGAAAGAATCACCATGCCTCCTTAATGAAATTGCAGATAATATCTATAAGATATATCAACGGAATTCGAATCCTATTGGTTCCATATATAGTTTATATCAAATTAGTAAAAATATAAACCATTTTGATATTAACTTTCAATTAAATTCCTTTATAAAGAAAGAACAAAATGTAGAGTCTAATGACGGCTACTTCTTTTTTACATTGCCTAAACTTGATCCCAAGTTAATTCAATTATTGAATAATAAACCAGTTCAGTTAAAAGATATAGTGGAAACTGTTATATCTAAAACTTATAATTCAATTGCAATATCTTATAATTACAATACAATTAATGGCGATTTTGAGAGTATAGAAGGTATATCTAATGAGAAAATAAATATTGATAAAGCGATTTATTTGTATGAAAAAGAATATTATCCAGAGGCTTTAATAAAGTGGAAGGAAATATTTAATTCGAGCTTGGAGATACCTCCGATAAAAGAAGTTGCTATTAGATATATATTTCAAATTTTAAATAAGTTAGAGTTATTAGATGAATGTATAAAATGGTATACTGATAATTATATTCAGAATATGTATTCTATTTACAAAATTGATGCTAGTGATATACACAAAAAATTGAGGAAAGGAAAATTCAAGAATATTACAAATAACATATACTTACCAATATTTATTTCATTAATATCTTCAGATGAAAATGAAAAGGGCTTTGCCTTAGAATTATTTTGTAAAAAAAATGATGCAAAACTACCATCAGACTTAATCAATGATTTAGATATAAGTAAGGATAACTTTTTTGAGGTTTTTTATAACATATCATGTTCAAACGAAACATTGGGTAATTATAGACATATTCATGGAACAAGGGAACAACTTGAAGAAAGAATTAATATTTGTAATTACTTAGTAAAACAATATCCGATAAACAGAGAGTTCTATTCTCAAGAATTAGGTCTATTGACAAATGAATTAATCATATATGAAGGAACTCAAAAATTAGATGAGAGTAAAATATATGCTAATGATCAAGCTATTTTAAACAGAGAAATAAATGAATTCGAGGGATTGTATAATAGATATATGACAATCGCAGGATTATATCTTAAGAACATTAAGATATTGACAGTTAATAAAAATGAACTCCGGTTCTTAAATAAGAAAAATGAGATAGAATATGACCAGAATGAAATAGAGTATTCTACCCAAGGACATATTGATTCATTTTCTAACATTTTTTCTGTAATTCGCGATAAATTCCTATATTCTAAGTTCGGAATTGTTACTTATATAAGTACAAGAATAAGGCATGGTGTTTTTTTAGGAGAATTAAGACCTGAATTAGAAAAAAAAGGGTTAATTTTTTTTAAGAATAAGTTATTAGACAAATATGAGCCTAATTCCTTTTGGTTAAGACATTCTAATGTTGATGAACATCAAAGAAATATGTTAATTGAAGCAATATCTTCATTTTCAGAAGAAATTGACAATCTAATAACCTCTATTATAAAAAACAATATTCAAATCAAGATTCAAGGAGAAAATGAAGAAGGATGGTTTGATTATGATTTCTATTATAACGAGCTTGAAAATTTCGCTGTAGAGTTATATTATGAAGACAATTATAAGGATTTCAGTAAGAGGGTTTTAGATATATTATGGAGTCGAACTGATGTAAATTTAGAGTCGATAAGGAATACATTACAAAATGAAATTAAATTTCATTTTACAGATATATTAAATAATTTCGAATCCAAATTACATGTAATATTTGGATCTACAGAAAATTTCCCCCAAATATTTACATCACTATCTTCTTGTTCTACAGAAATACAAAGAAAAATAGATAAAATAGCAACTTGGTTTAAACGATCAGGGAGTACACACTCTAATTTTAGATTAGAACCTTTAATTAGAATTATATGTAAAAATGTCCAAAGAAATTATCCTTTAAAAGATTTAACCTTAAGTCTAGAGTCTTCATTTGAAAAAGAGATCAAAGGAGAGTATTACCAACACTTTAATGATTTTTTAAGAATATTTGTAGACAACATGTTAAAACATTCAATTGAAAATGATATTAATTGCAATGTAACAATAAAAAAGGATCAAGACCTTTTAAATATTATATTAGAAAATAATTGTCCAAACGAAGAGGTTGATATACCTCTGACTAAGGTCGGAGATGGCGTCGCGCAATTAGATCTAATAAAGCTTGTAACAGAAGGTAAATCAGGTTTAATGAAAGCCGCAAAGACAATAAGAGATGATTTGAAAAATGAAGAAAATAGCCTTTTTTTCAAAAGGACAAAGGAGCATTTTGCAGTAGTTACAAGTATTAATTATACACAATTGATCGTATGAAAAGAATACTTATAATAGAAGATGATCAGGCAAAATTAGAAAAAATAAAAAATTTTCTAAGAAAAGAATTTCCTGATATTTTTAATGAAGTTAGAATGTCATTTCATAGTGGATTCGTTGAGCTTGTAGACAATTATTTAAAATACGATCTAATATTGCTAGATATGAGTATGCAAAACTATGATATATCAACGGATGAAGCTGGTGGCGACCCAGCTCCTCTTGCGGGAAAAAGCATTCTAACCCAAATGTATTACAGAGATATTCCTAATCCAGTTATTGTAGTAACTATGTATGAACGATTCCAAGATGGTACAAAACTAAATGATTTACATACCAGCCTCCTTGACGAATTTTCGGACAATTATAAAGGATATGTGATTTTCTCACATATTGAGAATCGGTGGATGGATGAACTAAAAATATTAATAAATAATTTGCTATATGATTAAAATTCTAATAATTGAGGATAATCCAGAAAAACTGAAATGTGTAAATAAATTTCTCAATTCAGTATGTTCTATTTCAGGTGAAAATATCGATAAAGCAGGAAATATTAAAGAAGGTCGGGAATGTTTAATTAGAGAACATTATGATTTATTGTTACTAGATTTAGTTTTGCCAAATGATGAGGAGAGTGAGAAAAGTCCTGAGTTTGGTTCAAATTTTCTCGATGAAATACATTACAATCCTAATATTAACACGCCAATTCATATTATTGGTATCACAGAGTTTGATGAAATATATAAACAATATTTAGATAGTTTTGACGACAAATTATGGGGATTAATAAATTTTAATCTGAAAGAAATTGATTGGCAAACCAAATTGAAAAACAAAATTTTTTATTTGCAATCATATAAAAAAAATTATGCTGAATTTATTAAGAATTCGAATAAATATGATGTTGCAATTATAACTGCCCTTAACATCGAGTTTGAACAATTATTAAAAACATCTCACTGGAAGAAGTTAAATAGCAATGAACCCATAGTATTTTACGAAACAGTTATCAATACAAAAGACAGTAATAATATCAAGATTATTGCTGGAAATATAAATCAGATGGGTATGCAAGCAGCCGCGTCCGTTGCATCAAAAGTCCTTTCGTTATTTAACCCCTCTCTTTTGTTTATTGTTGGGATATGTGCAGGTATTGAGGAGAATGTAAAATTAGGTGATATAATCATTGCTAATCAAATATGGGATTATGAGTCAGGCAAAAAGACAGAAGACAGTAATGGCCAATTTATCTTTAAACCAGATAATAAATTGTTGCCAACTGATATTGGAGTTTTGGCGAAATTAACGGAATTTGCCAATAAAACTAAATATAGGATTGAGATTTATGATGAATATCAAGGGAGTAAGCCAGATGCTTATTTTAATGTTCATTTTGGTTCTGTCGGATCTGGTCCATATGTCCTTTCAAGTAAAAACTATATGGAAGAGCTATTAAAAAAAGATAGAAAATTAATAGGAATAGATATGGAAGGGTATGGAGTATATAAAGCTGCCCAATTTCATAATGGGACTAAACCTATTTTTATTAAATCAGTTACTGATTTTGGAGATATAAAAAAAGGAGATAACTTTCAGCAATATGCATCATATATAAGTGCTAAATTCGTCATTGAATATATAAACAATATTATGTAATGGTTTGATGATTTGGGTAGAAATGGCAACATCTTTAGAAATAGCTTTAAGTGATAAAAGTCATTCAATTATGTCAATGGAGCAGACTATTTGATATAATCTCTGTCTTCATTAATAAGTACATTAATAGCATATTCGATTTCATTTATCTTATAATAAGATTTATTTCCAATTTTAAGAGAACATAAATAACAATTTTCTTGAAAAATATCTGATATTTCTTCATTAGAGAATATAGTTTTCATTACTGAACTATCAATTAATATAACATCAGTACTATTTGATTTTAATGTTTCAAATAATTCTCTTGCTTTTCGTATACTATCCATATTGGTCATAGCAGATTTATCTATTTTTTAGTATAGATAAATCTGTTTTATTTTTATAAAAGTATTCTGTGTATTTTTGCCACTTATTAAGAATATAAATATGTTATTAGCTCTGGTTTTTCTAATAAAGAATAGGATACGATAAGTACTTTTCATTTCTTTTCCCTTTTAATGAGACAAAATTATTACTCATCATTAAAAAATTAAGCCAAACGTAAAAAAAGCTATTATCAAAAGGATATTGAAGAGGGGAAGAAATAAATTTCACAATTTAGTTGATAATTAACATATTGTGTTCTATAAAATATTATCTTTAAGAACTAATACAGAAAACATATGTGGTCAGATAATGAAACATCAGAAGACCTTCTAGGGTTTAAAGTACATGCAGATTTATTAATAGATGTCATAAAGGATGATGCTGTATTACCTGTGACAATCGGTGTGTTTGGGGACTGGGGAAGTGGAAAATCCTCTATACTTAAAATCGTTTATGATGAATTAAAAGGGGAAAATGAAGATGATTTGAAAAATGACACGCTTGTTCTATATTTTAATGGATGGGTGTTTGAAGGATATGATGATGCAAAAGCTGCACTTTTAGAATCTATCGTAGAAAAGTTCAAAGAGCATAAATTACTAAAAGAGAAAATAAAGGAAATACCAGCGAAATTACTTAAATCTGTAAAATGGATGAGAGTATTAGGTTTAGGTTTTAAAAAAGTTGTTTTACCAACAGCAGCAGCCTATTTAACAGGAGGCCTTTCATTAATCCCTTTTTTATTACAGGAATTCTCTCAATTTAATACAAAAGAATTAGCGGAGAAGTTGTCTGGTGAGAAAGCCTCCGATTTTTTAACAGATATTATTAAGAAAAATGATATTGAGGAAACTACATTAATTCGAGAATTTCGCAATGACTTCAAAAGTTTGATAGACAAATCAGAGATAAAAAAATTAGTCGTTATTATTGATGATTTAGATCGATGCACGCAAGATAGAATTATAGAAAATCTTGAAGCCATCAAATTATTTCTAAATGTTGAAAAAACAGCATTTATTATTGGGGCTGATCCCAGAATTGTAAGACATGCAATAGAATATAGATATAAGACTGATGGTATAGAAAATGCCAATGATCCGGATAGTCGAAATAAACGAATTGTAAGTGATTATTTGGAGAAGTTAATTCAGGTTCCCTATAACTTACCTAAACTTTCCGATCAGGAAGTCGAAACATATCTGACGTTATTGTTTTGTAAAAAAGAGTTACCCCAAAATACTTTTCAAAAGGTTCTTGAGGAATTTTACAAAAGCAGAAAGACAAATCGTTATGGAGCTTTTGGCTTTGGAAATATACAAGAGATAGAAGGATTATTATCCGAACCAGAAAGAACTAAATTAAGTGAAAGCGTATCTTTGATAGCATCACTATCTTCCATTATAACTGATGGGTTAAATGGAAATCCGAGGCAGATAAAGCGATTCTTAAACACTTTTACTTTACGTAAAAGATTGGTTGATATAGCTGAAATACCAAATTTCAGAATAGATATTTTAGTTAAACTAATGGTTCTTGAATATTCCAATCTTAGCCTGTTTAAGAGGGTCTATGAATGGCAGGTCTCTCAAAACGGCGAACCGAAAGAGCTAGTGGAGTTAGAAATATTGGCGCAGTCAGGAGAACAGGAATATATAAAAAATAACTACTCAATGGAGTGGACTTCTGATAAATTAATAAAATGGTTAACTGTTGAACCAAAACTTTCAGGAAAAGATTTAAGAGATTATTTCTGGATATCAAGAGACCAATTGGAAAAATCTATTAGTGGGTCGTCATTAATACCAATATATATTCGTACTGTTTGTAAAGAACTAATTGACCATGGATCTGGTACGATCTTACAAAATACGGTCACTAAAGAGATTGTTGGCAAACTAAATAGTAATGATATAGAAATCCTATTTTCATTATTGGAAAAGGAATTGTTAAAGTCTGTTGATAATGATAGAATGCATAAAATATATATAGAACTAATGTCACAAAAAGTGGCAGGCTCAATAGACTCTTATACTCGAATAATTCGACAGGTTGACCACGATAAAATACCATTTAGTCTTCACAATGATTTTAAACTTGCTATACCTAAAAATTCAGAGATAGAGACTGTTTTAAAATTATTTAGTTCAGGTTCCAAAATTCATAGAGCGTTAAATCCTAAAACTAAGTCATAATGGGAACAACACAAAGAATTTCTCCAGGAGTGACAAATCAGCCAAACTGGAAAAGTTTGAACAGTTCTGTTACTAATGTAGCAAAAACAGTTGAGAAAGAAACCGAAATTGGGCAAGAAGAAAAGAAAGATCCAGAGTTCAAAACTCCAGAACAAATAGAACTAATAGCAAAGCAATATAAGAAATTGATTTTAAGGCGAGATAATCATCTAAAATCAACTTATAGAAACCTATTCAAGACTGGAGGAGGAGCCAAAAATATCAGCAAAGGCAAATCCAATACCATAGGAAGGGCTGGATTAAAATCTTCTGGAAAAATAGTAAATTTCTTTTCCAATGTAGGTTCTGTTGGGCTACAAAATGCTTTAACTGAAATAGGTTTTGGACACCTTGATGGGAAAAGTGTAGAGGATATCATTGATTTTCTTACAATATATTGTTCTGATAGTGCAACAGGCATGGATGAAACAGCTGCAAGTAAAGCATCTTCAGAGGTTTTAAGTCAGATCGCAGAGGAGTCTAATAATGATATTGACCGATTTGAGCAACTATTAAAAGAATATGTAGATGGAAATGGATTGTCAAATATGTTATGCTCTTTTTGGGGATATTACATATTCGAACATTTATCGCAGAGATTTAAAGAAAAGATTACACAACATCGAGGAGAGCCTGTTAGTTCTGAAACATTTAAAATCATTAAAGATGATATATTAGGACGAGTTAAGGTTTTAAATGAAAGCAGATCTATATCAAAAATTGATTGGAAAAGTAACGAGGGGAAAAAAGAGATAGAAATAATATTTGAATCAATAATTAATATTCTCTGCGATGAAGATTAAAGTTAACTCACCCATTTATGATAGTTCTAGCGGATTTACAACTATCAAACTAACAACAGAAATTGGAGCATACGCATATCTTAGAATTGATTTCTCGAAATTATTACCATTTGCAAATAGTGTATCTTCTGAAGTTCTTGATTTTTTTATATTATCAACGTGTGCTTACGGCATCGATAGATTTGTTGAAAGAAAAACAAATTCTATAGATGGGTGGTCAAGAGAATTGGATATTGATTTACCTGTAACAAATGTTATTAAATGGGAAACGGCAAAAAATGAACTTGAATCTTTGCTTTCATTCTTAACCGGTGATTATTGGAAAATAAATTTTCATAAAACACAATTTACATATCCGACTAAACTATTAAGTGATGACTTTAATATGAATTTTTCACAAGTGAATTTGTTTTCAGGAGGACTTGATTCGCTTATTGGTGCAATCGATTTTCTGCAATCAAATAAAAATGAGAAGATTATATTTACGTCTCACTATGACAGGGAGATGCCTGGACCTAAGGGAGATCAAAAGGATTTGTTAAAAGAACTAGAAAATGTATATAAAGATCAATTTACATATATACCTTCAGTTGAAATTACATTATCTTATTCTACAATAAAAAAAGAAACTACTTTTCGAAGTAGGTCTATTATCTTTATTGGAATGGCGCTACTTGTAGCCCAAGCAAAAAAAATTCCAATTATTGTTCCTGAAAATGGGACGGTTTCACTGAATTATCCTTTGAGTCCTTCTAGAAGAACTGCATGCAGTACTCGGACTACTCATCCAACATATATGTCTAAAATAAGGACTCTTTGGTCTAAGATAGGCATTAATACACAGATTTCTAATCCATATGAATTTTGCACCAAGGGAGAAATGGTTTCTTGTTGTGCAAATTTTAAATTATTAGAAAAACTTATTAGGTTATCAAATTCGTGTGGTAAAAGAGGGCATCGTGTTAATTGGGAATCTCCATCAGCAACACATTGTGGGGTCTGTATGCCTTGTACGTATAGGAGAGCTTCTTTATTATCTGTAAATGATACTACCACATATGGGAATAGCATTAATAAAAAATGGGCGGGAAGAAAAATGACTCCATTTTTGTTATCCAGTCAAGGGCAAGATATCGCAGCTTGCTTAGAGTTCTTGAGGAAGCCGATAACAGCGAGAGAGATAAAAAGTGAACTTATCGTCGGAGGTGTGACGGATTTATCGAAAATCGATAAATATGTAAATGTTGTATTGAGAACACAAGACGAGTTGAGAAATTTAATTAATAATATTGGCAATAGAGAAGTCAAAAATAAAGCAGGAATAATATAGATGATTGATGTTCATTGTCATTTTGACATGGCAAAAAAGCCCGAAAGATATATTTCAGAGAATGAAAAAAGAAAGATAATAACTATTGGGATGACAAACTTACCTAGCCATTTTCAAATGGGGGTAAATCATGTGAAGAGATATAAATATATTCGACTTGCTTTGGGGTTGCACCCATTGAGGGCTAAGGAACATGCAATAGAATATGCGATATTTAAACGATATCTTAGTGAAACATCATATATAGGGGAGGTTGGCTTAGATTTTTCACGAGAGGGTTACGCAACAAAAGAGATTCAGATTAAGAGTTTTGAGTTTGTGTTAGATTGCGTAAAAGACCAAAATAAAATTCTAAGCCTTCATTCTAGGCGAGCAGAAAAGGAGACTTTAGAAATGCTTATCGAGAATAGGATTGAGAATGCTATTTTTCATTGGTATTCTGGAACATTAAGTACCTTGAGAAATATTGTTAATTCAGGTTTCTTTTTCTCGATCAATTCTGCTATGATTCAATCAGATAATGGACGAAAAATAATTGCGGCAATTCCTAAAGAGTTAATGTTAACAGAAACGGATTTTCCTTTTATAGATAATAGTAATATTTCCCTTATTCATAATTATTTATCCGATTTATGGAATATTTCCTCTTCTGAAGTAGAGTTTATAATTAATTCAAATTTTAATAATTTAATAAAAAAGATTAAATAGTATTACTTGTTAAGTCCGCTATTCAATTTCTTTTTATCGAATTTATTCTTTATGGCTGATTGGATCATTTGCTCTCTGGCTTTCCAACTTAATAAGTTGTTTTCAGTATTCATGTCATCATGTTGTACTGAATTAGTGGCTTCATCCACTCGCTCTTGCATCTTGATTTGCTCTTTGATAGAGCCGTTCTTTATCGTATTATAATACTCAAAGCTTTCAGATAGTAATCGGTCATAATTGAAAAGTTTATCAAAACTCTGTTCTATTTCTTGAAAAAGAGTTGTTCTATCAAATCCTCCTTTGATTACTCCTTTCTTTGTGTTTTTGTGATTAGTCAATGGAGATAGTTTTATTTTGTTCGATTGATCTTTCCTGCTGACAATGATATGGCAATGCATATCATTCTCGCGATTTTCTGACCTATCCCTATTAAAATGTATCTTCCCGTAAAATTTTATATCTTCTGCGGATAGCCCTTTGTTGAAGTTCTTGGCATATTCAGGAACAAATACCTCCCGAACATATCTTCTCATGGCTTCGGCTTGTTCCTGTTCTGTACTTCCCATTGCTTGCAGTTCCTTCGCTGATGGACTTATATGAATAGCATAAAACTTAGTATCTGTTTTAAGTAGTTGGGCTTTATTGTTGTCAATGTCTTTTACAACCTGCGACTTATATATGTTTTCCTCTGTCAGATTGAAAAATCCTTCTGTATAAATACCTTTTTCCATCCGTTTTAGATCCTCATGTTCGAGGTATGAAGCTAATCTACTGCTACTGCATGCATTGTTATATGTTCCTTTCGATGGTGGTGGAAAGTCGATATTCATCTTATTGACTATTTATCAGGTTGTATATTTCGGTTCTTAGATTTTCCTTCTTCTTGGATTCCATTACTCCACAGTTTGCCAAATCTGAATAAAGGGAGATTAGGTCTAGTAATTTCTTATTATCCTTCTGCTGTGTCTTATATATTGCTGATAGCTGTTTACCCTGATTGTTAATTGCATCAGCATGTCCTGTAAATTTATCACTTAGTATCCTTAGCAGATTACTCTGTCCTTCCTGATTCGCTTTAAGATGGGAGAGAATAATATCTTCCATTGAGTTAGCTATCTTATCAAATCTACTTGCGATTGAATTACTTGTCCGTATCATCGGATTGAGTTGCTCTTCTTCATAGTGACGAATAAAACGGATAATATCATCCTGTCGTTTGGTAATCTTCCTAAGTTCTGCTTTGGTTGATTCAGGTGTTTCGCTCGGATTGATATTTGCTTTATCTAAATACTGAAAAGCGAGCTTTGTTATTTCTCCTTTTTTCAGCGAATAGCGTTTGCATAGTTTTTCTATGAGTCGGTCGGTTTCCTTATCTATAGCAATGGTGGTAAATATGGTTTTTCTATTCTGTTTTTCCATTGTTATAACTATTTTATAGTTATTCATATATCTAACTTGCTTAAGCAGAATTGTCTATCAATTCCAGTTATAGCAAGTGTTATAACAGTGCTTATTCATAAAGCACTAAAGCCGAAGGCTTTGCCCCGAAGGGCAAGATGAGAACAGGACGATAGTCCAGTTCCCTCTTGCTCAATTTAGCTAAACAATCCGAAGCGGTTGAGCAAGGGTGTTTCTGCTAAATGCGGAGCCTTTAAGGTGGGCGATAGACTAACACAGCCCTCACCCTTTTGCTTCATTCTGCTTAGATCAGTAAATGCAGAATCATTTCAGGATTTTACTATCTTTTGTGCCCTTATTGAACATCACAATCTCTTTTTTCGAGGCATAGGATTGGATAAAATCTTTGACATCAGCCATACGATAGAAGGTTTTTCGCCTGACTAGAAAATAGCGAAGTTGACCACTATCCCGATATCTTTGAAGTGTTCGATACGACACTTTGAGAAGAAAAGCAAGGTCTTGATTATCCAATAATTTATCTTCATTGTTAAATGCTTCTCCTGTAGCCATCATTGCTTTTAGGTCACTTCCAATAATCGTAAGCTTCTTGAATAGTTTCTCCATCCATGATAGAAAGTCTTCATTGTCTAAATACATAATTCTTTGTTTTGAAATTAATATTCTGATTAATTCCAATCGATTGGTAAAGCAAAGGACTGACAATTAGAGACATAAAAATAGGGGAAGCCCTATATACTCCCCTATTTCTGTTTTATAAATTTTTCATAATTAAGTATTTACAGATTCATCTTTTTTCATCTTCTTCTTTCGGCTCTCACGAGTAAGAAGATTTTTGAGATAGTCCAATGCTTTAGTTAGATTGTAAGGTTTGCGAATGAATATTCTGCCTTTGGATTTATAAGCATCACCAAAAGTGAAGTTAAATGCATTTTCTAGAGTATTAGCTATATGTATGAAAGGAACAGGTTTTCCCTCTTCGTCCATAAATTGTTTAGATAAATCAAATGTTAATGCGAACTCTCCCATACTATCAATCCCTAAGCCTTTCGAATTAGGGATAAAATATACTTTCGGCTTTCTAATTTTGAATACATTAGATAGCAATGACCTAGATTGCCAAATTTGTAGTTTGAGAAGTTCTATTTCTGCATCAAGAAGTAAAATTGCTTTCTGTATATACAGATTATTTAATGCATTTTTCCCCCTGCCCGTATAAAATTTGCGTTTGTAATGATTGATACTCTATACGAGTAAAATTCAATAACCGATAGATAATCCTGTTATCTGTTTCGGCTTGGTTTAAATTTTGTATTTTTTTTACAAAGTCTTCATAAGCGTATTGAATTTCATGGTTTGTGACTGGTGAAGATTCAGATAATAATCTGAATAACTTCATGTTTAATAAATCATTCATAAGCATAAATTTAAGATGTAAGTATTGCGACAGATTAAAATCTGTTTTTATGCTGAATGATATAAACTAGAACCGCTTTTCCCAAATCGTATTAATGTATTAGAAAAATAAATGACCTCTCCCAATATTATTTTTTCTTTCCTATCAATGAGGAAGGGTTGAATGAAATCCCTATATTGAAATAGAATGCCGGATCAGGAGTCATTTTAAATACAGGATCTCCGTATGAATCCTGCTTTCTGAATAACCTGCCGGATGGAGTAAATTTCACTCCTACTTTTGTTGTAATCAAAAAATGTTTGGCTACAACGTGTTCATAGACTAATCCTGAATTAATATCCAGCTGTCGATACTGGTACTTTTGATCGGTACCGTCTATATTATAAAGGTAAAAGGTTGTCCTGTCCATTTCAGTACCCAATGATATCCTGCCATTATCAAAGACATGTTTTCTCAGATACATGTTTTTGGGTAAGACAAGGTCAACAATAAGCCCATTCCTGAATTTATGCTCATATGAAAAAGTAGGAATGACAGGTATTTCAGAAAGTGGATCGATATTAACAGCTATCCCGACACTCATTTTTGTCCGTTCATTGGCCTTTAGCATCATTGTCCCCGACAATATACCTCTTACCCTTTCAAAATGTTTTTCACTTCCATCGACTATAATACTGGATGTATAGAATGTCCGTTTATTGAACAAAGTCGAAAAATAAACAAAGTTAACTCCTGCATGAAAATAGTGAAAATCATTTTCCACCGTCTTTATTGCTCCAGAGAAAGGGTCTGTCATATCGGCGTCCACGGAAATATAATTGTATCCAAGTGTAGTACCTAAAAGCCAGTTTTTTTTCTTTATAAAGTTAATATTGGCACTGATTTTTGCTTGTGATAACCCTTTGACTTTACTTTCAGGTAAGGAATTATCACCCTTTTCCGATGTAAAATTATATGGAGTGGTATGTGTGAACTCGATATTCAGAGGACGGGCAATTGCGAATTTTTCGGCAGCAATAGCAGCTGCCCGTCTGGCGCGGCTCAAACTTTCCTGTCCATCTCCAGGGATAGTGTCGTTGTTTTGCGAAAAAGATTCAATCGAAAAGATTAAAATTCCAACTACTAACACAGTTTTTCTTATTGCTTCCATAAATACATTATTTTAAAAATTGAAATTATTATGTTGGTACATCGCAAAGAAAGAGATAATACAATCTTCTTTTTTTGTTTTTATACCAAACCCTCTACATTTTATACCAAAGGCATATTAGCCTAAATTTTATTTCAAATTTTGTATATCAATTAAGGTGTTTCGTATAATAATTCGTCAATGAGAATGTTATTCTTTTATCTTTGTTTATATTTGATATATAGAAGAGAAAGAGCAGATTATGGGATACGAAACAATTGAAATAAAAGATACAAAGATCATCCGGCTGATGGTTGATAAAAAATACAGATTACTGCGACATGTGGTACTCCTATTGGGGGTCTTTGCTATCATTTTTTACTCAAACCAGCTATCTGAATATTCAGGTGCTTACAGGTATTATAGGTTGCTGTCTGTATATGTGATACTGACAATAACATTCTATGTCAACATGAACATTTTGGTTCCCCGGTTCTTCTTCAAAAATCGGTATATTATTTATTTAGTGCTATTGTTTCTACTGGTACAAGCCAGTCTTTTTGCCATGAATTTCTTTTTGGACAATGTACTTGATCCGATGCATATAGGGGCACTAAACGAGGAAAATGATGTGAGTCGTGGATTTTATGAAAGCACAATTATCATTGTCTCCATTATATTGGTTACTACTATGATAAAGCTCTTTCAAAGGTGGGTGCGGGACAATGAAAAGATTACCGAGCTGAATAATATTACCCTCACAATGGAATTGAGTGAGTTACGTAACCAAATCAACCCCCATTTCCTATTCAATATGCTCAACGGTATCAAAGCATTGGTGCGTACTGATCCAGAAAAAGCCGTCACAGTTATTATGAAGCTATCGGAATTTTTACGTTACCAGCTTTATGAAAACAATGAAGAAAAAATACTGCTAAAATCAGAGATGGTTTTTCTTATAAACTTTCTGGATTTGGAAAAGCTTAGACGGGATAACCTCTCTGTTGATATTATTCCGGATAAAGACGATCTTTTCATTTTCAATGGGGTTTTTCTTCCGCCGAATCTGTTTACTACATTCATTGAAAATGCAGTAAAGCATAGTGTAAATATTAACGGAACAGGATCTCATATCAAGATCGGAATAGAGATTAAGGAAAACAAGCTCTACTTTAATTGTATTAATTCAATAGACTCGGGATATATTCCTTCCCGTGAAAAAAGTAGCGGACTAGGATTAGCTAACATAAAAAGACGCCTTGCTCTTTTATATGGAGATAACCATACTCTCGAGATAGATACGACAGAAAAAGAATATAGAGTTAAATTGATAATACCCTTATGAACTGTATTATTATAGATGATGAGCCTTTGGCAAGAGAAGAGATGCAGGCACTTATTAAAGAAGTGTCTAAGATCGAAATATTGGGTAAGTTTTCTAATGCTCCTACTGCCCTGAATTTCCTAAAGGAAAATGAAGTCGACCTTATTTTCCTTGACATTGAGATGCCTATGGTTACCGGTTTGGAGTTTGCCACTCAATTGCCAAAGAAATCTTTAATAGTTTTCACAACGGCATATCCTCAATATGCATTAAAAAGCTATGAACTAGATGCTATTGATTACCTTTTGAAACCGGTCGCAAAGGAACGGTTGGAAAAGGCTATTAATAAGGCAGAAACATATAAAGGATTACTCTCAGATGACACCGCAAAAGGTACAATAGAAGCCGGAACCAGTGACTTCCTGCTTATCAAATCTGAGCGCCGCTTTTACAGGATTAATTTTACAGATATCAGATATATAGAAGGGCTAAAGGATTATGTTGTAATATATACATCCAATCAAAAGCTTATTACGGCAATGAACTTAAAAACCATTCATCAAAAAATGCCGCAGGACATTTTCTTGCGTGTAAGTAAATCTTATGTGGTAAATATAAACTACATAGAGTCTTTTGACCATCATAGTATATATATTGGAGGATATGAAATCTCATTAGGAGAAGTATATCGAAAAGATTTCTTTACAATATATTCAGGAGGAACTCTTAATTCTGACGGATAAAATATTAATTACGATACCTTGCCGTTTAGAATAATAACTAAACTGTCATCTGTTTCCAAATAACTTATAATGTCCTCTTTTGATAACCATCCCAGAACAAGGCATATATACTCATTCCTATATCCCGTTATCTCTTCCAGTTCATTAATAGCTAACCCTTTGTCCGGGAAAAGCAATTGTTGTATATATTTAGCATCAATACTGATAGATTTTTTCAACATAATGCTTCTATTAGATTTCGCCTTAATAATCAAGCTTTCTTTTTCCGAACTTTTACCAATAGATTTTCTACTATAAGATACATGCTTGGCACTACAAATAACGTCAGGATCATAGAACTTGTAAGACCACCTATAATCACCCATGCCATCCCGTTTTTAATCTCAGATGCCGCACCACTTGCAATAGCAATGGGTAGCATACCGAAGATCATGGCAAGGGTTGTCATCAAGATAGGACGAAGCCTTTCTTTTCCGGCTTCGACAAGAGCTTCTTTAACACCATAGCCATCCTCCTTTAGCTTATTGGTAAAGTCCACGATCAGGATTGCATTTTTTGCGACAAGGCCAAGCAACATAATCATTCCAATAATAGTGAAAATATTAAGAGTCTCCATCGTTAAGGCCAGAGCCAGTAATGCACCGACAAGGGCTACTGGTATTGAAAACAGCACGACAAAAGGATATACAGCACTTTCATACAATGCCACCATGATCAGATAAACCAGGATAATCGCTGTTATGAATGCCAGCCCCAGACTCCCGAAAGCATCACCCTGATTTTTAGAGTCCCCAAGATATTCTATATTGATACCATCGGGAACCTCTATTGATTCGGCTTTTGTCTTAATTTCTTCACTGACCGTCCCTGTAGGCCGTCCTATGACATTCGCCTGTACGGTAATAGAACCCATACGGTCTATCCGTTCAAGGGTAGTTTCTCCAAGAGTCTCACTTACCTCTGCAAACTGGCTCAGCAGTATGGTTTGTCCTGCGTTGTTTACAAAAGGGAGATTACCTACGTTCCTGATATCTGAACGGTCAAATTTATCCAGACTCACAAGGATATTATACTCATTTCCTTCCTGTTTAAACCGGCTTTTGTCATTCCCGCTGAATGCATTCTGAAGTGTGGCACCCACTTGACTGGCATTAAGCCCCAAGATACTCATTTTCTCTCTGTTGAGTTTAATGTCTATCTCGGGCTTGCGATCTTTAACGGATAGTTTTACAAATTGAGTACCTGCAACTTCCGTTATCATTTTCTGGTATGCTTCCGCAACCTTACGTACCTCTGTTAAGTTCAATCCTTTTACTGCAATCTGTATAGGGGCACTGCTCACATTCCCTGTTATGGATGTGGATGATGCGGTAAATTTGACTCCCGTAACAGCACTACTCAGTTTTTGCTGGATAGCAATACCAAAGTCTTCCGCTGTTATGTTTCGTTTTTTCTTATCCACAAGGGTAAGGGTGAGTTCAGCAAGGTTGGCATTGCTGCTGGTACCCGATACGCTAGCGCTGACAAAACCGACACTAGAGAATACCTTTTCGACTTCGGGCTGCTCCAGAATGATTTTTTCGGCTTGCTGTACAAGCATATTGGTCTTATAGATCGTTGCCGTAGGTTCCAGTTCCATATTCAGGATCAAATCGCTCTGGTCTGTTTTCGGAATGAATGCCGCACCTATAAATCCGGTAGGAACAAGGACTATGGCTGCAATGATCAGGAGCAATGTGCCTGATAAAAGCCATCTTTTCCGTGTGAGCACCTTCTGCAGGATTTTCCCGTAATCCTCTTTTATTATATTTATTAAACGCTCGAATCCCAGATTGATCTTACCCCAAAGAGTATTGTCTTTCAGGTGCTCTAATTTACCAAATCGGCTGGCCAGTACCGGGGTGACAGTAAAGGATACGAAAAGGCTCATCAAGGTGGAAAATACAACGACCAGTGAAAATTCACGGAGTATCGAGCCGATCATACCTCCTGTCAATGCAAGTGGAAGAAAGACCACAACATCCACCAAGGTGATGGAAAGTGCGGTAAATTCGATTTCATTACGGCCTTCAAGGGCTGCCTTGCGTTTGTCCGAGCCTTTTTCCATATGCCGGTAGATATTCTCCAGTACCACAATGGAGTCATCCACCAGTATGCCTACAACCAAGGACATAGCCATCAGGGTCATCAGGTTTAGGGAAAGTCCTAATACATACATGGCAATGAAAGTCGGTATGATCGATGAGGGAAGTGCCAGCAATACAAACATGGAACTCCTCATGCTATGTAGGAAAGCCAGCATGACAAAACCCACGATAATAATAGCCAGTACCAAGTCTACCATCACGGCATCTGCCGCATGGAGGGTATATACACTCTGGTCGGAAGAGATATTAAATTTCAATCCCTGCGATTTGTACTGTTCTTCAATTGAGTCGAAGGCTTTTTTCACCAGCCGGCTCACATCGACCGCATTGGCATCGCTTTGCTTGATGATCTGCACACCGATGGATGGAATGCCGTCAATATGGTTAATGGCTGTTGTTTTGGCTGTGGCATCTACGATTTCTGCAATATCACGCAGATAGACAACTCCTTGTCCGGGATGTTGAAGTATGACCAGGTTCCGCAATTGATCCAGGGATTTCACATTGGCATCATAACGGATGGAAAGCTGCTGGTTCTTTGTTTCGATGCTGCCGGCAGGAAAGGACAGGTTTGCATTATTAACCGCCTGTGTGACCTGTGCGATGGAAAGCCCGAAAGAAAGTAGCTTTTGCTGGTTGATATTGATCTGGATCTCCCGCTCATCGCCGCCGATGATATTAACCTGTCCTACTCCCGCTACATTTTGTAATACAGGTCTGAGCTGGTTATCGACAAGGTCATACAGGTTACGGGGAGCTATGTTGGCTGTCACTCCGGCTTTGATAACAGGAGTTTCTTCCAGGTTCACTTTGTTTACCTGAGGCCTTTCGGCATCGTCAGGAAGGTCATTCATCGCCTGGTCAGCCTTACGCTGCACATCGCGCTCCGCCTTATCGATGTCTGTTCCGCTTTTAAAGGATATGGTAATGATCGAAACACTTTCCTGCGAAGTGGAAGTGATCTGGTCGAGTCCTTCCACAGAAGAAAATGCATCTTCCAGTTTTTCGGTGACGGTGGTTTGGACCTCGGCTGCGGAAGCTCCGGGATAAAGGGTACTGACAGATACCGTAGGTACTTCTATCTTGGGCAGCAAGTTGTAATTCAGGCTCAGGTACGACTGCACCCCGAAAAGAATCAGTACCGTAAATATAACGATAAGCAGTAATGGCCTTTTAATAACAATTCCGGTTAATGACATATTCCTCTGTTTTTACTTTGAGACATTAATTAATGCGCCATCCTTCAGGTTTATCTGCCCGGAGGTGATGACTTGCTCGCCCGCTTTTAAACCCTCGGTAACCTGTATATTACCGCCATATTCCCCTCCGACTTTTATGTTGCGTAAAACAGCCTTCTCATCCTGTACCACATACACCGATGCATCCTGTATGCTTGTATTGAGTGCCTGTCGTGGAATCAAAAGGATTTCCTCTGTTGTTTGCTTTGAAAAATCGGCAGACACAAAAGTGCCGGAGCGTAAAGGGCTATCCTTATCATTGTTTACGGTGATCTCCACCTGGTAGTTATAAGCTTGGTTAGCCTGCGGGCTGATAAAGGTAATGGTGCCGGTGAAGGTCTTGCCGGGATAAACCTCCGTTGTCAGTTTAATCTTTTGCCCCATAGTCACCTGATAGACTTCCGCTTCGGTAAGGTAAACCTGTACTTTCAACCGCGAGAGGTTTACGATGGATGCGATTTCCGTCCCGGCGGAAACGAACATGCCTTCTTCAACCGGTTTAGTGCCGATAATACCGTCTGTGGGGGCTTTAATATTGGCGTCGGCTATCTGCCTGCGTAATTGGCGGGACTGGTTTAAGGCATCATCATACTCCTGCCGGATATCATCGACTTTCTCCCTTGTAGCGGCATTCCCTTCTAACAGTTCGGTATAAGTTTGCACATCCCGTTTTAATTTTAATACGTTAGATTCGGATTTCTGGAGGTCGATTTGCAATAACCGTGTGTCAATAACGGCAAGCGTCTGTCCCTGGCGAACATTATCGCCAAGTTCGAAAAGTAAGCGTTGCACATTACCGCTGCTGACCGATAAGGCTTTTGCCTCCGTGAAGGGAGTGAATACCCCGGTCTTGACAATGCTTACCTGCTGTATCTCACGGGTAACCGGGGATACGGTTACCGGAATACGGATATTTTCAACCTGTGCCGGCCTGTTCGTTTCGTTTATTTTCTTTTTGTTGAATGCCAGTTTGAATATGATCAGACCAATAATGCCGATACAAACCAATGTTACTATAAGTTTCTTTTTCATTGCGCTTTAAAGTGAATTATAAAAAGTTTTCAATGTGCCTGCTGCTTTTTCCAAGTCGATCCGAGCCTGATAATAACTGTATAATGAGTTCAGGTAACTGTTCTGAGCTTCTTTGAGCGAATTCTGGGTGTTGAGCCAGTCCGTCAGGTTCGTGGTTCCTTTCTGAAACTGGAGGTCGGTGACCTTGAGCACTGATTCGGCAAGGCTTATGTTCCTTCGGTCATTCTCCATATTGGCCTGTGCCTGTA
>POVV01000531.1_pt1 | contig 23274 bp, 19 predicted proteins | sample 1560271 | NCBI WGS metagenome assembly POVV01 (sample SAMN08337232, study PRJNA429181) | Bioreactor metagenome, whole genome shotgun sequencing project. | biome: cows' rumen and soil; feature: anaerobic; isolation source: anaerobic chemostat enrichment culture, galacturonate as sole carbon... | reverse complement strand
GTTGGCAAAAGCAGAAGTCAAGCGCCAGTGGCGGAGCGCTGTCAATACACCACCCGCCTGAAAACAGTGACAGGATGGGAGTACGGTTTAAACCGCAAAGGAGATGAAGCCAGCGTGCATCGCACGTTGTGCTCTTTGTGGTTAAACAGCCGTCTTCTCCCATAGCAGGGACTTGCTATATGTCCAATCTGCGCGGTATAATAGACCCATGAACTGTTCGGATTCATGTGGCTGTAGGGAGGCTCTGTTATGACTAATGAAGAGTTTCAAAGATTAGTACTGGAAAAGCTGCTTAGTCTGGAGCAAGGTCAGGTTGGTCTTGACAAGAAGGTTGACGCTGTCGAGTTGAAACTGACTGAAAAGATCGATGCTGTCGAGACGAAACTGACAGAGAAAATCGACGCCGTTGAAACGAAGCTGAATGCGAAGATCGACGCTGTCGAAACCAGACTAACAGAGAAGATTGAATACTATGGGCAAATTCAGCAGGATGATGTGAAGGGGATTTTGGAACTGATGAACAACAAGCTTGACCGGGTTGTTGCCAATCAGGCCACCCAGGGCGAATCCATCAATATTCTTGCTCTGCGGCAGCTACAGCTCGAAGCAAAAGTAGCCGCTTTGGAAAAGGCTAAAATAGTGTAAACGAAAGCGCAAGCCTCTGCACCAACGGTGAAAGGTTGCGCTTTTTTCTATGGGCATCAACCGGCGGCGGGAGAAGATTGCCGCGTCGCTGCGCTCCACGCAATGACGAGTTTTTTTCGTGTCATCGCGAGCGAAGCGCGGCGAACTTCTTAATTCCCTCTCTTTCGACCGTAAACAGGACTTCACAGCGGCAGTCAAGAAGCTTTACCTAGAGGTGGTTATATGCTGGAGCGACATGATGCGTTTATCCGCAGCTTTCGGCTGCTTAGAGACGAGATCCCGGAGCCTTCGCGCTATCCGTTTTGTTTGCCGGTTTTTCAGGACCTGACTGAGTTGGAGCTGCATCCGCGAGTCACCTTTTTTGTCGGCGAAAACGGCAGCGGCAAATCAACGATTTTAGAAGCGATTGCTGTGGCCAGAGGTTTTAATCCGGAAGGCGGAACCTTTAATTTTACGTTTGTATCCCGGGCTTCGCATTCGGAGCTGTACCGGTATATCCGGCTGGTCAAAGGCAGCAGGCGGCTGCGGGACGGTTTCTTTCTGCGCGCGGAAAGCTTTTTCAATTTGGCTACAGCGATTGAGGCGCTGGACTCTGAAGGCATGGGCCCGCCGGTGATCAACTCATATGGCGGGCGGTCACTGCATGAGCAGTCACATGGCGAATCCTTTTTCGCGGCTATGCAAAACCGGTTTGGCGGCAACGGCTTATATATTCTGGACGAACCGGAAGCGGCGCTGTCGCCTGTCCGGCAAATGGCGCTGCTCTCCAGGCTTCACCAGTTGGTTAACCTGGACTCGCAGTTCATCATTGCCACTCATTCGCCGATTCTGCTGGCTTACCCGGATGCGGTGATTTATCAGCTGTCGGCCGGTGCGCCCGGCTTGCAGCGGGTTGCTTATGAGGAAACAGAGCATTATATGGTGACCAGGCAGTTTCTCAATAACTACCCGAAAATGCTGGATATTCTGCTGCGTTGATGCACTGTCGATAGGAAATTAGTCGTTTTTTTCACAAAATCCATTTCTGCCTATTGACATTTAGCCAGCCTGGTAAGATAATAGTAATCAAATGATAACAATTATCATTTAAGAAGGATAATATGGTTTCAGATGGCAGTGAGCCATCAAAAAAATATAGTTGGAGGGATTTTCTTATGTCATTAATCGGAACAGAAGTAAAACCATTTAAGGCACAGGCTTATCACAACGGCAAGTTTATTGAGGTTACGGAAGAGAGTTTTAAAGGCAAATGGAGCATTGTGTGCTTCTATCCGGCGGATTTCACGTTTGTATGCCCGACAGAACTTGAAGACCTGCAGGAGCAGTATGCGGCCTTGAAGGCACTGGGCACGGAGGTGTATTCTGTTTCCACCGATACCCACTTTACGCATAAAGCCTGGCATGACAGTTCAGACACGATTAACAAGATTACCTATATCATGATTGGTGATCCGTCGCATACGCTGTCAAGGAATTTTGATGTGTTGATTGAGGAGCAGGGTCTGGCTGACCGCGGCACCTTTATCATCGACCCGGACGGTGTCGTGCAGGCGGTTGAGATCAATGCCGGCGGCATTGGCCGTGACGCCAGCACGCTGATTAATAAAATTAAAGCCGCACAGTATGTCAGAAGCAATCCGAATGAGGTTTGCCCGGCGAAATGGCGGGAAGGCGGAGCTACTCTGAAGCCAAGTCTTGACCTGGTCGGAAAGATTTAGCGGTGAGCTTTATGCTGGATCAGGAAATAAAGGGGCAGTTGGCTCAATACCTGCAGCTGCTGGAAGGCGATCTGGTGATTGCCGTCAGCGCCGGCAGTGATGACGTGTCTTGCGATATGGCTGCTTTGGTGGATGAAATCGCGTCCATGACTCCCCGGATTAGCGTAGAGCAGGTGGCTTTGCCGCGCACGCCCAGCTTTAGCATCCGGCGGGCGGGGGAAAATAGCGGCATTACCTTTGCCGGTATTCCTCTGGGGCATGAGTTCAGCTCGCTGGTGCTAGCCTTGCTGCAGGTCAGCGGCAGAGCGCCAAAGGCGGAGCAGAAGCTCATTGACCGGATCAAGGCGCTGTCAGGCACATATCAGTTTGAATCCTATGTCAGTCTGGGCTGCCATAATTGTCCGGAGGTTGTTCAGGCGCTGAATCTGATGAGCGTCCTGAATCCGGGGATTACGCACAGCATGATTGATGGGGCTGTTTTTCAGGACGAAGTGCAGGCCAGGGATATTATGGCTTTGCCTGCGGTGTATCTGAATGGTGAGTTTCTTTGCGGCGGCCGGATGGGTGTCGAGGAAATCCTGGACAAGCTGGCGGGTGACAGCTCAGATTCGGCTGAGCTTGAAGCCAAGGAGCCGTTTGACGTCCTGGTTGTGGGCGGCGGCCCGGCCGGAGTCAGCGCTGCCGTTTACGCGGCGCGGAAGGGGATTCGCACCGGGCTTGTCACCGAACGGTTTGGCGGCCAGGTGAAGGATACGCTGGGAATTGAAAATTTTATCAGTATGAAATATACCGAAGGGCCTAAGCTGGCAGCCAACCTGGAGGAGCATGTACGGGCATATCCGGTGGATGTGATTAAGCTGCAGTGCGGCAAACGGCTGGAGAAGCGGGAGCTGATCGAGCTGGAACTGGAAAATGGTTCTGTTTTGAAAGGCAAAACGGTGATCCTGGCCACAGGCGCCCGTTGGCGCCAGATCGGCGTACCGGGTGAGACTGAATTCAGAAATAAAGGTGTGGCCTATTGCCCGCATTGCGATGGACCTATATTTAAAGGAAAGCGTGTGGCTGTTATCGGCGGTGGCAACTCCGGCGTGGAAGCGGCGATTGACCTGGCCGGCATTGTGGAGCATGTGACTGTGCTGGAATTCCTGCCGGAGCTGAAGGCAGACGGTGTTTTGCAGAAGCGTCTTTACAGTCTGCCGAATGTAACGGTATTGACCAATGTGCAGACCAAAGCGATTACCGGTACCGATAAGGTTGACGGTATTGCCTATGTCGACCGCGGCACCAATGCGGAGCATCACCTGAAGCTGCAGGGCGTGTTTATCCTGATCGGACTTGTCCCCAATACCGAATGGCTGAGGGATACGGTGGAATGCAACCGGTTTGGCGAGATTGTTGTCGACAGCCACGGCGCAACCAGCATACCGGGCGTATTTGCCGCCGGTGACTGCACGACCAGTGCGTATAAGCAAATCATTATTGCGATGGGATCAGGAGCAACCGCCGCCTTGGGCGCGTTCGATTATCTCATCCGGAATTGATGACAGGAGCGTTAGCTCAGATAGGTTGACTATTTGGGATGGCGCTTTTTTTTTTGGACGGAGGGGGACGAGTACGCAGAGGAAACAGTGAGGGTGCAGAGGCTTGCGGAATCCCCTTATCGCCGGCATGGCATGAGAAAAGTGTCTTCTGGCTGGCTCATTCATTGCTTCCTGTCACTGCGAGGAACGAAGCAGTCTTCTTTGTCGGCGTGCCAGATGGCAGAAGAAGATCGCCGCGCTTTGCTCGCGATGACAAGACGGGAGCTGGGTGCCCGTATCGTCTGCTTCCAGGGAGGATTTAGCGTTTTGGGCGAGAATAGCATTACATAAGAATTATGGAAGAACCCCTAAGGGATTCTTCTCTAGGCGGTCGAAAATGATGGAGCGAACAGTTCGGCGGTTTGTTTGCCTGGTTATGGTGCTGTCCATCTGTGGGTTAACCGGGTGCGGCTCTTTTCTCGGCAAGGACAAGAAGCTTGATTTTACCAAGGTGGAAGCGCCGCCGGCACTATCTGCTGTGAATGCGGATGCCCAGGCTTTGCGTGTCGCCGTCTCCTCTGTGCTGCTGCCACAGGAGACGGTTGTTAACTACCGGGCGATTGCCAATTTTCTCGGCCAACATGTGGATCGGCCGGTTATTTTGATTCAGCGCAAGAGCTATGCGGAAATTGCCCTGCTGCTGTTGAATGGCGGCGCGGATATTGCGTTTTTTTCATCAGGCGAATACGCCAATTACAGCGGCTTTACCGAGATTGAGATGCTGGCTTCTCAGCAGCGGATGGGGATGCCCTATTATCAGGGCTACATTGTGGTTGCCAAGGATAGCGGGATTGACGAGTTAGCCGATTTGAAAGGCAAGACGGTCGCCTTTACTGATCCGCTAAGCTATTCGGGGCATACCTTTTTGGTGCATGCGCTGCAGCAAAGCAATCAGACGCCGGAAACCTTTTTTGGACGCTATATTTATACCTACAGCCACGACAAGTCTTTTCGGGCAGTGGCCAACAAGGTTGTCGACGCCGCGCCGATCACCCGGTTAGTCTATGACCGGGCTGAACAAAAGCAGCCCGAGCTGGCGGCCGCGGTCAAGATTATTGCCGTCTCGCCGCAGGCGGGGATTGGTCCGGTGGTTGCCGGTAAAAGTGTAAGCCCGGCCCAGCGGGAGATTTTGCGCAAGGCGCTGCTGGTCATGCATGAAAGCCCGGAAATGCAGCCGGCCATGCAGGAGCTGTTAATTGACCGGTTTGTGCCGCCGCAGCCGGAGTTATTTGAACCGATCCGGCGGATGCTGCGGGAAAAGAGAGAGCTGCTATGATCATATCACGGTTATCGATTTATTATCGAATATTGGCGATGGCGCTGCTGATTATTGTGCTGCTTAGCCTGGCGACCGGGTTCATTGTTTGGAAATCACTTGATGATATTGTATCCCAGCAATTGCAGAAGCGTGGTGTCGAGATTGCGAACCATGTGGCATTAGCGGGCGGCAATTACATATTAATGGAGGACTTATATAACCTGTATGAGCTGGCTGCCCAAACTGAAGCCAGCAGTGAGGATGTGCGGTATATTCTCATTACCGACAGCAATAAACGGCTGCTCGCCCATACCTTTCACGGCGGCATACCCAAGGGGTTGCTGGATGATATGCCTGATATCACTGAGCAGCAGATCGGGATCTTTGACTCCAACGAGGGAGCCATCCATGATATTGTCGTACCGATAGAAAATGGCGCGATCGGTTATGTCCGGGTCGGTATGACCGAGGAATATGCGCGGCACTCGATCCATCAGCATATTAAAGACATCCTGCTTACCGTCCTGGTGGTTTGCGCGCTGGCGGTGTTTTTATCCAGCCGGATATCGGCTTTAATTACCCGGCCGGTCCGCAAATTAGCGGAAGTGGCCGAATCGATAACCAGAGGGAATCTGGAGGTACGGGCCAATCTCAATGATCGCGGTGAAGTGGGCAGACTGGCCGGCGCTTTTAATGATATGGCTGCCAGTCTGATTAAGGCGAGCGCCGATAAGGAAGCGTTGCTGGGTGAGTTGATTGCCAAGGAGCAAATGCGGGATACGCTGATTGCCAAATTGATGACAGCACAGGAAGATGAGCGCAAGCGGATTTCCCGTGAGCTGCACGACGAGACCAGCCAGGCATTGACTTCGCTGATGCTGACTATGCGCGTACTGGCTGATGATGCCCCCAATCAAGAGCAAAAGGATGCCTTGCTGTTAGGCCGGGACGTCGCTGCCGGTATTTTACGGGAGGTCAGGGATCTGGCGATTGAGTTAAGGCCGCCGGTGCTGGATGATCTGGGCTTAATCGCGGCGATCGAGCGGTACAGCGCGAATTTTGCCGCCCGCCATGGGCTGGATATTGATTTGACCACATCAGGTCAGCAGACTGCCGTCAATGACGAAATTGCTGTCGCCATCTACCGGATTGTCCAGGAGAGTCTGAATAATGTGGCCAAGCATTCCGGCGCAACGATTGTGGCCATCGATATGCAGTTTCAGCCCGAGCAGATCATGGTTACCATCGCAGACAACGGGAAAGGGATTTCCGAGTCGGATGTCGTGCGGGCACAAAAGGAAAACCGGCTCGGCCTGTATGGCATGCGGGAGCGGGTGGAACTGCTGCAGGGCAGATTTGCCGTCCGCCAGTCATCACAGGGTGGTACGGAGCTATTTATCGCCATTCCTCAATACCGGTTGCGAAAGGAGTTTCATGATGAAAAATAAGCTGAAGGTGCTATTAGCCGATGACCATGAACTGCTGCGCGCTGGCCTGAAGCTGCTGCTGCAGCGGAACCCGGACCTGCAAGTGGCTGGTGAGGCGTCAGACGGCGACCAGACGATACGGCTGTTTGAACAACTGAAACCGGATATTCTGCTGCTTGATTTGTCCATGCCGAACATGAACGGTATGGAGTGTTTAAAAGAGATAAAAAGCCGTTATCCGGAAGCGAAGATCATTGTCTTAACCATGCACGAGGATGAAAATTATATCAAGCGGGCCATGCAGGCAGGCGCCTCCGCTTATGTTCATAAAAGTGCGGCAGACACCGATTTGTTCAAAGCGATTGAGGCGGTGCGGACAGGCAATATTTATCTCAGCCAGCAGGATTCCAAACAACTGCTGCAAGCGCTGCTGAGCCGTGAGTCGGAAATGATTGATAAACAGGCGCCATACGTTTTGCTCAGCCCCAGGGAGCGGGAGGTCTTGCGGCTGGTTGCTCACGGGCATTCCCTGGCCGAGGTGGCCGAGCTGCTGTCGCTTAGTATTAAGACTGTCGACACCTATAAGGTCCGGGTGATGGAGAAGTTAAAAGCGACTAAACGCAGTGAACTAGTCAGTTATGCTCTCAAATACGGCTTATTGTCCGATGACCAAGCCGCTCTTAGCCCCCCGCTTCTATAAGCGGTGAGCTAAGCGTAAATAATTTTTTGGATAAGAGCGACTGAGCTTCAGGCAGGGGATCCTGCCTGAAGCTCAGTCGCTCTTATCCCTCTTTTTGCCTGTAGGGATTTTTCCGACAGTAAAATAGGGGATTTTCCTGATACTTTGCAACCTGGTATTGTGTGATAATTTAGAAAAAGAAATAAGAGGGCTTGCTTTCCCATACGCAAATTCCGTGCCCTCTGCCGGTTCCCTAGCGCAATAATTTCATGAATCCTGCTGAGTATTCAGAAGGGAGGTCGTTTTTTTTATTAAGTAATTTGTATCTGACGAAAACGTTGATAACAAAGTATAAGGAGGATGTAAGAATGAACAAAAAAGGCACTCTTCTATTAGCGATCGTTATGCTATGCAGCATGCTGATTGCAGGCTGCGGTGGTGACGACAAAAAAGCGGCAGCACCGGCTGCGGGCAATAAGAAACTGATCATTTATACCTCGATGAAGGAATCGCTCATTGGTGGCATTGTTGAAGGCTTCAAAAAGAGCAACCCTGGCATTGATGTCGATTATCAATCCGCCGGCGCCGGCAAGCTCATGGCTAAAATTGCGGCAGAACGCCAAAGCGGCAAGATTTTGGCAGATATTATCTGGACAAGCGAAGTTCCCGATTTCTACAACATGAAGAAAGAGGGCATTCTGGAGAAATATGAAAGCCCGCTGCTCAAAGAAGTCGTTAATCCGTTCGAGGATTATGACGGACACTTTACCGCCGCCCGTCTCGGCACACTCGGTATTGCGATCAACACCGACAAAATTAAAACTCCGCCTGCTCAATGGTCCGACCTGTTCAAGCCGGAATATAAAAACGGCTTTGGCGTAGCTGACCCCGCTCTTTCCGGTACGGCGTACATGAGCGTTGCACTGCTGGAAAAACAATTCGGCTGGGAATTCTTTGATAAGCTGCATGGTAATCAAGCCCGGATCGGTAAAGGCTCCGGCCAGGTTATTGACGATACCGCTTCCGGCGAGCTTTCCGCCAGCTTAGCTGTTGACTACATCACCTATGACAAAATTAAAAAGGGCGCCCGTCTTGCCCTCTACTATCCGCCTGAGCTGTTAGTCGCTCCGAGCCCTGTGGCAATCTTCAAAGGCAGCCCCAATGTTGATGCAGCAAAGAAATTTGTTGACTATCTGTTAGGCAAAGAAGCGCAAACTCAGATCGCCGGTGAAGGCACTCTGTCTGTTCGTCCGGAAATCAAATCGCCGGCACAATTGAATCTGCCGAACTCGGCTGATGCGCTGAAACGCTCCATCAAAATTGACTACCTCAAGATGATGGACTCCAAGAAAGACACGATCAAGAAGTTTACTGATACACTGCAGGGCAAGAAGTAATCATCCTGCTTGCGTCGGCGGGACGGGTAACGCCGTTCCGCCGTTTTTTATCCGGAGCTTTCCAGATTATCATTACGTGGAGGGTAGAGTATGGCGATAATCCAGGTTGAAGGTATTGCAAAAAGTTATGGCAACCATCAGGTACACAAGGATCTTACACTCTCCATTGAGCGCGGCGAGTGCTTTACCCTGCTGGGTCCGTCAGGCTGCGGTAAAACCGTGCTGCTGAGACTGATCGCAGGCTTTGAGAATCCCGATGCAGGGAGGATATTGATTGATAATACGGTCGTAACCGATCCGGCGGCGGGAATTAATATATCGCCTGACCGCAGAGGCTTGGGTGTGGTCTTTCAGGATTACGCGGTCTGGCCGCATCTGTCCGTATTTGACAATGTCGGCTATCCGTTGAAGATTGCCAAGACGCCGAAGAATGAGCTGAGAGACCGGGTCATGGAAACGGTCGAGATGGTGGGCATGAAAGGTCTTGAGCGCCGTCTGCCGTCAGAGCTTTCCGGCGGTCAGCAGCAGCGTGTGGCGTTAGCCCGCGCGCTTGTCGCCAACCCGTCCCTGATGCTGTTGGACGAGCCGTTGACTAATCTTGACGCCAATCTGCGCGAGGAAATGCGTTTTGAAATTAAGGAGCTGCAGCGCAAGCTGCACATTACGGTTTTGTATGTAACACATGACCAGGAGATTGCGCTGGCTATCTCTGACCGAATGGCGATCATGGATGAACAGGGGTATATCCGCCAAACCGGAACCCCATGGGAGATTTTTGAACGGCCGACCGATCCTTTCGTTTTTAATTTTATGGGTATTGCTAACTTCGTGCCTGTACGACGGGAAGGCGAAGCGTATCTGGTTGGCGATGGAGCGCAACCGGTTCCCTGGGAGCATCCCACCGGTGATGCGCAGCAATGGGTTGCCGGCTTCCGTCCCTCTGATGTGCAGATTATGCCACAGGGCCCCGGCTTGCGCGGCACCATAAAACGCGCCAGTTTCCTGGGCGCAATGATGGATTATCTGATTGAAGTGGATGGAGCGAGTCTGCGTACCAGCATAGAGACTCATGAGGCTATCGCTAAGGGGCTGATGTTCAAGGAAGGGGAAGCCTGCTCGATCAGCTTCCGTGATTTGTTGTGGTTTAATGCCCAAAGCCTGAAAGAGGTGGTGAAACAATGAGTACAGTCCCGCAAAAGACGCCAGCAACTAAACCGGCCGGGTCTGCCATCTCTCAGAAGAGTAGTTTCGGCGTAGCACAGCTCATTCTGTTCTTATCGGTTGCCATCTTGGTCATTGTTGTCGCTGTCCCGGTTCTGCTGATATTTTTTAACGCCTTCTGGGTGAATGGCGAGTTCAATATCCGTGACGTCGTCAATATCATCCTGGAACCGGAAACGTACCAGGCGTTGGTTAACTCGCTGATCATCGCCGGCGGCACTACGGTCGGCAGTACGATTGTCGGCACGTTTTTCGCCTGGCTGGTTACCCGTACAGACCTTCCTTACAAGAGCTTTATGAAGGCGATGTTCCTGGTGCCATTCATGCTGCCGTCGTTTATCGGCGCTCTTGCCTGGAAGATGCTGCTTTCTCCTAACGCCGGCTTTATTAACAGATTCTTTATCGAAAACTTTGGTTTTACTGAGCCGATTTTTAATATTTACAGCTATCTGGGGATTGTTCTGGTTGAAGTCATGTATCTGTTCCCCTTTGTCTTCATTCAGGTATGTGGCGCTTTAGAGCGGATGGACCCGACGTTGGAAGAGTCTGCCCGTATCTCCGGTGCCGGTCTGGTTACCATCACCAGAAAGATCACGATTCCTCTGGTGCTGCCCAGTATTCTGTCCGGTGCGCTGCTGATCATGCTGTACTCCATGGCTCACTTTGGCACAGTCGCGGTACTGGGTATCGAAAACGGTATCTTTAATATTCCTACCTTGATTTACCAGCGTATACACCAGAGCGCGGGCAGCTTTGAATCGATACGGACAGGTACGGTTCTGGCCACTGTGCTGGTAGCCACCGCGGCGTTAATCATCTGGCTGCAAGGCAAAGTGCTCAGCAAAGGCAATTATCAGATTATCGGCGGTAAAAGCTTCCGTCCGATGGAGCTGAAGCTGCGCGCGCTGCGGATGCCGCTGCTGCTTCTCTGCCTGGCTTACATTGCGTTTACGATCGTTCTGCCTACAGTGGTTATCTTCCTGGTCGGCGGCCTGAAGACTTACGGCTTGCCATTTACCTTGGAGAACCTCTCGCTGGATAACTATAAGTTCATCCTGTTTGACTACAAGGTAACTAAGGACGCCATTTGGAACAGCGTTACGCTGGGCTTGGGCTCTGCCTTGATTACCATGTTTGCCGGGGTTATGATTTCTTATGTTATTGTCAAGATGAAGGTGCGTGGCAAAGGTATTCTGGAATTCCTTGGCATGCTGCCCTTCTCGGTTCCCGGCTCAGTTATCGCCCTGGGCGTTATCCTCGCCTGGAGCGGCAAGTTTGGCGTCAACCTGTACAACACGGTCTGGATTATTCTGGTCGCTTACATTGCCCGCTATATGGCCTTCTCCCTGAAAGCCAACTCGGCTGCCTTGGCGCAGGTGCATGACTCGCTGACAGAGGCGGCCCGCTCTTGCGGCGCCAGCATGTGGCAGACGCTCAGAGATATCGTATTGCCGCTGGTTCGTCCGGGCATGCTGGCAGCGTTCTTCCTGATTTTCCTGCCCTCCTTGCGGGAATTGACTGTTTCGATCATGCTGTACGCACCGACGACCCGTACGATCGGGGTTGCTATCTACACTCTCAATGAGGATGGAGAAACCGTTGTTTCAGCCGCCTTGGCGGGGATTGCCCTGATTCTGATCATTGTCGGGCAGACGCTGATCAACCGCTTTACCAGAAAGGCAGGTGCCTAGATTATGTCTCATGTGCGTTTAATCAATGTGACAAAACAGTTTGGCGATGTGACTGCCGTCAACTCGCTGAACTTAGAAATTGGCAAGGGCGAGTGCTTCTCGATGCTGGGACCGTCCGGCTGCGGCAAAACGACAACGCTGCGGATGGTGGCAGGCTTTGAGGACTTGAGTGACGGCGAGGTGTATGTCGGCGATCAACTGCTGTCTTCGCCCAAGCGCAATTATTATCTGCCGCCGGAAAAACGTAATTTCGGTATGGTTTTCCAGGCGTTTGCGGTTTGGCCGCATCTGTCGGTATATGAAAATGTCGCTTTCCCGCTGCGTATCCGCAATTTGCCGGATAGTGAGATCGAAAAACGGACAAAAGACGCTCTGCGCTCCACCAACCTGCTGAAGGTCGCAAACGACAGTCCGGCCAACCTCTCAGGCGGCGGCAAGCAGCGGGTGGCGCTGGCACGGGCGCTGGCAATCAATCCGGACGTGATGCTCCTGGATGAACCGCTCTCCAGCCTGGACCCCCATCTGCGGGAGGAAATGCGCTTTGAAATTAAAGATTTGCAGAGAAAATACGGCTTTTCGATTATTTATGTTACTCACGACCAAGCAGAAGCCATGGCCCTTTCCGACCGTATCCTGGTTATGAAATTAGGTGTTGTGCAACAGATTGATTCGCCGCTGGATGTTTACAACAGCCCGGCCAATAAGTTTGTCTTCAGCTTTATCGGCCTATCCAACTTTTTGGATGTTGCCTGGCAGGATGGCAGGGCGACCTTGCGCGGCGAGGGAACTCCGCTGCCGGACTGCCTGATTCCGCCTGAGTCTGTGCGCGGTGGTGAAGCAATCTCTCTGGCAAGCCGTCCGTCGGAAATCGACTTTGTCAGTGAAAGCGAAACCGATTGCCTGCGCGGTGTTGTCAGCCGTAAAGCGTTTTTAGGTGAAATCATTGACTATCAGGTGAAAGTCGGCGGCCAGGAGATGCGCATCCAAAAGGGACGCCGCGCTCCCGGGCCGGAAGTCGGCGAGGCCTGCTGCCTGCGGTTGTTGCGCCCGTTCTGGTACGCCGGAGAAGAATAAAAGAGTCGGCCGCATGGAATAGGTTTATTAACAGTAGAAGCCCTGTGAATTTTCACAGGGCTTCTACCTTTAAACTTATTTATCTGGTTGCAAGCTATGCGCTAAACTTAGCCGCCGGTATGAATGGCTGTTGTTTGCGCCACCTTGATAAACTCCTCCATCGTTCTGGTGATATATTTGTTTTGCTTGTTATAGAAGAAGACATCACGGAACGCGTACGGGCTGCTCAGCTTGTAATATACCATGTCGGCGTCATGGTTGGCTTTTTGGGCCAGCGTGTCGCTGATGATGGTGTTTCCCATGCCGTAGCAGGCGACATTATAGGCTGTGGCGAGCTGATCAAGCTCTAAAATGACTTTAGGCATTATGCCGCTTTCCTGCAGAATTTTTTCCGCGCGGATGCGCGTATCGTTGCCGATCCGCAGAATAATGAACGGGTCATGGGCAAAGAACGCCAGGGGCACCGCTTTTGTCGCCGGATCGAGGTGGATGCCGTTGCGGATATCGTTTATCGATAATTGATATTCCTGCGCCGGCTGGTTTGAGGCAAATTTCCTGGGCACAGTCAGAATCAGGCATTCCCGGCAAAACAAGTGTTTTTCATAGATTGTTTCATTCAAGGGGTAATTATCGATGACAAAATCAAGAGTGCCGGAAAATAGCTGGTCTTCCAGATGGGCGGAATTGGATTCCACCAGATTGACTTTTATCGACGGATATCGTCTGGTGAATTCGGTAATGATGATCGGCAGAATAAAGGAAGCGAAGACATTGCTGGCGCCAATCGAAAGACGCCCTGTCTTTAACTGGTTCAGATTGCTGAGATAGTTTTCAAACCGGTTTTCAATATCCATGATTCGTTCTATTGATTTGACATATTCCATACCGGCTTCGGTCAGTTGAACCGGGCTGGTGCTGCGGTCAAATATGCAGCAGCCAATCCGTTTTTCCACTTTTTTTATGGCGGCGCTCAACGCCGGTTGACTGATATAGAGATTTTGCGCCGCCCGGGAAAAGCTTTTTTCTTTATAGACTTCGTAAATATATTCTTTACCTTTGAACATAGCATCTCCTTGCCATAACCAAATGTTTATAATGATTATATTGCCATATGTATTTGATTCTATTGTAGATGAATTTTATAATGGGAGCAAGCTCACATTTTTTGCCGCATAAATACATTCATTTTCCAATCGGGCGGCAAATCCTGCGGAGACCAAAAATAAAGGAGGCGGTAATATGTTAATTGGCGTGGGGATAGTGATTGTCCTTGTCTCTATCTATTTACTCGTCAAGCAGTATGAAACGAGAATGGTTTTATTCTGCGCTGGTGTGCTGATGTCTGTATTGGCGGGATCGCCATTGGCCGCTTTTGATGCGTTCGCCAAAAATATGGTTTCGGCAGGTCTTATACAAGCTATTTGTTCAGTCATGGGGTTTGCTTTTGTCATGAAAGCTACAGAGTGTGATAAACATTTAGTTAATACCATGGCAAATGCGTTAACAAAAGTCAGGCCGATTTTAATTCCCGGAGCGACGCTCGGGACCTTTGCTATTAATATTGCTCTGCCGAGTGCAGCCGGGGCATCGGCGGCGGTTGGAGCTATTTTTATTCCGCTGCTGGTCTCGGCGGGAATCCATCCGGCTACTGCCGGTGCGGCGGTATTTGCCGGTACGTTTGGCAGTATGCTCAACCCGGGATTGGCTCATAATCCCTTTGTTGCCAAGATTGCCAATGTGGGCGTGATGGATGTCATTGCGGTCCATTCCACGGCTGATATCGTTGCCGGGGTCATTGGCGCGTTATCAGTTACTGTGGTTGCGAAAATCCTCAAGGAGGATCAGGGCTATATTCCGGAAACGGCTGTCGATGCCGGACACGGCAATATCCCGAAGGCAAATTTGTTGTTCGCGATCGTTCCGCTTATCCCGATCGTATTGCTGGTACTGGGAGCCACAGGCACGATACCTGCTTTGAAGAAGCTGGGTGTTCCTCATGCCATGCTGATTGGCGCTATTATTGGTATCGTCTTGACGCGCAAAGATCCGGCGGCGATGACGAAGAGCTTTTTCAATGGTATGGGCGATGCGTTTGGCAACATTTTAGGGATTATCATTGCGGCGGGCGCTTTTGTCGGCGGAATGCAAGCGATTGGGCTGGTTGATGCCTTTATCAAACTGCTGGTCAATTCCACCGGTATTGTAAAAATTGCCGCAACCTTTGGCCCGTTTCTGCTGGGCATTATTGCCGGGTCAGGCGATGCCGCGGCGTTTGCGTTTAACGAAGCGGTTACTCCGCATGCGAAACAGTTTGGTCTGGAGATCATCAATATGGGCAGTATTGCAACTCTGGGCGGCGCTCTGGGCCGCACGATGTCTCCGATCGCCGGAGCGTGCATTATCTGTGCCTCTATCGCCGGGGTGAACCCGATGCAGCTGGCAAAACGCAATGCTCCAGGCATGGTGATTGCAGTTATTGTTTCCATGTTCATTCTGTTATAAAGCGGTGAGGCTGACAGGCGGCTTGAGAACTTGTTGGCACAGGCCTTACTCAGTATAGAAAAATACGGCATACTGTGCCGAAAAGTCGGGGAGGCATAAAATGAAAACTATTGAATTTCCCAGCGGCAAGCAAGCTTTTGACTCTGTACTCCGGCAGCGCCCGCTGGCTGAACAGCTGTTCAATGAACTGGTTGAGCTGTCACGTGATCCCGAGGGGGGCGTGACGCGCGCTCCTTATAGCCCTGAGGAGACGCGCATCCATCAGCGCTTCGGCGATATCGCCGAGACGCTTGGCTTGGTGGTGACGCGGGACGCCATGGCCAACACGTACATGACCCTGCCGGGACGTGACCCCGCAGCCAAGAAAATCCTGATTGGCTCGCATCTCGATTCGGTCAAGCAGGGCGGCAACTTCGACGGCGCGGCCGGCGTGGTCGCCGGGCTGGTGGCGTGCGCAGCACTTAAGGAGCTGGGTATCCAGCCGAACTGCGACATTTCGGTAATGGGTGTGCGGGCTGAGGAGAGCGCGTGGGTCGGCGTCTCCTACATCGGCTCACGCGGCGCACTCGGGCTGCTGCCTGACGGCGCATTTGATGCCAAACGGAGCGACTCAGGCATGGCGCTGGCTGACGGCATCCGCGCCGCCGGCGGCGATCCTGATGCGGCGGCATGCAAGAAGACCTTTGAGCCGTCTGACCTGCGCTGCTTCCTGGAGCTGCATATTGAGCAAGGGCCGCTGCTCGACCGTGACGGCTTGCCGGTAGGCATTGGTACCGGTATCCCGGGCAACTTCCGCTTCCCCGAGGCGCGTGTGCTTGGCGAATACGGCCATGTAGGACTGTTAAAAGATTGGCGGCGTGACGCCGTGACGGCGGCAAGTGAGTTTGTGGTGGCGATGGACGCGCTGTGGGCGGAATGGGAGAGTGCCGGCAAGCCGATGGCGTGTACGATTGGCGAGTTCACCACAAACCCGGAGCTGCACGCGATGACCAAGGTGCCGGGCGAGCTGCGCTTCACTCTGGATGTGCGCGCCTACAGCTCTGCACATCTTCAAGAGCTTGAGACGAGGACGCTGGCGATCATTCGCTCGATTGAGGAGCGCCGCGGCGTGCGCTTCGAGTTGGGTAAGACCGCACGCGCCGCAGTCGGTGAGATGGCGCCGGAGATTTCCGGCCGGTTTGAAGCGATTGCGCGCGAGCTGGCAATTCCGGCTCGCCGGATCGGCAGCCCGGCGTCGCACGATGCTGCGGCGTTCGCGGCCGCGGGTGTTCCGACAGCGATGCTTTTTGTGAGCAATGCCAACGGTAGCCATAATCCCGCTGAGGCGATGACAATTGATGACTTTCTGCAGGCTACCGCTATTATGACTGCATGGCTTGCTGAAACAACGCGGTGACAGCAGAACTTGTCTATAGCACCGTCAGTTTTTCACTGCCGGAAAACACAGATTCAGAGGGAGGGGTTTATTCATGGGATACCGTTATGATGTGGTGTTGAAAAATGGTACTGTGGCAGATTACTTAACCGATCAGGAAGCTAAACTTGATATCGCGATAAAGGACGGGCAGATTGTTGAACTGGCGTCCGATATTAATCCTACCTTGGCGCAGGATGTATTTGATATCAGCGGCCAGCATGCTGTGCCTGGCATTATCGATCTCCACACCCATTTTTCCAGCTGGATCGGCGGCCGGTACGGACATAAGATGCTGGCTCTGGCCGGTGTTACCACTGCGCTGGACATGTCAGGCCCGATTGAGAGTGTGTGGGATATGGCCCGCGACTATGGTGCCGGGTTGAATATTGCCAGCATCGAATATGTGCGCCCTGAGGACACTGTTAAGAACGCCAATCCGGATAATGCGGAATTGGAAGTCCTGTTAAACCGCTGTCTGAATCAGGGGGCTATCGGCCTGAAGCTGCTGGGCGGGCACTATCCGTTAACTCCGGACGCAACGGCCAGAGCGATCGAAATGGCGAACCGGCATCATGCCTATATCGCTTTTCATTGCGGGACTCTGCAGCAGGGTTCCAATATTGACGGCTTCCTCGAGGCTATCGAGCTTGCCAACGGCAAGGCATTGCATATCGCCCATATCAACAGCTATACGCGCGGCCTGAAGCGTCCCTACATGACAGAAGCGGAAGAGGCGGTCACCGCACTGATCAATAATCCGGCTATCCGCTCGGAATCCTATCTGTCACCAATGAATGGAACGAGCGGCAAATGCTCGAATGGCGTTCCGGAAAGTATGCAGACACAAACCAACCTCGCTATGGGTGGTTTTGCCAAGACCGAAGCCGGCTTTGAAGAAGCGATCCGGGCAGGCTGGGCGCATGTTAACGTCGAAGAGGGCGGCCGGATGGTGCTGTCTACCGGAGACCGGGCGGCGGAATATTGGCGCCAGCTGGGCACCAATGCAACAGTCAGCTTCAAGGTGAATCCGCCTGAACCGCGGATTCGCCTGGCTGTCGCCAAACGGCCGAATGGAGCGTTTGTCGTTGATTGCATCAGCACTGACGGCGGCGGGATTCCACGCAATGTCATTGTTCCGATGGGCCTGGCGTTAGTTAAGCTGCAGGCGCTTACTCTGAAGGAATTTGTCCAGAAGACCAGCTATAATCCGGCGCGGATCTTAGGACTGACCAATAAAGGGCATTTCCAACTGGGGGCTGACGCTGATATTTCTGTATTGGATATCGAAAGCCAGCAGCCAGTCATGAGCCTGGTTAACGGCAGGGTGGTCATGCATAAAGGCTATGTTTGCGGCAAGAGCAGCCAGGTGATTACTACTGCCGCCGGTGCACAGCACATCAAAGCAAAAGGAATGACGCCGATTGTTGTGGATTTGAAAAACAGCGGCTTCTACCAACCGCTAGGCGGCCGATAAAGGCCAATCTGCGTTGTTAGCCCTGCGGGAGCACGCTTGCCGTACCCTTCAAACGTACTGTCTGCGCGCGCTTCCTCGGGCTGCCAGTGTTTTGGCGAAGTTAGATTTTGGTTTTAGGGCGAGACAACCCGGCAAAAGACAAGGAAGCGTTGACGACGCATACTGGAAGTAGTCTGCTAGGAAACGCTGACGCAGTATTTTGCCGGGTTGGCCGTCATTAAACCAAAGAGATAGCTTTGTCAAAACACTAACATCTCGACCTTTCTCGACCGCCATAACGTAGGTTTATTCAAATTGCTGAGGCTTGCTGCTGGTGGCCGATGAAGGCTCACTATAATCATCACACAGTCAGCGCCGGTGAACCTGCGACCGATGTACCCATAGTACACCGGTCGGCAGGCTTGCCGGCGCATTTGTTTTAACAATATAACTAAATGATTATAATAACTATATTAACATATGTATTTGCTTCTGGTTTTTCCGAATCCTATAATAAAACCAGTGACGGGGGACCGTTCAAAGAGGAGGAAAACAGATGCAAAAGTCAATTGGGATTATTGGTGGTATGGGGCCTTTGGCTACCTGTGATTTATTCAAAAAGATTATTGATATGACTGATGCCAAGTGTGATCAGGAGCATATTCAGGTTTTTATCGATAGCAATACCCGTATTCCCGACAGAACAAAAGCCATACTGAAAGGCGGAGCCGACCCTGTGCCGGAGCTGGTGAGAAGCGGCCTGCGCTTAGAGGCGATGGGGGCGGATGTGCTGGTGATGCCTTGCAATACAGCCCACTATTTTTATGATCAGATTACCCCCTTTTTTACGATTCCGCTGCTAAGCATGCCGGAAGAAACCGCCAGGGAGATTAAAAACAGGCGGATCGCAAAGGTTGGGCTGTTGGCTACAGATGGAACGATTCAGTCTGGTGTATATCATCGCGCTTTAGAAGCAGCGGGGATTGATGTTGTCATCCCTTCGCCAGCCAGGCAGGCGAGTGTAATGGATGTCATTTATAATGGAGTCAAAGCGGCAAACCGGAATATCAGCTTAACAGGTTTTTATGGGGCGCTTGACGAGCTGTTTGCGAAAGGGGCGGAAGTATTGGTGCTGGGGTGCACAGAACTACCAGTTGCTTTTCAAATGTATCAGATTGACCGGCCGGCGATTGATCCGACCCAGGTATTGGCGGCGGCAGCCATTCAGTTTGTGGGTAAGCCGCTGGTTCATACAACCGGTGTGCAGGTGCCGGCTCAAAACTTGGCCGGCTAGCATAAAGTAGACAGGGAATATCAGGTATATTTTACTGCAGAGTGTACAGAAAGTTAGGGAAGGGGAAGATTGCCGCGTCGCGCAGCTCCTCGCAATGCCAGTTTTTTTCGTGTCATCGCGAGCGAAGCGCGGCGATCTTCTTCGTTGCCCTCTGCAAGTTAATCTCTTTCCTAGTGTATCGCTACGAGGAACACAGCAGTCGGCTTGTTCGTAAGTGATTGCTCTGGGAATTTGGGTGATTGTCTTGCTATTCTTTAGCAGAGTCGATAAAATAAAACAGAGAACTAATACAGGCAGTTACAGACAGTCGAGAAAGGTCGAGATGCTAGGCAGCCCGAGGAAGCGCGCGCAGACAGTACGTTCAATGGTACGGCAAGCGCGCTCCCGCAGGGCTAACAACGCAGATTGGCCTTTATCGGCTGTCTGAATCGAATGGGGGCTATGTGTGAATACACTGGAACAGATACTGCAAGCAAACAAGCATTTTGTTGAAAACCTGCCGGCCGACTATACCAGCATGGATTCCGGTGCAGACAGATTTCCCTCACGTGAATTAGCGATTTTTACTTGTATGGACACGCGTCTGGTTGATTTTCTGGAGCCTGCGCTGGGAATATCGCGCGGACAGGCGAAGGTGATAAAAAACGCGGGAAATTCGGTCACCAGCCCTTTTGAGTCAGCGATTAGAAGCCTGGTTATCGGCATCTTTGAGCTGGGAGTAAAGGAAATTGTCGTCATTGGCCACCTGGATTGCGGTTTGGCGGCTGCTGATTCGCAGCAGCTGATTCAAAAGATGCTGGAGCGGGGGATTTCGGCTGACGCCATTAAAATGATTGAAAAAGAAATGGAGAGCTGGGTCGACCATTTTCATCATCCGCTGGAGAATGTTGAAGAGGTTGTCGGCAAGATACGCAGCAATCCGCTGATTCCCAAAGATGTGCCTGTTCACGGGCTGATGTTTAATCCGCATACCGGTGATGTAAGCATCGTGGTCAATGGGTATGAGCAGAGTACACAAACCGTTTAACGCCCCCTCTCAATCTGCCGGGATTGTAAACATGTTGTGGAAACTTTGGTGTTGACACGAAAAAGTGTAAATGGTATGATGGAAAAAATAAGATAATAAACCGATGAGCAAGAGAAGTAGGAATGATTATTTGCACCCAGAGAGCCGCTGCCTGCTGAGAATGCGGTTGCAAAGGTGATTCTGAATGGACTTGCGAGGGAAGCCTGAAATGTAAGAAGAGTAGGTGCTTACGGGAACCTGTCCGTTATCAGTAGGGTGTATATGATTGTATACACAAATGAGTGGACGATATATTTCGTCATTTTGGGTGGTACCGCAGAGGCTTAAACGCTTTTGTCCCTTTAGGGGATGAAGGCGTTTTTTATTTTCTCGTCAGAAGGTCAGCAAAAGACGATTTATTGAAACCGCCAAAACGCCACAGGCGCTGCGCGCCTGCACAAAGGGAAACAAAAAAATACAATATATTGTGCGCATGGCGTTTTAGTGGTTCGATAACGTTCTCCCGGGACTTAATTAGTGGTTCTTACTATTTGGCACGAGGAGGATACACATGACAAAAGGCAGATTTGGCAAACATGGAGGGCAATATATTCCTGAGACGCTGATGAATGCGGTTATCGAAATTGAGGAGGCTTACCTGCGATTTAAAAACGATCCGGACTTTATCGCCGAGCTGACAGAACTGCAGAATCAGTATGCAGGCAGGCCATCACTGCTCTATTATGCGCGCAAGATGACCGAGGAGCTGGGCGGAGCGAAGATTTACCTTAAACGTGAGGATCTCAACCATACCGGATCGCATAAGATCAACAATGTGCTGGGACAGGTGCTGCTGGCCAAGCGGATGGGGAAAACCCGGATTATCGCGGAGACCGGTGCGGGACAGCACGGGGTGGCGACAGCTACTGCGGCGGCGCTGATGGGTATGGAGTGCGAGATCTTTATGGGGAGGGAGGATACGGAGCGTCAGGCGCTCAACGTGTTCCGCATGGAGCTTTTAGGAGCGAAGGTTCACGCGGTGACCAGCGGTACGCAGACGCTGAAAGACGCGGTGAACGAGACGATGCGCGAATGGACCCAGCGGGTCGAGGATACCTACTATGTACTCGGTTCTGTCATGGGACCACATCCGTTCCCTACCATTGTCCGCGATTTTCAGCGTGTGATTGGTTGTGAGGTGAAACAGCAGATCCTGGAGAAGGAAGGCAGGCTGCCTGACGCCCTGCTGGCCTGTGTTGGCGGCGGCAGCAACGCGATCGGGCTGTTCCATGATTTTATCGGCGATACGGCCGTCCGCCTGATCGGCTGCGAGGCGGCCGGACTGGGGGTTGACACCGATAAGACTGCCGCGACTATGGCGACAGGCACGGTCGGGATATTCCATGGCATGAAGTCCTATTTCTGCCAGGACCGCTACGGGCAAATCGCGCCGGTATATTCGATCTCAGCAGGGCTTGATTATCCGGGGATCGGCCCCGAGCATGCCGGTCTGCATGACGCCGGCAGAGCGGAATATGTAGCGGTGACCGATGACGAGGCAGTCGAAGCCTTTGAATACCTTTCACGCACTGAAGGGATTATTCCCGCTATCGAAAGCGCCCATGCCGTGGCGTATGCGCGAAAGCTCGCGCCGGCGATGCAGCCGGAGCAAATCATCGTCATTTGCCTTTCCGGCAGAGGCGATAAGGATGTCGCGGCAATCGCGCGGTACCGGGGGGTGGAAATTCATGAATAAAATCCAGCAGGTGTTTGCCAATGGCAAAGCATTTATTCCGTTTATTACCGCCGGTGATCCTTCAATCGGCGTTACAGAGGAACTGGTGGTACGGATGGCAGAAGCCGGTGCGGATCTGATTGAACTCGGCATCCCGTTTTCCGATCCGGTGGCCGAGGGGCCGGTGATTCAGGATGCTGACCGGCGCGCTCTTGACGGCGGCTTTACCGCTGATGAGCTGTTTGCGATGCTGCGGCGTGTCCGCAAAACCTGTGACGTTCCAATTGCGATTATGACCTATCTGAATCCTGTCTTCAGCTACGGCTCTGAGCGATTTATGCAAAATTGCCAGGAGACAGGTGTTGCGGCGATTATTGTGCCGGATATGCCATATGAGGAAAAATCCGAGCTGCAGCCGTTCTGTTCTGACTATGGCGTGACCCTGATCTCGATGGTAGCTCCTACCTCTAAACACCGCATCCATATGATTGCCAGGGAAGCGCAGGGCTTTGTCTATTGCGTGTCCTCTTTGGGGGTCACCGGTATACGGCAGGAGCTGGGTAATGATGTGGCGGCAATGATCAGGCTGGTAAAAGAGGTTAATGATATTCCCTGCGCTGTCGGCTTTGGCATTTCCACACCGGAGCAAGCGGTCAAAGTGGCCGGCTTTGCCGATGGCGTCATTGTCGGCAGCGCGATTGTGAAAATCATTGCCCGCTATGGAGCGGACTGTGTGCCTCACGTTGTCGACTATGTCCGGATGATGAAGAGTGCGATAAAGAATAGGGAATGATTCTGCCTATGGAGTTGGGTACAGGATAAAAAATAGGAAACGGGCGTGTCGCAAGAGAACTGTAGCGACACGCCCGTTTTGTAGTATGGAGCACCTAACGCAAAAACATTTTAATTCCCATGAAGAATAAGACCGATCCGGTCACGGCTTTTATGGTCATTTGAACTCTTGGCTGCAAAAGATATTTCCTGACTGTTGCGATGAGAGCAATGAGCAGGGTATACCAGGCTAACAGCAGGACAATGAAGATTCCTGTGAGTCTGCTAACAAAAAGTCAATAGGACAAATTAAAAAGATGTGGCGAGGAAAAATGAGCATAACAAAGAAGCGACCGCGAAATGCGCTCGCCGCCATGCAGTCAGGCTTGAAAGTTCTGTTATGAGG
>POVV01000530.1_pt1 | contig 23301 bp, 14 predicted proteins | sample 1560271 | NCBI WGS metagenome assembly POVV01 (sample SAMN08337232, study PRJNA429181) | Bioreactor metagenome, whole genome shotgun sequencing project. | biome: cows' rumen and soil; feature: anaerobic; isolation source: anaerobic chemostat enrichment culture, galacturonate as sole carbon... | reverse complement strand
TGACCTTCGATTTAACCCTCTGGCGATTGCAACATTAATTAGCCATTACCGTGAACAGATAGGTCAACAAGATATCATTATACTGGGTAACCAAAGTGATGACGGGCAAAACGGCCAAACGGCTATGCTGCTGGCAGAAAAACTGAATTGGCCCTGTATTACACAAGTGACTCATCTTGCACTATCCCACGATTCAACGCATTTGACGGTGACCAGCGTTCAGGATGATTTAATACTGCAACAAAGCATTAAGCTTCCGCTGGTTTTAGCCATGGGCTATACGCCGGAAGCGGCCTCTCTGCGTTTACCAAACCTTAAATCTAAGCTTAGTGCGGCAAAAAAAGACATTGAACGCTATGGTGTTGCCGATTTTAATCTTGATGAACAACAGCTAAATCAAAGTAATGATAAAAAGCTTGTCGGTTTGCTTCAACCATATAACCCAAAGTCATGTGTGTTTATTGAAGGCAAAGATGCTCAGGAAAAAGCACAAAGGCTTTACCAGCATTATTTAAAGCCGAGGTTAACACCATGAAGTCAGCCATTATCATGCATGCAGATTCGCCGCTATTTTTTCAACTGGCCGGGGAATTAAATTTATTTTTACAACACTGCCCTGATTTAAAACAGGCTGAACTATGGCTGTTTTATTATCAGGACAAGCCATCTGCATTACCTGCCATTAATTTAGATATTGGCCGAATTGAATTAATTAAAGCCAATAGCCGCTATTTACCTGAGGCATTTTTGCAGCAGTTACAGCAATTACAACAGCAGCGAAATGTTGAGTTACTGCTGTTTAATGGCGACAATTTAGGCGGTGAACTCGCTACGCGTTTGGCATATCGTCTACAGGGCTCATCCTGCCTTAGCGTTGAAAAAGTTGCGCTTAACGATCGACAATTAACGGTAGATAAAGCAGCCTATGGTAATAATCTGAATGCGACATTTACCCTAAAGAATGCCCCCTACTGCTTATCGATAGCCAGACGTGCAGCCCGGCCGGCCAATGCCATAACGCCCCCCGCCACCTGGTTTGAAACCTCAACAGAAAATAATACCTACACAGGCTGGATTGAGAACGTCACGCTAACGGTTCAGCCAGCCCAAGACCAATCAAAAAACGCCGACGTGGTCTTAGCCGTTGGTCGTGGAATAAGTCATTCGTTGGTCAGCAAACTACCTGATATTGCTAAGACATTAGGGGCTTACTTAGGCGGTTCACGCCCTGTTGCACTCAATGGCTGGGTTGATATAAACAGCATGATTGGGGTCTCAGGAGCGCGATTAGCCCCCAAGGTTTGTCTGGTTGCCGGGGCTTCAGGTTCTGCCGCTTTCACCGCCGGTATTTGTGACAGTCAGTTTATTATTGCGATTAACAATGATAAAAATGCCCGGATTTTCACTCTGGCAGATGTGGCTATTGTTGATGATTTGGAACCGGTGTTATTAGAATTAGACCGGTTAATAAAATCAGAATAGCCAGATAGCCGGTTGTTAATCAAAAAATCCCGTTGACGTTGTTATAACGTCAACGGGTAATCCTTCTGCTGCAAGCCCGTCACTCAGGCCAGATAAAAGGCTCTCGGTCCATCTTACGGCGAATAGATAGGGTCATAACCTTTATCTATTCGTCGTCGTGATTAGAGATCGACTAACTTTCACTCACCTGCAAGTCTGAACGTAAGCGAGAAAAAGGCTTAGGCCCGCTTAACGTAAACACTGAAATCAGCGTGAAGGTCAGCGCCACCATTCCCAGCACCAGATACGCCCCCTGGAAGCCAATACTTTCATACATATTGCCCGCCAATACCGACATAAAAATCATCGCCAACTGCTTGAAAAAGCAGAAGCACACCAGATAAATCGTCGCAGAAAAGCGGACTTCAAACTGGCTGGTGATGTATTTAAAGCAGCCGACAATCAGGAACGGTACTTCAAACATATGCAAGGTTTTGAGAATCACCACTTCCAACGCTGAGGTAGCAAATGATGAGCCGATAATCCGCACTGACATGATGGCACCCGCTAACAGCAGGGCATTCTTCCCGCCGATACGATTTACGATCAGCGGCGCGAAGAACATGATAGAGGCGTTGAGCAATTCACCCATGGTGGTGACGTAGCCAAACACACGGGTCCCCTGTTCTGTGGTGTCAAAGAAAGAGGTAAAGAAGTTAGCAAACTGCTGGTCAAACACTTCGTAAGTACAGGCGACGCCCACGACGTACAGCGAGAGAAACCACAGCTTCGGCTGTTTAAACAGTTCCAGCGCCAGCTTCAGGTTAAAAGCAGACTGGTTTGCGCCCAAAGCATCAGCTACGGTGGCCGAAGAGGAGGTATCGGTACGTGAGAAGAACAGCAGCAGAGCGAGGATCACCGCACAGCCGGAGCCCAGCCAGAAAACAAATTCATTATTGATAGTAAACATCACGCCCACTATCGAGGCACATAACGCCCAACCCACACAGCCGAACATACGCGCCCGGCCAAATTCAAAATGACTGCGACGGCTGGCTTTCTCAATATAGGCTTCAATAGCCGGGGCCCCTGCATTGTAAATAAAGCCGAGGTAAATCCCGCCAACAATCGAACCGAGTAAAATATTGAACTGTAATAATGGTCCAAAAACATAAATAAAGAATGGCGCAAACATCACCAGCATACCGGTGATCACCCATAGCAGATGTTTACGCAGGCCGAGTTTATCAGACATCAAACCGAATATCGGTTGGAACAATAGAGAAAACAGAGAGATACAAGCAAAAATTACGCCAGTATCCCCTTTGCTGATATGATTAATATCATGTAACCAGATGGGGAAGAAAGGGAAATAGGCCCCCATAATAAAAAAGTAAAAGAAGAAGAAAAAGCCAAACATCCAAAAGTTAGTGTTTTTTAAATAATACATAATGGACTTCCTTGCGCAAAACGCGGGCAGGCTTAGGCCTGCCCTATTATTATTCTTAGCACCAGATTAACTGGTAGTGATAACGCGGGGCGTTAAGTAAGTATTCCGGCGAAACGGAAGGACTCCAGGAGTCATCACCGCCAATTCCCATATGGAAGCCGTCAATATTGAGCCAGGTACCCGTTTCTGGTTGCAATAGGTGCCGATGGCTGGTCTCCATTAGTTGCTTTTGGCTGTAGCGGCTGATATTAAACTGGAAGTTACCCTGCCAGCGGTGAGAGCCGTAACACAGCTCACGCGTTTCGCAGCGCAGGCCATTTTCACTGGGGAAAACGTACGGGGTATACATCTCTTCCAAAGGCAGATCCCAGCGGTCAAAACACGCGGAGGTCAAACGGTCCGGGTAGTTCTCATGCGGGCCCAGCCCCAGCCAGTTCACCCTTTCAGCCACCAGGGCTAATTGGCAGCTCAGTCCGATACGTGCCGGATTCGGAGTCCCTCTGGCGATATCAACATCCACGCTAATCTGCATCTTGCCGTAACCGTCAATACGGTAGGTTTTACGACTGACAAATAGCGCCTCTCCCTGATACTGCCAGACATGTGCGGTGGTAATCAGCACCGCGCCAGAAAGCGCTTCGGCTTCGCATTGCAGCAGCGTGGCTTCAGCACAGTAATGGCCTGCGGCCTTCCAGCGTTCAACCCAAGCGTTGGGATCAATACGCGTCACTTCACTCACGCCGATATCATTATCCAACGGTGCCCGAGTGAACTGGTCGATTAGCGGGCTCAATAACTGTGCCTGATCGCCAATCCAGTATTGTGTTAATACCCCTTGCTTGCGGCAGAACGCCCAGCGCTTATTGCCTAATGCCACGTCAAATGTGTCACCGTTGGTGGTGAGTTGTGGGGCCTGACTGGCGCAAGGGGGAAAATCGATATTCAGCTTTTGTTCCAGCGGCCACTGCTGCCAGGCGCTAATATGCCCGGCATCCGCCCATGCTGTAGCCTGAGGTTGTTCAACCCGTACCGTCAGCCACAGTTGACCCGCATCCGTTGGCAGAGAAACCTGCGGCAAGATGATGACCTGACGGCCCTGCGGTGCAATATCCAGCGTTACTTCCCCCGCGGCCAACGGCTTACCGTCTTGGGCGATAGACCAGTGCAAAATTTCATTATCGCTGTGGCGGAACAGGTATTCACTGGTCACTTCAACCTTCCGCGGCTCATCAGGCAGTAGAACAAACTGGAAGAATTGCTGGGCGTGTTTGGCTTCAAACAGCGAAGGATGTGGGGTGCGATCTGCAAATACCAGCCCGTCCATACAGAACTGTCGATCGTTTGGCGTGTCGCCAAAATCACCGCCGTAGGCCGACCATGGATTGCCCTTATCATCATATTTTATCAGCGACTGATCGACCCAATCCCAAACAAACCCACCCTGTAAACGCGGATATTGGCGGAAAGCCTGCCAGTATTTCGCGTAACCACCGAGGCTATTGCCCATCGCATGCGCATATTCACAAAGGATCAGCGGACGTTGCTCGCCCGGCATGGAAAGCCACTTTTTGATCGACCATTTCGGCACCGCCGGAAAAGGCTGATCCTGATCGACACGGGCGTACATCGGGCAGATGATATCGGTTGCCGCGGTATTGGCACCGCCGCCTTCATACTGCACCGGACGGGAAGGATCCTGCGATTTAATCCAGCGATATAAGGCGTCATGATTGGCGCCGTGCCCGGACTCATTGCCCAGCGACCAGATAATAATGCAAGGATGATTTCGATCGCGCTGCACCATGCGCGTCACGCGCTGACTCATGGCCGGCAGCCACGTTGGGTCATCGCTCAGGCGATTCATCGGTACCATACCGTGGGTTTCAATATTGGCTTCATCTACCACATACAGCCCATAGCGATCGCACAGGCTGTACCACATAGGATGATTTGGGTAATGCGAACAGCGTACGGCGTTGAAGTTATTCTGCTTCATCAGCAAAATATCCTGCACCATGGTTTCACCGTCCATCACCTGACCACGCTCAGGATGATGCTCATGGCGGTTGGTTCCGCGGATCAGCAGCGGTTTACCGTTAAGCAATAGCAGGCCATTTTCAATACTGATATGGCGGAACCCGACGTCACAAGCCTCAGCCTCAATCAAGCTACCCTCAACAGTATGCAGTTGGATAACGGCACGATATAGATTCGGCGTTTCAGCACTCCACAGCGCCGGGCGATCAACGTTCAGGCGCAGCGTGGTACGATCGGCATATGCACCACGTTCATCAATAATCTCACTGCCAAAAGCTGAGATAGCCTGACAAACCAAGGTTTCGCCCTGCCACAATTGTAGGATGGCACGTAAATTGTCATCTGGTTCACCGGCAATTCTGACCTCTGCTTCCAGCACTGCGCGGCTAAAGTCATCGTTAAAGCGGGTGTTAATGTGCAGATCGCGGATATGTGTTACCGGTTTATGCAGCAGGGAGACATCGCGGAAAATACCGCTCATCCGCCACATGTCCTGATCCTCCAGATAGCTGCCATCGCTCCAGCGCAGGACCATCACCGCCAGACGGTTTTCACCTTTGACCAGAACATCACTAAGATCGAATTCAGACGGCAGCCGGCTGTCCTGACCGTAGCCAATCCAACGTCCGTTACACCACAGATGAAAGGCCGAGTTAACACCATCAAAGATGATACGCGTCCGATCGCCGTTTAAGTCACTGTCATCAACATTAAATGTGAGCGAGTAACATCCAGTTGGATTTTCTGCCGGAACATACGGTGGGTTGACCGGAAACGGATAGGTGATATTGGAGTAAATTGGTGCATCGTAGCCGTCCATCTGCCAGTTAGACGGAACGGTAATAATATCGGCTTGCGCAAGATCGTTTAAGCGCCAACTGTCCGGTACCGATTCAGGAGAGGCAAACCAGGCAAATTTCCATGCACCATTCAGGCTACGCAACTGCCTTGAAGTTTGATTGTTACGCGCATCATCCGCGTTACGCCAGCTACAAAACGGCGGGTGCATCTCCAAACGGTTGAGTTGAGTCACGCCGGGGTTTTCCCAGTCGCGTCGGGCCAGCACGGCGGCGAGTGAATCAGTATTCAGGGTCATGCCAATATATCCTTGATTAAATTGTTATTCGCTCACATTTAATAATAGATATATAGTGACTAAACCGATGATGTAAAGGATCAGCGTCTAAATTGGTGAACTGGCTCAAATTAATCGTCGAATGCGGCGAGAAAATCAGGCATCTGGTCACAGCATACAAAACCGGATTTAGCGACTCGGTTGCAGCCGTGAAATCTGACGCGCCAGTTGGATCAGTGAATCCGCCAACTGCTGAGGGGAAGCGCCCTGGGCATTCGGTGGCAAAACCGTTTTTCGCGTGACCAACGAAATAGGCAGTAGCTGATTTTTGGTGGTTAACGCGCCGAGTGAGGCTTGCATTAACCAGTCGACGCTACTCTGGCCCAACAGCGGAAAATCCTGCCTGATAGTGGTCAGCGGAGGGATATAACAAGAGCTGTCTTCAGTATCATCGTAGCCAATGACTGAAATATCAGACGCGACCCGTAAGCCAAACTCGCTGATAGCCCGCATGGCACCCAGCGCCATCTGATCGTTGGCAACCAGCATCGCAGTCGGAATATGGCCGCCATTAAGCATCTGCATCGTTTGTTGAAAGCCAGATATTGCACTCCAGTCACCTTCGATTTCGGCAACGGGGTGCAGCTGATAATGCGCCAGATATTTGTGCCAGCCTGCCAGCCTCAGACGGGCTGAAACTGACGAATGCGGCCCCGCCAATAACGCGATATGTTGATGACCCAGTTGCACCAGATGCTCAACGCCCAGACGTGCGCCATCGTCGTGAGAGAAGACGATGCTATTAACGGCAGTTTGATCGGAGACATCAAGGAACAGTACCGGCACTTTGCCACATGCGGCAGCAACCGCGATAGCGTCTTTTTCTTCCAGAGGAAAATTGACGATCACGCCGGTGACCCGTCGTGCCAACAGGTTGTGTACCGCGGCTTGACACGCCTCCACGCTACTGCGCTCAACCATAGAGATTACCACGCTGGCACCTGAGCGATCGGCTCGGGATTTAATCGCAGAGACAATTTGTGACGGCGCATGTAGCGCAAGGTTAGCGGTAGCCACCCCAATCAGCGGCGATTGCTTGCCTGCCAATTGTTGCGCTGCACTATTGGGGATGTAGTTTAGCTCCGCCATCGCGGCTTCAACTTTCTCACGAGTTTTAGCTGAAACGTGGGGTGCCTGATTCACAACTCGCGAGACGGTCTGATAAGAGACGCCCGCATGGTCTGCGACATCGTACAGCGTTACCGGTTTCACATTTATCACCCTGAGTCCGTTTTTATTCAGGCGGTATCATGTCACACCTTGAAAGGTTTTTCATCATTAGGCCGGGCTATGCGACAAGCGGGTTAGCCCAAAGATTAACATGGTGGAATACCCTCCGTGCCTGCGGACATATTGCTTGGATCCGGAGGGAATTCTTTGATGCTGACGCGCCATTCCCCGATTAAAAGTAGCTAATCTATTTAAACCGGTGAATGCCGAAAAACGAAGGTTCATTTATTTTATCGATATGTCGGCAAGCTGCTTAACTAACCGACATATGATAGAAAATTACTGGGTTAAAGCGCGCCTCTCAACGATCTTAGTATAGGTAAAAACAGAAAGACCGCCGAGTGCTGCTGCGATGCCTAAGATAGCGAATCCCGGCACATAAGATCCAGTGTAGCCATGCAGATAGCCAACCACGAAACCGGCGGTAGTTCCTCCTAGCCCGGCACCAATACCGTTAATGACCCCCGCGGCAGGCCCGACAGCTTCTTTTTTCACGCTGGATGTAATGATTGACCAGATATTGGTAGTAAAACAGCTGGCTAAGCAGCCGATAGACAGGGTAATCAGGGCTAGCTTTCCTGCCGGACTATCAATAAAGGGAAGAACGATAAGAAAAACACCGGCTATTCCGAGGCCAAATGCCGCAATCTGCCCTCTCTTTTGTGTTTTATCGCTATATCGTGAAACGGGAATAGCTAAGATAACCGCCAGAAAATAAGGCAGCGAGCTGGCAATTCCCTGCGACATTCCTGAGTACCCCAGAGACGTTACTACCATCGGAATAAACAGCGTAATCCCCCAGAACAGCATGCCATTAGTAAAATAGCTGAAGATTAACAGCAGGAACGGTGCGCCACCCAAATCGTTGAAACTGATTTTTTGTTTTGAAACCTCCGGCTCTGGCTCCGGTTCAGGAATATTTTGATCGGCATCGCTACTGTCCGGTTTATTTTTCAGGAAAGCTAAGAACATTGGAACGACAATAAAGACGCCCAGTCCGCCGGTAATATAGAAAACCCACTGCCAGCCAAGGAGATTAAAAATAGGCGTCAGGATGATAAAGCCTAATGACAGGGCAAGAAATTGACCATAGAACTGAATAATATTGGTACCGCGAGTGATCTCATTTTTATTAAACCACGCACGGGCAAATCGGAACTGTTGAGGCCAGTAAATCCCTTCCGCAATACCCAGAATAATACGGAAAACAATCAGCGTTACCGGTGACGTTATCCATGCGGTGGCAATCTGTAAGACTGACCACAGAAACACCATAATAATGATAGTCGCTTTGGGATTAAGCTTGCTGGTGAAAAAGCCGCCGAAAAAGTTGGCTAACGCGTAGCCAATAAGAAAGCCCGTCAGGGCAAAGCTTTTGGTTGCACTGCCATCGATACCGAGATCTTTCTCTATCCCCGGCAAGGCAATAGACAGATTTGAACGATCGATATAGGCAACAAAAACCCCGACCATCAGGGTGAACCCAATTCTAAACCATTTTGATTTAAACATAGCTTGATCCTAAATTAGCGTAGGGAGTAGTGGTTGAGCATATCGAGATCGACGTTGATGCCTAAGCCTGGCCCATTGGGAACAGCCATCGTAGGCGCTGGAGCAAGGTCGGTTAACTGTTCACGGAAAATATTGGGGGCACGATCCAGTTCCAATAAAGCCGGGACCTTCGCAAGGCGAGGTACTGCGGCTGGAATCGCCGACATCAGATGCAATGTTGCTGCCAGAGAAATACTGGAACCCCATTGATGCGGATAGCATTCCACGCCGTATGCCGTAGCCATTGCCGCAATGTTCAGGGCCTCGCTAATTCCGCCACAGGCAGCAACGTCAGGCTGGACAATATCGACACAATTGCCCTCAAGAAAATTGCGAAAACCAAAGCGCGTGAATTCTGACTCTCCACCGGCAATCTTCATCGGAAGCTGTTTTTTAAGCCTGCTATATCCATCAAAGTCGTCAGGAAGTATTGGTTCTTCAAACCAAGAGATTTGATACTCCTCGATAGATTCAGCAAAACGTAATGCTTCATGAACGGTGTAAGCACGGTTAGCATCAACGGCGAGCGTGGCATCCGGGCCAATAAGTTCACGCACCCGAGCCACCCGGCGTACATCTTCATTAAGCGTTACGCCACCGACCTTCATTTTAAAGTCACAATACCCTTCACTAAGAGCACTGGCAGCGTCTTTTTCAATTTGTCGCAAATCATCAACCGGGGAGTAATAAAAGCTGGAAGCATAAGCCTTAATCTGTTTGTCAGCGTTACCACCTAATAATTCGGCAATCGGCTTACCGACCACCTTGCCAAAAATATCCCAGAGGGCAATATCAATGCCTGAAAGGGCCGTTATCGCAATACCTTTACGTCCAAATTCACGGGTACGGTTATACATGGTTTCCCAAATATAACGGCGCTGAAGCGGGTTTTCACCGTTAAGCAGTGGTGCAAATAACTCCTTGATTAGTGCGGCATTGGCCTGTGCTGGTCCGAAGCATTCCCCCCATCCGCTAATACCTTCATCCGTTTGTACTTCCACGACACAGATTGAACGGGTATCCCAAAACCATTGGGACATGCCAAATCTTTCCGGTAATTTATCCACTAAAACCCAGGTGTTAATGGCTGTGATTTTCATATTTTCCTCGCGAATATTAAGTTGTTTCTCTTTTTATTAATGACACCGGTAATATTTCCAAATAGTTCTCATCTGCATCATTTTCTTTCATCAGCTGTGAAATAAGTTTTTTTGCTGCGCTATAACCCACTTTATAGGTAGGTTGTGCGACTACCGTCAGAGGCTTTCTCAATATATGAGCCCAATCGGTGTCATCAAATCCCACCATTAAGAAGTCTTCAGGAATGGATAACTTTAGTTCTTTAGCAACTTGTATTACTTTTAAGGATATTTGACCATTCCCGGTAATAATACTTTTCATATCAGAATCAGAACGATGAAAATTAATTAAAAATTGTTTTATGACATTTTCTTCCAGCACAGATACCGGTAAACATTTCATTTCAATGTGGGCAAAGTTATCCTCCCCTGACATTTTTTTAAATTCAGTAATCCGCTCATTCCTTGGTGAAATATGACCGGCGGGCGGTGATAAAAATATTATTTTTTTACATTTCAATTCATTAAGGTGTTCTACTGCTAAACGGATACCTTGGGCATTATCGACAGATACCGTGGGTATATTGCTATTTTTAATTTTTCTTCCGACTAAAACCACTGGGTATTCAAGCGCAATACCCTTAATAAAATAGTCATTCTCTCCGGTTGTATTTATTATAAAACCGTCGACCCTCTTAACCGTCATTTCTTCAATAATCGTTCGCTCTCTTTGGGTACTGTTTTTAGCATCACAGATAAAAATTGTGTATCCCTTTTCTGAACAAAACTCTTCAATACCTTTTAATACATCCATTGAATAAGGATTGAAAATGTCAGCCATAATAACGGCGATAGTTTTACTTTCAGAAATTCTGAGTGAACGGGCGATATTACTTGGTTGATATCCAAATTTTTCAATAATACTCGCGATATTTTTACGAGTATCCACACTCATTGATTGATATTTTCCATTCAGGTAGCGGGATATTGTGGCAGTTGACACACCCGCAAGCTCTGCAATATCTTTAATCGATAGTTTGTTTTTCATTATGTTTATATTTAGGTAATCGATTACCTAAATATAATGAAAAAAACTGAAAAAACTGTGATTTTGTTCTCAGATTTATCCAAACAAACTCTTTTATGAATGCCATAGATAATAGGCGACTAACCATTACATACCGGTCTTAGCTATGGCAGGTAATAACTTCATTAAGCGTTAGGTAGAGAAGATATTGATATATAACTTATATTATACCATCCCACTGTTGGTTACCTAGCGGAGAAACGATTCTGGCGGTGGCGCATTATTTATTATCCGGGCTAAAACTGATACTTCCATAACCCATGTTGATTGCAGTAAGCATAAGCGGCAAAGCCCCGCTTGCAGTTGAACAGGCAGTGGGCATTACCCATTTTGCAGATATTGCGATCGCAATATACAAAAGCGTCATCGCCTGAAAGTGAAAATGTGGCTGAGGGCGGTTCTTCAGGCTTTAAGTACTTAATTTGCCCGCCCATAAAAGTATGCAAATAGATCCAGCGGATGGCGTGGTCGCCGGTCATCGGGTGCTTGCCCTCCCCCACCTCAACGGTCGCGACATTGGCCGAGAATCCACCGGAGATGGTGATTTTGGGTTGATGCGAGGCATTCAAATGCTCTTTAATTGAACGAGAGACGCTCAGGTTTTCAGGTATTAGCGCGGTCAACGGATTACCGCAACAGGCTATCTGGTTATGGTATTTGCACCTAACTTCGACGGTAACGGGCAATACCGTCGCTCACCAGTAGCGCACCAATACCTAATTCAATGTTTAGCATAATGGCCTTATGCCAGTAAGAACAAGAACCTCTTCCACCAACTTGGTGTACAGAACACACCGAACATCATCGGTAGTATCACCGTGCATTCATATCGATGATACTACCGAAAAGGTATGCGTATTTTAGGCGACTCCTGATAAGAACTTTCGCGTGTGGTCGGCTTTGAGGGGGGGGCTCTAAGTTCAGCGATAGAAGCGCAATAAAGCGTCCCTTGGTGATAACAACCTGTTACTTGGCCAAATGATAGTAACCATGGTATAGGTATCATCAATGCAATCGCCAGTAAAATAAAAACATCCACCACAATATCTAAACGGGTCAATCTCAATACATACTCCCTGTCATCACGCAGAATAGTAGCTTATCCTTTAATACCGTCAATTTGATAAGTCAGGTAAATGTACCTAGCCTGAAATGTAGATTCACATCCGAATTTAAATGCTTCCTTCTTTAGTTAGCCTGCTGATATATCGGTGGACCAGCCTGAGCTCAATACCAAACTTACGGCTAATATCTACGTAAGATATGCCATTATCAATCTCACTCTTTACTTTTTTTATAATCTTGTCTTCGCAGCTATGATAGATATATTTATCTTGAAATGACCTTTTACACGCCATGCAATAAAACCGTTGAACACCAGTACGAGCTATGCCATGTTTACGAACGCTATTTTTCTCCCCACAATGATGGCATACGGGTAGGTTATATTTCATATTACTTCCCTATTAAATAATTTATAAAATTCATTCTAAAACCTCCCTATATCGATAATATTCCGTCCATTTACAGCGATTAGTCAAAAACTCTCTTTAATATCAACATTCCCACTATAGGGTGATTCAATACTTTCACCTTTGGTATAAGACCAGTTTTTATCTGGCTAGCTATTTATACCGACACCATATACTCCGGAAGTACCAGATATGTCATTATTAAATTATTGTTATTAATGTTAATTTCGTTATAACTCTGGTCAGCCGAATTGGGTGATTCAATTTCAAGATTGGCGTGCTGAATTGTTAAGTAAATATCTCCACCACCAATCAGTATTGCATCTTTATCGGTCTGACTAATTAGCGATTTTTTATTAATAAACACATCATCAAATCCGTTTAATCCGCAGGGCTATCATAAAAAAATGTATTAACAGCCTTAATTCCATGAGTTTAAAGCTGAACATGGAAACAGATTGAAACATAAAATTATTACAAATAATCATATTTGTGCTACAACTATGTCTTTCCATGCCGCACCTTTAGCCATAAAACGTAACGCATTGATTTAAATAAAATTATCTAAAATCCCTTTAGCAATCTCATAAAATAATACTTACCATAGAAATTATTACAACAAAAATTGATCATATATTTCGATCGATAGATCATTATCGATAGATTAAAACTTGCAAATTCCATTCAATTACCATCCAATCAATAGACTAAATCTATTAATTAAACCGTGTGAAATAAGGGTTTTCTATCATAAAAAAACCAGAAGGCAAGCCCGCTGTATCGATTGCGCAAATAATGACTCCACTTTACTTATTTGAATTAGTTTTCCCTGCTTACATTCAGTTACAATTTGTAATTTAATTAAGATTAATGTAACTGAATTTAATTAACAATCAATATAATAACTACTTGTTATTATTAAAACAATAAAAACAAAAGAGTTTCTCATGTAATTACCAATAATATTCAAACACTAAGCACCGCCACCTCTATGCGTTGCTAGTTAGCTTAAGATGAACAACTTAAGTAGGCTTATTTTCTAATTATTCGATAATCTGATAGCTGAATTGATATTCAAAATCCATAGATAAAACACGCAATGGAAGCAGTTTTCCCGCAATTAATCATCACCTTAATCGAATGATTTCAGGAGAACTAAAATCAAACCGGTGAAATCATAAGATGAAGAACAAATACTTAATCACTTGATATTTAATTATTTTAATTTATTCATAAAGTGCTATCGATTAATCATAGTTTAGGGTCAAGGATAAAAAATGAATGATTGTCGTTGATTAAGATTTAATCTTATTGGTATATATTCTTATGCGTTGAAAATGATTAAATAACCAGCAACACGGGTTTCCTCGCTACACAATCATATTGATTAGGCATTTGAATTTAACTCGTCAGCCAATTCTCCCCTCTGCGGTTAAAATCATTAGTATAATCAATCCTAAGGAGTCTAAATATAAAATAAGCCAAAGACCTAGGTGATAAGAAAAAATAGCTTAGAATCCCATACAGGAATGAATTATAGGGAGTTAGCTCATAGACCTCATCTTGAAAATAACACTCAGATAAATTGAAGATACAACGCAATAGTGGCATTTAAATGTATTATCAAAAAACCCATTTATTGATAATAAATATTTACCAATGGAACCAAGGAGTACTCTGGCTCACTTGGATAAGCCAAAGCAAGTTGAATTAATCAGAGAATGAATTCAATTCAAAACAATCAGCCAAAATAAAATAACTCCCCTTACGCTAACCACTCATCTACCCACCGTAACCGTAGGAGATATATACTTAATTTTCAATGAGTTTAAATATCACATCTCTATCGAACTTCTTTTATGCTGTACTTGGCGGATAATATCTAAACCATGGGGATACGTTTACCTACTCAGAGCTGAGTGTATTAATATGAAGTTAACCATCAAGCCTAATTAATTTAACTCATATGATGCAATATCACTATTAATAGCCTTGGAGCATCATACTCGTTGATCCAAGTCGCTGCGTTACTCAACGTTTAGTTCAGCTGTACGACAATGTCCTTACGCCTTACACTTTTCAGTTCATGTCGCTTAGTCATTGCTATTACAAGCAAAATTTGCGAAAAGCATCTAACTATTCGCTCTATGCGTTTGCCGGTAACTGGGCTAGTATAACCACAGCTAAATTGAACCCTGCCCCTCCTCTTGCTCAGAGATGATTGCAACCCGTGATATAGGATAAAGAAGCATGGATGACGCAGAGATATGTGAAATAACATCGTGACATAAAGTACAATCAACATGCCCTATTAGATTAGGTGATTTTTAATAAGGTCACCGCTAGGCATTGAGAAAAATAAAAATCATGATTAATTTAAATTTCAATACATTACAAAGAATAATTCTATGACAGATAATTCCAGCCTGAATTCCCATACGCCAATGATGCAGCAATATTTAAAGCTGAAGGCCCAGCATCCGCAAATTTTACTGTTCTACCGCATGGGCGATTTCTATGAATTATTCTATGACGATGCTAAGCGAGCCTCTCAATTACTGGATATATCACTGACTAAACGCGGTGCCTCTGCCGGTGAGCCGATCCCTATGGCCGGTGTACCACACCACGCCATTGAAAATTATCTGGCCAAATTAGTTCAGCTCGGTGAGTCAGTGGCTATTTGTGAGCAGATAGGCGATCCGGCCACCAGCAAAGGTCCCGTAGAGCGCAAAGTGGTCAGAATTGTTACGCCGGGTACCGTCAGTGATGAAGCCTTATTGCAGGAACGTCAGGACAACCTTTTGGCGGCAATCTGGCAGGACGATAAGCAGTTTGGCTATGCGACTCTGGATATCAGTTCCGGGCGCTTTTTAGTGGCAGAGCCGGTCGATAAAGAGACCATGGCTGCGGAGCTGCAGAGAACCAATCCGGCTGAGCTGCTTTACCCTGAAGATTTAGCCGCAATGGATTTGATTGAAAATCGGCACGGTCTGCGCCGCCGTCCGCTGTGGGAGTTTGAACTCGATACCGCTCGCCAGCAGCTTAATATGCAGTTCGGTACTAAAGACTTAAACGGATTTGGCGTTGAAAAAGCGGTACGGGCGCTGCGGGCAGCAGGCTGTTTATTGCAGTACGTTAAAGATACCCAGCGGACATCATTGCCTCATATTCGCGGCTTAACCATTGAGCGTCAGCAGGATGGCATCATTTTAGATGCGGCTACCCGACGTAATTTAGAGTTAACCCTTAACCTTTCGGGCGGTACGGAGAATACGCTGGCTGCCATTCTTGACCATTCAGTTACGGCCATGGGCAGCCGGATGCTAAAGCGCTGGATCCATGCGCCGACCCGCAATATTACGACCTTAAGAAACCGCCAGTCGGCCATTGCTGAGCTGCAGGACAGCTATGCTGAACTGCATCCCTTGTTGCGTAACGTTGGTGATTTAGAGCGTATTCTGGCACGTCTGGCGCTGCGAACAGCACGCCCGAGAGATCTGGCGCGCATGCGTTATGCTTTCCAGCAGCTACCGGATATTCATCAAATTCTGGCGCCCTTCTCCTCTGAGTATATTCACACGCTGAAAAGCCAAATTGGCGAGTTTTCACAACTTCAGGCCCTGCTGGAAAGAGCGGTGGTTGAATCACCACCGGTATTAATCCGCGACGGCGGGGTTATTGCCCCCGGATACAATGCGGAATTGGATGAGTGGCGTGCACTGGCTGACGGAGCGACTGATTATCTGGATCGTCTGGAAATCCGTGAGCGTGAAAAGCTGGGACTGGATACGCTGAAGGTGGGCTTTAACGGCGTTCATGGCTACTTTATCCAGGTCAGCCGCGGTCAGAGCCATCTGGTTCCGATCCACTATGTGCGCAGACAAACGTTGAAGAATGCTGAGCGCTATATTATTCCTGAACTCAAAGAGTATGAAGATAAAGTTCTGACATCCAAAGGCAAGGCGCTGGCGCTGGAAAAAGGCCTGTACGATGAACTGTTCGATATGATGTTGCCACATCTTGAGGCGCTGCAAATCAGTGCTTCAGCCTTGGCTGAACTCGATGTGCTGTGCAACTTATCTGAACGTGCTTACACGCTGAACTACAACTGCCCGACGCTGACTGATAAGCCGGGCATTCAAATTACCGGCGGCCGTCACCCGGTGGTTGAGCAAGTGCTAAATGAGCCTTTTATTGCCAACCCGTTACAACTTTCGCCTCAGCGTCGGATGCTGATCGTCACCGGCCCGAATATGGGCGGTAAAAGTACCTATATGCGCCAGGCGGCCCTGATTGTGCTAATGGCGCATATTGGCAGCTTTGTGCCGGCAGAAAGCGCCACCATTGGTCCGGTAGATCGTATATTCACCCGTATCGGAGCCGCTGACGATTTGGCTTCCGGCCGCTCAACCTTTATGGTCGAAATGACAGAAACGGCAAATATTCTGCACAATGCTACCGAGCAGAGCCTGATCCTAATGGATGAAATTGGTCGCGGAACCTCAACCTATGATGGCCTGTCGCTGGCATGGAGCTGTGCCGAAAATCTGGCCCATAAAATTAAGGCCATGACGCTGTTTGCTACCCATTATTTTGAGCTGACGACCCTGCCAGAACGTATGGAAGGGGTGGAAAATGTGCATCTGGATGCCGTTGAACATGGCGATACGATTGCCTTTATGCACAGCGTTCAACCCGGCGCGGCCAGTAAGAGTTACGGGCTGGCGGTTGCCGCATTGGCCGGCGTGCCGAAAGACGTTATCAAACGGGCCAGACAAAAGCTTAAAGAGCTGGAATCTCTGTCGGTTAATGCGGCCAACAGTAATATCGATGGTTCTCAAATGGCATTACTGGCGATAGAAGAGACCTCTCCGGCGGTAGAAGCATTAGAAAATCTCGATCCGGATACCTTAACGCCAAAACAGGCGCTTGAATGGATCTATCGGCTTAAAGAGTTAGTTTAGTCGAGCAAAAGAACGATGACTTAATAAATATCCTCAGCCATCATCCCGGTGAAAACGGGGATGATGGCTAGGTTGAATCCTATCGCATAAACATGCTTAACCGACCTGTATTAGCCCAAGGCTCGCTTTTTGCTAAACAGTCTAGTTAATCGGTTAATCAGCGGTCTTTGTGGAATCCGATAATTTCATCCAATGACGGTGTTTTATCCGCATTAGACTGGCTTTCAATATTCCATAACTTAGCCAACGAAATAGCCTGACCGCAATGAATAAAGGCTTCTTCAATATCGACAACTATTGCACATTTTACCTTTTTTCCGGTATCGGTGAAAAACTCACACAGTGACGGATCGATCGAAATCGTCGCTTTACCGTTAACCCGAAAAACTTCGTTATAACCCGGAATAAAAAAGGTCAGCCCGACCTGCGGATTATCAATGATATTTTGCAGGCCATCTAAACGATTGTTGCCGGCATAATCCGGGATCAGCAGCGTCTTTTCGCCCACGGTTTTAACAAACCCCGGATAACCGCCTTTAGGTGAAACATCGACCCCTTTTTCACCCACGGTGGCCAGCACGAAGAAAGGCGAAAGGGATATCAGCTTTTGTCCATAAGGCGCCAGAAAATCGATCTGCTTTTTTACCACCAGCTCATGGGGTGCACTGTAGCGCTCACGCAGCTGTTCTTTGGTGGTTACAATATATTCAGGTTTGGTATACATAACTCTATCTCTGTAGGGTAAGCCAATAAGTACCGGTTAACGTCACGGGAAGAAAATGCTGATTCAGTTCATCCATGGTTTTTTGCGGGTCAATATCCTGATATACCTCGGGTTGAAGCCACTTAGCCATCACTTCGGCCCCAACGATATTAAACGGCGAGCCGGAAAAGTAGTTCCAGAATCCATGAACTCGCCCCTGTTTTACCGCATCAAAAGTATTAATGCCTTTCTGTTCCACTAATACCTTTAGCTGCCGCTGGCTGATGGCCATATCGACGCTGGTGCCCAGCGGTAACGCTTTATGCGGGTCAACCGCTGAATGACCGGTAGCGATATAGACCTGAGGGCTTTTTTGAATCAAATATTCAAGGCTCAGCGTACCACCGTTAGCGGTGGGAAACTTCTCAGCGCCAACATTGAGACCTTTAAACAGCGAAATATACTCACCAATACCGCCGGAGCCACTGCTCCAGCAACAGTCCCACACGCCGGGGTAGGCGTGCAGCAATACGCTTGGGCTCTGTATTCTCGGATCGTTGAGCCGGGAAGTCAGCTTATCCATATGGGTTTGGTAAAAGCTAATTAATTCTTCAGCCTTTTGCTCTTTATCTAATAACTGCCCCAGCACCCGTATCGACGGAACGGTATTCTCCAGCGGAGACTGATAAAAATCAATAAAGGCGACCGGAATACCACTCTTGTTCAACAGAGCAATAAGGTTTTGCGATCGCTGAGCCTGCCAGCCTTCAAAAATAACCAGGTCCGGAGATAAAGAAAGAATAGTCTCGGTGGAAAGCTCATCGCCGCTACCGCTGCCAATCACTTTCAAATCAGCCAGTTTAGGGAAGGTTTTCAGGTAGAGGTTATAGGTTTCTACGTCCAGCTTTTTAAGCTCACTGCCCCAACCGACCAGAATATCGGTCGGATTCTCTTCAACAAAAGTCAGGGCAACAAAGCTATAACCGGAGGCCAAAATAACCCGCTTTGGTTTTTGTTTAAGCACCACTTTATTGCCTAAAACATCGGTAACCTCTTTAGGCCACTCGCCGGCATAAACGGTAGAAATGCTAAATATCAAGGTGATAAACAGCATCAGTAATCTTTTGTTCATTGAATATAAACCCGTAATAAAGGTGCCATTCAGGCTCTAGGTCTGGATATTTAGCGCGAGCCGAATGCCATTCTATTTAGAATAATGATAATTATTCGCAATATACCATTTGGCGGAGGTCAAAAGAATCACCATTTTGAATGAATTTTTCAATTTTTATCATTTCATTTGACAGCGGATAACAAATGAAATGACAATGCGCATGATAATAACTCTCATTACACTTTTCATTCAGGATGTTCTACGTATGGACCATAAAGTCCCTTCGGCTTGTCTGACATATAAGCCATTAACCTATGCAATATTGCTCACTATGACCGCCTCTTTTTCCGCTCTGGCAGAAGAAGCTCAAACATCGGAAAACGGCGAAGATCGAATCGTGGTTATTGGCGGAAATACGGCGTTAAAAATTGATGCTCCGGCAGCTGAAACGCCAAGATCGCTATCAGAAGTTACCCAGGAAAATATCAAAGACCGCGGCGTCAAAAAACTTGATGAAGCCATGCGCTATAGCTCAGGGGTTCAGGCAACGCCTTATGGTCCGGATAATATCAACGACTGGTTAATCATCCGTGGTTTTGGCTGGTCTCGTTATCAGAACGGGCTGCCAACCCTGAATGAAAGTGGTTTCTATGGCTGGCAGCAGGAAGCTTATGGCATAGAGCGTATTGAAATGTTAAAAGGCCCGGCGTCTATGCTGTATGGTCAAAATCCACCGGGTGGATTAATTAACGTTATCAGCAAACGCCCTACTCGCCTGAAGCAAGGAGAGGTTGAACTCTCTTATGGCTCTGATGATTACCGCCACTTCGCGGTAGACACCTCTGGCCCGGTGACCGATGAAGGAAACGTACTCTACCGCTTAGTCGGCTTTGCTCGAAAAGCGAATGGCCCGACTGACGGTGCTCAGAGCGAACGTTATTATATTGCACCAAGTATGACGGTCGATTTTTCTGACGATACCAGCCTGACGCTGTTAAGCAGCTATATGAAAGACAATACCAATCAGACCAGTGGATTCAAGCTGCCTTACGGTACCTTGCATGACACCCCTTTTGGTAAAGTAGATTATAAGATGAGCTACGGCGAGCCTTCCTATGCCGCGAATAACTCAGAACAATTTATGGTCGGGTATGAGTTTAAGCATGCCTTTAATGATACCTGGACCTTCCATCAGAATATGTCTTACAGCTATATGAACCTGCTGTTACGCGGTGCATACGGCCTGAGCATGATTGACGATCGCCACGTTAACCGTGGCCTGACTTATCGTGACGGTAGCGCCCAAGGCTGGGCTTTAGATAACCGCATGGTCGGTAACTGGAGCTTTGACCGCTTTGAACATACCCTGCTGTTAGGTGTTGATTACTTCACCGCAAACTCACGCGGTAAAGACGCCAACCTGTATAGCTTCGGCGATCCGTTAGACATCTTTGATCCGGTTTACGGCAACTATCAGCCGGTCTCAGACAGCGATTTGTTTAACCATAATACTAAGCGTCGCCAAAACGGTATTTATATTCAGGACCAGATCAGATTTGATGATAAATGGTTACTGCTGCTCGGTGGCCGTTACGACAGAGCGACGTCAGACGATAACCAGCCGGATACCAATGACCATCTCAATATGAGAGATCATAAGTACACCAAAAATGCCGGCTTGATGTATCTGTCTGATATCGGGCTAAATCCCTATATCAGCTACTCTGAATCATTCCAGCCATTATCCGGCAGAAATAACGACAATAAGCCGTATGAACCGCAAACCGGACAGCAAACCGAACTCGGCGTGAAATATGTTCCGGACTGGTTTAACGGCTATATCAATGCCGCAGTGTATGAACTCTATCAGAAGAATACCCTGACCACCGACCCGGATAGCCCGTCGGTTCGTACTCAAACCGGTGAGGCCCGTTCACGCGGCTTCGAGCTTGAAGCGGTTGGTAATGCGACTGATAACCTGAAATTTATCGCCAGCTATACCCTGAATGAAGTTATCACGACTCGTTCTCTTAATTCAGCTGAAATTGATAAACGCTTACCGGCAACGCCAAGAAATATGGCATCACTATGGGCCGATTATAAGCTTCCGGGCGCTCTGCACGATTTCACTATCGGTTCCGGCGTGCGCTATATCGGCAGCACCTATGGTGATTCAGTCAATACCGCAGAGATGAAGGTTCCGGCCTTTACGCTGTGGGATGCCATGGTTCGTTATGACATCAATAAACAGTGGCAGGTACAGGTTAATGCCAATAACTTAGCTGATAAGAAATATGTCAGTGCCTGTGATTATTGGTGTTACTACGGCGATGGTCGTACCGTTACTGCAAGGCTGAATTACAGCTGGTAATAGGTTGCCGTTAGCATAAAAAAAACCGGCGTCAGGAAACTGGCGTCGGTTTTTTTATTCATCATCATGCCAACATATTATTAGCCTTAGTCTACCCGTTTACAGACTGTTTCTGAGCTACTTGTAAACTGACACTCAATCGGAACACCGTAATAATCAGACTTGATGATATCACTGCCATCAGAAACAGAAATTTCCGGTGAAAATTTATCTAAAAATGTAGACAGCGCCGCATCATCAAACTGCCCACACTGTTGAACCACTTTTGTATATGCTCTGGGCTTTCCTCTGGCTGTTGCAGAAGCAATCATATCAATCACAGCATGATCAAATAGCTTGCTCATGCACTGTTTGAGATCGGCTTGTGCCATCCACACTTCTTGCCCGCCAATAGTTGCACCGGATTTAATTAATAACTCACGGATGTTGCCATCGCTGATGCCTAGCGCTGATTTCCCGTCTTTATCTTTGAGATTAATATCCGCGCCTGACTTAATAATAGTTTCAGTACTCTGTGAATTTTCATCCATGATGGCGGCCATCAGCGGCGTTGTGCCTTGCGGAGTCTGAGCGTTTATATCGGCACCATGGGCAATTAATAACGCAATCACCTCAGGAGAACCGTGGCGTGCGGCATAAAACATTGCTGTTTCACCTGATTTATCTTTACCTGCAACGTTAGCACCATGGGAAAGCAGTAACTTCATATAGTCCGCTCTTTCGGTCATAGACGCGCGAATTAACGGTGTTATGCCCGAACGCCCCGATAAATTCACATCAGCACCCGCGTTGATCAATAAGGTTAATACTTCAGGGTCATACTCCATTTGAATCGCATAATCTAACGCTGCCGAGCTTTCATGATTTCTGGCGTTAAGGTCTACGCCGCTATCTAAAAGTAGCTTAACCGTCTCTAAATTGGGCATCTGAAACGGGTCATTATTGAATTCGCTAAGACCATCGGTTTCCGGTTTTACCGTTAGCTCACTAATGGCTTCGCGCGGGATCTGGATTGAATCATCATTGCCCAGAGCAATCATCAACAGCGAACTGCCATCAGCACTTAACGCTTTCAGATCGCTTTTCGCTTCAATGAGCCGTTTTACTAATTCAGGATCGCTGTCTGGCCCAACGGCCAGCATCAGTGCCGTGGTAGTTGAATCCATTTTTTGATTCGGATTGGCGCCTTTGTCCAGAAGCCGTTTTACCAGCTCAGTTCGCTTCTCTTTTGCAGCTACCATCAAGCAGGTCATCCCTGCAGGTGAAGCACTGTTCACCTTAATACCTTGATTTAGCGAAGTTTCAATAACGCTAATCTGCTCATTCTGACACTGTACTAAAAATTCATGGGTTTGTTTCGGCGTTTGTGAGTCACAGCCACTGGCCAAAAGCGCAATCACGGCCAGACTCAGAATGCGTGTGTAATGTAGAAAAATGTATGTTATTGACTTGTTCAAAATAGAGACTCTCATCCATGACTTGCCTGATATAAAAAAACACCCACATATCAATGTGGGTGCTCTATTTAACGCGAATGAGTAAGGCTAATTACTCCTGAAACAGCGCCTCAATACTTAGGCCTTGCTTCATCAGGATTTCTCTTAATTGAGCCAATCCTTCAACCTGAATCTGACGAACCCGCTC
>POVV01000529.1_pt1 | contig 23326 bp, 18 predicted proteins | sample 1560271 | NCBI WGS metagenome assembly POVV01 (sample SAMN08337232, study PRJNA429181) | Bioreactor metagenome, whole genome shotgun sequencing project. | biome: cows' rumen and soil; feature: anaerobic; isolation source: anaerobic chemostat enrichment culture, galacturonate as sole carbon... | reverse complement strand
ACTGAAGCAGGAACTGGCCGTCCGTCATAACGTCAAGCCGTTTGTTAGCCGCATGGATCATCTGGTTAAAGTACTGCCTCTGGACATAGGTCTGAAAGTCCAGGCTGACGGAGCCTGCCATTTTCCCATTGGCCGTCTGAAACAGGGTATGGTACAGACGGTATTTCACCTCCAGCTGCTCTCTCTCCTTCCACAGCCGCTCCAGATTTTCGGCAGCCTGAAGCGCCCTGCTGCCAATGGCCGTGACCCGTGCCTCCCTGGTCTGCAGCTGCTTCTGTTCCTCCTTTAGAGCTTCCGCCTGCCCTTTCCATTGTTCCGTTTCTATCCTTTCACGCCCCTTTGTCTGCTCCTTAAGCTGGCCGTAAACGGTGCGGGCCTTTAACAGCTCCTTTTCATAATTCCCTGTTTCCTGCTCCCACTGCCTTACAATTTCCGGCGCCTGCTTTGCCCTGTGGTAATCCTCTTCTTTTAAAAATCCCAGCCCCACCAAAGCGGATTGATAAGCGGAATCTGCCTGCTCAAGTGCAAGCCTTCGCGTCTCTTTGTTTTCCTCTTCCGAGGCCAGACGGCCTTTCCCTTCCTTTTCTTTCACTAAGATATACTGGAATCGTTTATCCGCCTGCTCCTCTGCCATTAACAGCTCTTCTTTCCTTTTTTTGAAGCCCGCCAGCTTCCCCTTGGCTTCCTCTTCCTCAGGGTATGGCAGAAGCTTCTTTACGTGATCCGCCTCTGCGGCAGCGGCTGCCCTGTCCAGCTGTTTCTGCTGCCAGTTCTTCATTGTCTCTTCTTTTTTAAGTTCCAGTTCCTCAAGTCTCCCCCGGTCCGCTTTCCTTTCTTCCAGAAGCTTCTTAAGAAGGCGGTCCGACTCTAAAGCTTCCTGCTCTTCCTTTTCCACTTCCCGCAAAAGCATGCCGGCCCGTTCTCTCTCGTCATACAGACGGGCATGAAGCTGATCCTGAGGGAAAGAAGTCCCAAACCATTTTTCTTCCTCTCCCTCCAGCAGTTCCTTTAAGTGACGGCAGGACTCCAAGGCTCTGACGGCGTTTTGCACGGCCTGGGAACGCCGTTCCTCTGCCTGATTTCTGGCTTTCTTCGCCTGCTCCACCTCTTCCTGGGTGACAGCTCCCTCTATCAGCTCTGCCTTCAGAGGATGATGGGCGGAACCGCAGACAGGACAGGGGGCTCCATCTGCCAGCTCCTTAGCCATAATTCCAGCCTGCAATGCCAGAAACTCACGAAACCTGTCATTATAGTGCACTTCCGCCAGTTCGTAATCGTTCTGGGCGCATAGAACCGCTTCCTGGTATTCCTCTCGTTTTAAGTCTGCCGACTCCCCTGCCTTAGCTGTTTTCTCAAGGTCTTCCATGGCCTGCTGCCGCTCCAGGAGCACAGTCTTTCTCTGTCTTATCTCTGGCAGACTCCTTGCACCTTCTTCTAACTTTTCCTGTTTTGTTTCGTTCACAGCCAGACGTTCCTTTAACCGGATCAGTTCGGCTTCAATTCTATGGAAGTACTGTCCAGCTTCCTCTTCCTCACTTTTCTTATCAAGAGAAGCTCTCTCCATGGTTTTCCAGCGGCCATAGAGCGGCATGGCTTCATTTAGCCGTTCGATGACAACTGACAGCCTGGGGACTTCTCCCTGGGAGGCATCCCTGCTTTCCTTCGCCTCTTTTTCCGCAGAAGCAAGGGCAAGGGTTATTTCCGCCAGTTCCTTTTTAAGCTGTTCGGCCCTTTTTATGGCTGTCTCATATTCCCTCTTCTTATCTAAGAACTGGTCCTCCGGGCCTTTCACCTTTTCTGCACGGACGGCTTCCTTTAATTGCGCTTCTATTTCAAGCCATTGTTCTTTCTGGCCTTCCAGAATATCCAGCCTGGCCTTTGCCTGCATAAGGCCGTCAAAGAGACGGTTCACTTCCTGGGCCCGGCTTAACTGCCCTTCCACTTCAGAAAGAAGCTTTCCCCTGTGGTCCCGTTCTTCACAAAGCTCCTGTTCTTTTTCCTTTATCTCTTCCAGAATGGAGCCTAAAAGATTTTGGATCTCCTCTGTCCTTGTCTCCTTAAAATCCAAAAGCTCCCGCCATGGTTCCTGATAAGTGCTTTCATCCAAAAGCACCACATTTTCCAGTTCATGAAAGCATAACCTGCGGTTGTTCTCCAGGCTGTCATAAAAAAGAGTGTTCTGCTCTTTTAATTTCAACTGGATACGGCTGTAGATCCCGGTGTTAAAGATCCTGGAAAATATCTCCTTCCGTTCTCTGGAAGATGCATGAAGAAGTCTTAAATAATCTCCCTGGGCAATCATGGCGATTTGCGAGAACTGGTTTAAGTCCACGCCTACAATTTCCTGGATCTTCTGATTGATATCCCGAAGGTTGCCCGGGTACTCCGATCCATCAGGCAAGAGAAGGGAGGCCTTTGCCGGAACGGGAACTGCAGAATACTCTCCATTTTTATTTCTTCTTTTGCTTATCCTTGTATAGGAGGGGCTTCTTGTAATTTCATACCTCTCACCCCCTTCAGAAAATTTCAGTGTAACATAAGTTTCCTGGTCTTCTGCCGCATACTGGCTGCGCATCATGGAAGGCTCCCGCTTCTGTCCGCTGGTTTCCCCGAACAGGGCAAATGATACGGCATCAAAAATGGTGGTCTTTCCTGCTCCCGTATCTCCTGTAATAAGGAAAATTCCGTGACCGATTTTCTCAAAATCCACGGTTTCCTTTCCTCCATAGGAACCAAAAGCAGACATGGTCAACTGCAATGGCTTCATAATCCTTCTTCCTCCTTTGCTTCCTGTACGATCCGCTCCATGGCCTGTTCTTCCTCCATTGTCATCTCTTCCCCTCTTACCGCCTTAAAAAACTGCCGGAATGCCTCCAAAGGTTTAAGAACCGGCACGGTCTCTCCCTCTTCCAGACGCTTTTGCCTGGTGCGCTCATTGTCCACCCGAAGCTCCAGCAAATGATCGAACACTTCTTCTAAGCGCTCCCTGACCCGGTAAGGCTCCTCTTCATCGGTGAGCGTGACGCTGACATAATCATGGCGGTTTTCTTCTGTGGCTCTTTTAAGAATTTCAGACAAGGATCCCCTTTCCCGCCTCACATCCTGGATACCATTGAGCGGAAGAAATTCAAGCTCCGGTTCGTCTCCCTTTTTTCCTATATTCACCACAGTGACTGATTTTTTATGGTTTTCTTCGCTGACGGAATATTTATAGGGAGTCCCGCAGTATCGAATAGAAGCCTTGCCTACCTTTTGGGAACCGTGAATATGTCCCAAAGCTATGTAATCAAAGTCAGAAAGAACAGAAGCATCTACTCGGTCCAAGCCGCCCGCCATGATGACCGCCTGCTCCGACTCGCAGGTTTCCGGGTCTTTATTGCCTGCTGCGTAAAATTGATGGGATAAAAGGATGTTGCGCTCTCCGGCATCAATGGTTTCTCTCTCCAGAACAGCTCTTATGGCACTTTCGTATCCATCCGGCTGGTTATCCGGAAAAAGCTGCCTGACATACCCTGGTTTTAAAAAGGGTAAGAGGTAGAAATTCACCGGACCATTTTCATCCCGTAATACCACCTTTTTTAAGTACTCCTCCTGGCTCCTGGGCGGGAACACGGACAAATGAATGCGGTGCCGCTCCAGAAATGCCGAGGCATAGGACAGGCGTTCCGGTGAATCATGGTTTCCTGCAATGATAAGGACCGTGATCTCAGGCTTTATTCCGGAAAGGGCTTCCAGGAAATTGCCAAACATGGTATAGGCCTCCCCGGAAGGAGCCGTTTTATCGTAGATATCGCCACAGATCAGGATAACATCCGGATGCTGGGTTGCTGCATAATCCACAATCTGATTTAGGACCGCTTCCTGGTTTTCTTTTAAACTGTAGCCGATTAACTGCTTTCCGATATGCAAATCAGACAAATGAAAAATCTTCATATTTCCTCTTTCCTGCCCTTGGTTTTGGGGCAATAACCGTAGGGTGTTTCCACCTAGGCATTTTTTAATAATCCTTCCTTCTGTCCACCTTTGCTGTCAGATTTCCAAAAAAGGCTTTGATCTTCACTTCCCTCTCACGAAGGAATACTTAATCCCGGTAGATTTACAGTTAACGATTACGCGTTTCAATCCACTTCCTTCTCACGAAGGAAGACAGAAAAGCGATATATTTTGAAATTCGACACAAGTGTTTCAATCCACTTCCTTCTCACGAAGGAAGACGCCGGAGAGTTTCCCTCCTGTTAGGTTATCAATGTTTCAATCCACTTCCTTCTCACGAAGGAAGACTTGATAATGCTAATGCGTTTGCTTCCTCCAGTGTGTTTCAATCCACTTCCTTCTCACGAAGGAAGACCTTTTGCTCCCTTTGCTTTACTATTTGTCAAACTGTTTCAATCCACTTCCTTCTCACGAAGGAAGACATTATACCATATATCATTGATATTTCCATGTGGTGTTTCAATCCACTTCCTTCTCACGAAGGAAGACTGCAAATATAGTCAAAATCCATGTACTTTTTTTATATATATTGCATAATTTCAAATCAGATTTGTAACATAAACCTCTAGAGCACATTTTTTTAATTAATGTAAAAATAAAATCACCTAATAATTCCGGTGCGAATACTCCAGGGATTTTATGATCACATCACATTCGCACTACAGAATCAATGGCTCCGTCACGTCAAATCCTGGCTTTGCACCAACATGCTCCACTTTATTCTTATACTTTTCCCCTAGATAATAAAACCGAAGACTATCCACATCCTTGTCAATAATCCGTTCAAGAATCGCCTTAACCTCTCTGCACTTTGCCGCATCCATATTGCATTCGAACACGGAATTTTGAACCCTTTGGCCAAAATTGACACATTGTTTGGCAACTTGCCTAAGACGTCTTTTCCCTGCTGCATCTTCAGTATTTACATCATAAGTAATTAATACCAGCATAAATTCACCTACTTCCAGAAAAACGGTGGATATTCATCCAAATCCCCACGAAGATACCTTGCCACCAACATTGCCTGCACATAGGGAACCATTCCCCATTCAATCTTTTCTCCTAGAAACGGATGTGTAATTACATCCTGCTTCTTCAACTGCCATTGAGATATAAAAAGTTTCCTGGTATCATCATCCATAATGACCGCTCCATTTTCTTTTTGGCTAAATCCACCAGCATTCACCATCTTTTTATTAATCAGAGTCAAAACAAACCGGTCAGCCACCACGCTTCTCAATTCCTCCACCATATCTAATGCCAATGACATCCGCCCTGGCCTGTCTGTATGAAAGAATCCCGCATAAGGATCCAACCCGACAGTTTCCAATGCGCCCGCACACATACTTGTCAACAACGTATACGCGAACGAAAGCATTGCATTGACATTATCCGTCGGCGGCCGTTTGGACCTTCCCTTAAATACAAAGTGATCCTTTTGCTGAAGAATTAAATCATCAAATACCGAAAAATAAACAGATGCTGCTTCACCCTCTACTCCTCTCAATTCATTCGGTACATTGCATACCTCTATTTTTTTCAATGCCTCTGATAAAAAACCGGATTTGCGTCTTATTTTCTCTACATCCAGCCGCATGGGATAGTCTCTACAAGCTCGTTCCAAAACCCATTTTGCATTATATACCTTACCTAAAATGCAATTCCGGGCAATTCTTATGCTTTCCTCGCCTGACATAGTGACCCTGTACTGTTCTTTACGCAATATAATATTTCCACGAACTTCCCCAGATACCCTGGCTAAAAATCTACCATTACCAGATAAAAACGTTAATCCGATATTGTGTTTTGCGCAGGCGGCCATTAAAGCAGGGCTGGCCCCTGTATAACCCGAAGTAACGATTGACTCCAGGTTATGCAGCGGCACCCTTCCTATTTCTGCCTCTTTTTCATGTTTCATCCCGCTCCCTTCTCTCGAAGGGAGACTTCTTTTTTCATAAACCACTACATTTTCTCCGTCCAAAGCCAGATACCTGTCCGGCGAAGTAATATATAGGGTATTTAGAAGTCTCTTCATTCTTCCTCCTTCCGCCTGCCTTAGATTTCATTCACCGCATGTGCAACATATTCCGATACCAATTTTCTTCCATTCAGCACTGGTAGACATATTTCGTTTAACGAACAGGCATTGCAGCTTTTTGAACGTTTTACCTTGGGAGTGTACTTTTTTTCATAGTATTGATGCATTTCTAAAAATATTTTTCTCGTCTTTTCCTTCAATTCATCTGAAATATCAATTCTCACCCGATGTCTGGTCTCTCCATAATACAGATATCCAATGGGAATATCACAGCACATCATCTCCTCCAGACACATAGCCTGCGCCGTCAACTGAAGAATATCGACCTCATTTTCTTTCGGTTTTCCCTTTTTATATTCAATCGGCACAACAGAATATAACCCAGTTCTTCCGGCAAGAGAAATACCATATTCGGTTCTGATAAATTCCACCACATCACATTCCCCGCTGATTCCCAATTCCCTGGAATGAACCGGCATTGCTCTGGATACGATCAAATCTCCACGTTTTTCGGAAATACTCCCGTCATGCGCTCTTTCATGCAGCAGACGCCCTTCCACCGTTCTTACATTTTCCTTCCACTGCAATTCAATATAGGCCAATGCCCACTGCCTTCTGCAAAAAGCAAAATGTTGGATTCCCGATAACTGAAGAAAATCATCTTCCTCATACAAAGTCATATACCTCCGGCTTAACACATGGCAAACCTTCTACTAATTCGAGCTCATAATCCTTAAACTCCTTTGGCTGATCCACTTTGGAAATCACTTGCACACTTCTATGAATCTTTGCGGTTGAAACCTGAGGCGTTTTTTCCTGATGCTGCCACCAGTAAAGACGGCATACCTCCATGCTTCCCTCTGGTCTGGCAGATGAAGCGTCATTTTCAAATAAAGTTTTCAATGCTTCTTTCAAAGTTTCTGCATCCTCCCCAGAAAACCCTGTTTTCTCTGCTAACTGCACATTAACGCTCCCCTTGATTTTATAAAGGCCAAAACCAATCCGGTGCTTTGTTCCCATCGTGTCAGATGCCTTACCATCTTTCCCTGACTCACTGTTGACACTTTTGGTAATCTGCATACTGACCACGTCTACGGGAGATACACTGACAGCCTGATGGATTGAAACAGGTCCTCGTATTCCTAAAGAAACTTCCGAACCTTTAAATGCAAACACCTGACCGAAGCTTCTGACATCTATCCACTTTTCACATGCGATTTTCGCAAATGTATCTTTATCCGCCTTCTTCTTTTTATCAATCTCCTCTTTTAACTCCTTGCACCCCTCTGCCCGTTCCCGCAGACTGCTAAATCCGTCATCCATCCGCTCATCAGATTGGACAAAGATCGCTTCCCCCATATCCTGAAAGCGATTGCGGATCTTTCTTTTAATACATACATCCGACATTTCCCCATAACCATCAAAATTCTCACGCGGACGATTTCCATTCAACGGATCGCCATTGGGATTTGCATTGATAACTGAAACAAACACTAAAAAATCAATCTTCCCTTTTAATATACTCATGATTCTCATTCCTCCTCAGTTTTATTTTGCAGAGCATATGACTGATTATGAAATCCTAATAAATATAAACCATTCAATCCGTCATTTTTTTCAAACTCGCCTTCCTTGAACAGCCAGCAGATTTCTTCTATCAACCGATTATAGTAAATTCGCTCCTGAACGGCTAAACGGGGAAAATACGCCTGCAAACGCTCCTCGATTACTTTCCATGTGCGAAATGGCTGTCCTGAAAACGCATTCATATACCGATTTGCATTGGTCTGTCTGTTTTCATCTCGCTCAAAAGTCCTGTACTCAATTCGATCCGCTACCGCCAGTAGCCGTCCATACAAATAATTTCTATCCTGGCTTTTCTTATTTAATGCCACTGTCCAATCCTCCTTATTCCCGTTTTTTTCTATATATTTTTTCTTTACCAGAGAACACGCCAATGCCAAAACCCGCTCCCAGTTATATGATCTTTCATAAGAAACCGGCGACGATGCTCTCTGTACAGCCAACCGTACCATATCTTCTGGAATCTTCCGCCCATTCATAATGCAGGGAATCAGGCGCTTACACACCTCTGAGTACATTCCTCCATTGCTTCCCTTTAAAGCAAGCATATCATTGCTTTCTACTCCATATAACATATTGGCTATATCCTTAATACTCACCATGCCATAATACAAGTAATAAGTTTTATTTTTAAACTTGGGTTGCAGCCATCCGCAATTCTCATGCCAATTTCTTAGATTATCCAAATAATCGCTTGACAACAATGCCTGACACTCCATGATTGCCAGCCGTCCGGTCGTAGCTGCGTCAAAAGCCATCAACATTGTCTTTGAACTGATATCTAATTCCTTTTCATATCCAGCGATGGCAGCTTGAAATCTATTTGCCTCTACCGGATTTGTTCCCTGGTATTGGTCTTCTAAATCTTCCTCATCATCCCAGCCATCCTGTGCTTTATAGTTTTCATAGTCATCACAGACAGAATCCGTATCCTTGCCCCAATCTGGCAGATTATTTAAATCTGATTCCCAGGTAACTACAGTTAGCCCATTCCATGCTCGCCCCTGCTTTCTGATAATCCACTTTAAAGCATTATGAGCCTTTTGGGAATCATCATAACCGATAGCAAAAGCTTCTTCCCTGTCTGTAAATCTACCGCGAAAAGTGAAATTTTCTTTATCGTTTGCAGAAATCAGTTTTGCTCCATCTCCTTCATTCCGGATCTTTTTGGGATGCAAATATGCTATCTGCGTTTCATCTCCTGTCAAATATGACATGCCCATATGCTTCACCAGCGAGCGGCAATAAGCAATATATGTATCATGCAAAGTACAGTCCAGCCAGCATTCTTGTGATGCTGCCCCCTGCTCGTAATCCAGAATATTTTCTGTTTCTTCCCATTCTTCTATACGAAACCTTACAAAGGCCTCCGCCTGTGCGACCTTTTGTATTTTTTCCCCCTCCCGGACCTTTCCAGATTCATCAAGTTTTAATATCCCATGGGATATTAAATCCTTCATCAAATCTTTTTTTTGCAGATAACGCCAAATTGCCGTCACCTTTTTATGGGTGAATGGAGATGCTGCCCATTTTTCTAAAGCTTCCATATAAAGCTTGTGATTTTTCGAAAAATCTTTCCCTTTATCCAGCACCACGTACTCCATATAGTCACCTGCAAGATATTTTAAATTATCACATAAAGGATGAGGTTCCACACCAGCAGTTCGCGCAGCAGACTTTTCCGTTACCGGTATCACGGTCAGTTTATCTTCATCCACTACCTGTTCCGCACGTAAAAGCTCCCCCTCCTCATTGATTGTCACCGTAATCTGTGCAGCAACTGTCGTATGATAAATCGGCAATAATATCAACGGTTCTTCATAACGGCCAATTTGCACCTTCCCAGCCAGTACTTTGTTCTTTTCATAAAGATCACAAAGCTCTTTTACCCAATTCATTTATATCACCTCCCCCGTAAACTCTTCAATTCCGGAGAAATTATGATCTCCAAACCTTTTTACCTCCATATCATGAATATGGCGCTTATCCGTACATGCATCCGGCCGCAAAAAGCGTATGACTCCTTTTTTCATCACCGGTCTCCAGAAACGCACGGTCATCTTGCCCTGATCCTCCGCTAAAATAGCTTCATCTGCATAAGTAATTCCATGATACATAAAACCAAATGCCAGTTCATCAATGGAATAATAATGGCTGCGCTCATCTCCCGCATCAAAAACACAAGGCTCCACGTATCCCTGACATTCCCTGGTTCCTAAAAAAACATCTCTTCGACCTCCACGTACAATCATACGTTTTGCAATGTTATGATGTTTATTTTCATCGCGATCAGCCTCTAATTCCGGGCGGTTCTCATTCCATTCAAAATGTGCCCGAACTTGATAACATACGTTTTTTAAATAGGTATAATAAGAAAGTTCATTGCCACCCCCATATACCAATGGCTTCACGCCCTTTGTCTCTGTTTGAATCGGATTCATAATGCGTACTTCGTCGATAATCCAAACCAGCGTTGGCTTCCAGTATATACTGTGAAGAATACCCTTTAGTGCCTCATAGGTAGGAATCTGATAAGTATATTTTTCTCCCCCGACTCTGGTTATAGGATCGGAAAACAACGCATAATCTCCACTCACCTGAAACTCTACACGATTCTCATGCATACTTAATACCTCCCTTGCTTTTACATCTGTAAATCTGGTAATGATCCCGGATCCGTTGTTATCCCATACTTGTTATTGTAAAAACGATCTTCCAATACCAAAACCCGATGATCCCACACACCATAGATGCCTTGTCCTATTTTATCCCGCTCTGTCTGGGAAATTGAAACCGTATATGGCTGAAGTTCTCTTAAAATCTGCTTTTTCTTATTTAATGAAGTATATATGTCTTCCAACTCCGATAATTTCCGTTTCACAGCTTTTTCATATGCTACAACCACTGAAATCTTGCTGGTATCCTCAATTACTTCAAATTCCTCACCAGCCGTTTTAAATGCCTGCTGTAATATCTGTCTGCGAGATCTCGCCAAACTGGAATTGTCAGATAATAAATTTACAATGCTGGTGGGAACCCCTTTTACTGTGACAGGATACTGCAGTGGATTTCCATATTGGTTAACATAACAGTTAAAATAATGTCTGAAATACATCTTTATAGCCTTTTCTGAGTCCAGGCGATGATCTAGTTTTTCAGGTCTTTGCTTAAACTTCATAAGCACCGTCTGCATTGCATCCTGGGATACCCGTATGTCCCGTAGACTCGATATGTTCTCAGCTTTCATATCCATCTTGATAAGGTAAACATATCCTAAATCAGCTTCCTTATGACGATTACAGCGTCCGGCTGATTGAATGATACTGTCAAGTCCTGCCAGGGAACGAATTACGCAGCGAAACGAGATATCCACGCCTGCCTCAATCAATTGTGTGCTAATACAAATCTGTATTTTCTCTGTTTCCAGTCCTTTCCTTATCGCAACTAACGTATCACTGCGGTGTTTTGGGTACATGTTCGTGCTGAGATGATGAATATCAAATTCTTCTACACATAGCTTTTTTAGTTTCTGAAAAACATTTCTTGCACACGCCTTAGTATTCGCAATGAACAAAACGCTTCCATACTTTTTAGCCTTTTCTAAAATAAACTCTGCTGCTTCCCCAATATTCATACCACCGGGAATTTGTGTCGTGCAGTCTATAATTTCCGTTCGACGCAGTTTTTCACGATAATCTTCTGATTGTGTTATCATATCCTTTGGAGGCCGCAGGCGGTTTTTATACAAAGCTTCCAGTGATGGTTGTGTGGCTGTGCAAAGAACCACTGTTGTATCTACAAACTCTGTCAGAAAATTGACTGCCATATTAAATAATTCTAATACTTTAACAGGTAAAGCCTGCACTTCATCCATAATAATAATACTATTACAAAGACTGTGCATTCTGCGAACATTCCCCATTTTTCCTGCAAAAAGTGTATTGAGGAACTGGACTGCTGTGGTGACAATTACCGGCTGCTGCCAATCTTCTGTAAGCCTTCCATAACGCGCCTGTTCTTCGTCTGTTTCCATAATAATATTGCAGTGATGCTCTAATACAATCTCCGGCATTCCCAGTGCTTTTTTTATCTCATCCGAATTTTGCTCCACAATCGAATTAAATGGTGCTACATAAATAATCCGCTTTTTATGAAACTTTTCCGCATGAGTCACTGCAAACCGAAGGCTGCTCAAGGTCTTTCCGGCTCCTGTTGGTACTGTCAATTGGTACAGATTATGCAATAATTCTGCTGCATTTTTACATGCCTCCGAAATCTCATTTCTATATGTATTAATTCCGTTTTTATCTGCAATTTTGGCAATCTTATTTTCCACATTTTCACGGCATTGTGTCCATATTTTACGAAGCTCTTCATCAGTAAGAGCCGGTGCCATATCGTTACCCGACATAAAATCTTCGGTATTTCTTCTATCTGCATCAATTAGCAGCGACAAAAGTAATCGTTCGTACATTCCTAAAAAGAAATCCCGATTTCCATAGAGTTCAGACTGCTCCCAGGACTTCATAGTGTTTTGTATCTTGTTTTTTAAAGTTATCCACTCTTCCCTGGCCGCTATGCACCGATGTTCAATTTCTTTTTTATCATTCTCTTTATAAAATTGTTCTTTGCATTCTTCAATCGGTAATTTTGCTGACTTCTCCCTTCGCTTTTTTAATAGAGAAATATCATCTTCCAGCGCAATACAATCTTGTAAACCATGATGGCTATAGATTACGGTCTCTATAATATCCGATAAAACGGTATCGGGAAAAAGTTCTTTGACTAACTGACCCCCAGCAGTTGCATGATCCTCTTTTGATCCTGTGTAACTTCCAGGGTTTTTTATATTATCTTGGAAATACTCTTGCCAAAGTACTGAGAACTTACCTGCATCATGGTACCTGCATATTAGCCATATAATATTTTCTAAAAATGGTATGGGATTTTTCTGAATTGCGATATCGGCAGTTTGTGACAAATGGGCATAATTAGACTGATACTGATCTGCGACAGGATTATAATGTGCGTTGTAATCACTTTTTCTTTTGTCTTGCATTATATCATTTCCTTTCCTATGTAGGTAAAAATCTGACTATAGGCAACAAAAATGTTTTATATGCTTAGATAGTTTCATTTAATATCAATACGTTTAAGGTACGATGGCGATGGCCGCTAAGAAGGATAAAGGGTAACCTTGAATTATTATTTTACTCATACTATAATATAATTAGAAAAAGGAACAACTGCCCACTTAGGGAGTTGACCGGAAATAAAAATGAGAAGCAAAGCCACCCTGTAACACGATTATTCCATACAAGCATTCTATCATCACTATTACATCAAGTCAACAATCTGTTTTTATAATTTCATATAACACAAACCTAATATTGTATTTTTCAAAACATGTGTTATACTATTTATGTCGAATATTCTATTCGTGGATTGAAATGTGTTGTATGATATTTGCATCCTTTCTTAAAAAGGCGGATGCTTGTGAAAACAAGCAACTGCCTTTTTCATTTAATAATTCTACCCTTTGCCTATCAACCCTTTGAACTAAATTCCTTCACACAGACTAAAAACCGCTCCCCATACTTCTCATATTTAAATTCTCCCACTCCAGAAACCGACAGCATTTCTTCTTTTGTCTTCGGCCTCATCATGCACATATGTACCAACGTTTTGTCCGAGAAAACAATATAGGGCGGTACCTTTTCTTCCTTGGCAATCTCCAAGCGAAGTGACCGTAAGACTTCAAACAGCTCTTCGTCTGCTTCTGAAAGGGCAGTACCTGACGCAACTGACATTTTGCTTTTCTTTATTTTCTTCTCTTCCTTTATTTTCGCTGCATGCTCTTGTTCCTTTGCCATTTTCATAACAATTGCTTCGCTCTCCGCTAAAATCACCTTTGACTTCCCGGTAAGTTTAACAATAGCATACTCGTCATTTGTGACTGTCAGAATTTCATTCAGCATCAAATAATTCATGACCTGCCTCAGCTTGTATGTAGGTACCTTTGCCAACACTCCATAATAAGCATTCTGATCCATCCGGTAATTTCGAATTTTCGCAGTATTAGCTCCATGAACTGTATCAATAATCACATTCACGCCATACCGCTGCCGGCAAGACTCCACACAGCCTGTAAGTCCCTTTGCAATATCCGTCACATCCACTGTTTCAAACTGGCTTAAGCAGTTTGAACAGTTGCCGCAGTAATTCTCCCCATACTCCCCAAAGTACCGCAGAATGTAGTCCCTGAGGCATTCGTTGGTAAAGGAGTAAAAGGTCATCTTCTTAAGTCGTTCACGGTCCCGCTCCATAACCATCTGGTGAGTAAGGGAATCCAGCTCCTGATTATCCTGGTTATTGTCAATAAACATTTGATTGGTCACAACATCCTGACCACTGTATAACAAAATGCATTCCCCCGGCTCTCCATCTCTGGCGCACCTGCCCACTTCCTGATAGTAGGATTCCAGGTTCTTCGGCATATTGTAATGGATAACAAACCGTACATTGGATTTATCGATTCCCATGCCAAAGGCGTTGGTCGCCACCATGATCTGGCTTCTATCGTAGATAAAGTCATCCTGGTTCTTCCGCCGCTCCTCATCGCTTAACCCGGCGTGGTACCTGGTTGCTGAAAATCCCTCTTGATTCAGCCGGTCACATACCTCTTGCACAAGTTTTCTGGTCAGGCAGTAAATAATCCCGCACTGATCCGGGCGGCATTCCACATAGTTCTTTAATGTAGCATACTTATCCTTGGGAGACTGAACCCCCAGATAGAGATTGGGTCTGTCATATCCCGTAGACACCACGGCTGGTTCTCTGAGCATGAGAATATCAATGACATCTTCACGAACCTCTTTGGTAGCAGTGGCCGTAAACGCGCTGATGACCGGACGTTTTGGAAGCTTATCAATAAAATCCACGATTTTTAAATAGCTGGGTCTGAAATCCTGTCCCCACTGGGATACACAGTGAGCTTCATCCACCGCTACCATAGAAATATTTGTGTTTAATGCAAAATCAAGAAATTCATCCGTTACAAGACGTTCCGGTGCTACATAAATTATGGGATATCGCCCTTCCCGCGCATAGGCCAGGGCCTTATAATACTGACTTGCAGTCAAAGAACTGTTAAGATATGCGGCATGAATGCCTGCTTGATTGAGAGTTGTTACCTGGTCCTTCATGAGGGAGATCAGGGGAGAAATAACCAGTGTGATTCCTTCCATCATAAGAGCTGGTATTTGGAAGCACAGGGATTTTCCGGAACCTGTGGGCATGATTCCAAGGGCGTCTTTTCCGGACAAAATACTGTCGATAAGAATTTCCTGCCCCTCCCGGAAACTGTCGTAGCCGAAATAGTGCTTTAATGTTTGAAATTTATCCATATAACTTTTGTTTCTGCTCCTTATCATTTGTTTTTTACAATTAGTTCTTTTCATTATACCATTTGTTCTTCAAATTTGCCACAGGCTTTCTTGAATTAGGGATTGTTTTTTTCCGCGATTCGAGGTTGATTCGCGGCGCTGACTGTAATTTTGGATTTGTATGTACCGTATTCATGACTTAATATAATAAGGTTGAATATCGGCGTGATGAAATTACATCTGCATACCGTATTTTTTAGCGCTTTATTTTTTAGCGTTTTTTAGCACTTTATTTGGGGATTATTTAAAATGATAAATAACACTGGCTTTTAGCAAACAATCATACTATAATTACTAAAGCATTTTATTGTATTTTGTATTTAATAATTCATAACCATAGGAGAAAAACTTTGAAGACTAATATTGGATTGTACCTGGCTTTGCTTTTCGGTGTCTTTTCCCTTTCCACCTCTGCAATTTTCGTGCGCCTGGCTAATGCCCCTTCTGCCATAACCGCATTTTTCCGATTATTTTTTGCAGCGCTGATTCTTTTGCCATTTTTATTTGGCAGCAAACAAAATAAGAATCAATTGCTATCCCTCTCAAAAAAGCAATGGGCACTTGGGGTTTTGTCAGGACTTCTCTTATCTGCTCATTATCTGCTGTGGTTTGAATCCCTGAGGCATACATCAGTGGCAAGCTCAACAGTTATCGTAACATTGCAGCCTCTTTTTTCGATTGCTATCGGATATTCTTTTTTAAAGGAACGATTTCACAAGCTGGCAATTGGGGGGTGTCTGATCGCTATTATGGGCTGTTTTATCATAGGATGGGGGGATTTTCAAATAAGCTCTCAAGCTCTTTTTGGTGATTCATTAGCGCTATTGGCGGCAGGAATTATCAGTGTCTACTTTTTTATAGGTCAGGCAATAAGAAAAGAATTATCTGCGGTTCCTTATTCCGTCATAAGCTATTTAAGCAGTTCCGTTTTTTTAGGGTGTTATGCAATCATTGAGGGTACCTCTTTCAGCGGCTATCCTAAAGCCACCTGGATAGCCTTTGGGGGATTAGCACTTATATCAACGGTTTTTGGACAATTTATTTTTAATTGGCTGTTAAAGTGGATTCCTGCGACAGTTATTTCCATGAGCATACTGGGAGAAACTATCGGCACATGCATTCTGGCCTATCTTATCTTACATGAGGCAATTTCTCTTCAGCAGGGTATCGGGATTACAACGATTTTATTAGGGCTGGTGCTCTTTTTTATTAGTCCCCAAATACATAAGAACCGGTAACATAGAAATAGCTTTTCAGCTGCCATTCAGCTTCTTCCACTTTCTGATCTTACTTCTAAATGACTTAAAAGGTGCGACCGTATTCGTGTGGATCCATTTCCAGACTGCCCAGCTGGAAGGTGTTGAAGAAGCCCATTTTCTGCTTCCTGGCTGAAAAAGCTCAGTATCTGCATAATATTCCGTAAGGTTTATGATTTTTTGTACCGTTTCCTTAAACATGGTACATAATTCCTGTAAACTGTATGTTTCGTATTGCCTGTAAAAGCTCTCATATAATCCACCCAGATTGTTCCACTTATAATCTGGGTGAGGTGTAACAACCGTATTCCCCTGCTGTTCCTGTTCTTCCCAATGAAGAAGAAGGTTTAACCAGCCTAATTGATAGGCTATCATCTGCGCCGGTGACCTGTCCACTCCGTCAATCTGTTTGTCCTTATCTTTTTCCTGAATATCTGAAAATTCATCTATGAATAATTTAGCACGATTTGATATCTCGTCGATCAATTCCTTCTTATCTTTATATTCCGTCAATGCATTGCCCTCCAAATTTTTGTTTTATTTGCTGCCGGCAGACAACCATGCCTGCACCAGTACTTTCGATGATATCTTTCCATTCAATTTTCTCCACAAAATGCAATCTGAATACCAACTTGCTATATAACGGTATTGTACCTTTAATCTTTAAAAAAGGCAAACAAAAACAACAGGGATACGGGAGTATGAGCAGCGCCGTTTTTGTTTCGTTATCGTCTCTTTTCTATCCGGCCGGCGTCCGGCATTTCTCCTATTTCCTGCAATAAGTTTGCCTGTATCAATCAGTCTTATATTGATGTTCATTTTGACGTTTCCATGCGTGACAGCTGGCGCGCAGGTGTGGACGAAACCCAAAAAACTTCCATTGTCACAAGAGGCATATATAAGGTCAGCAGGAATCCGGCTTTTGTAGGCTTTGATCTGCTATATATGGGCTCTGCACTTGCCCTTCCAAACAAGATCAGCATCATTTCCGCATTCATTGGTATCCTTCTGCTGCATTTTCAGATTTTAGAGGAAGAAAAGTATTTACCTCGTGCCTTTGGGGATGAGTATTTGCAATACAAGAGCAGCACGCCGCGATATTTCCTGTTTTTTTGAACCTTCTCTTGGCAGGTTTTCCCCCAATAAAAGCATATGCTCCTTCCTGCAGCAGCCAGTTCTTATCATGTAAACTGTCCGCTGCAGGAAGGAGCATATCACAACTTGAATCTAGACGCAGATCTCCTTTTGCATCTCATGCCAGATATACCCATTGCTGACTATGAGATGGCTCTTTTTATGAAACTGTACCGGTGAACCGTCAAATTCAGCCACCATCCCTCCAGCCTCTTTCACAATCAGATAAGCTCCGCTATAATCCCAGGGATTCAAATTCATTTCAAAATATCCATCCAGTCTGCCGCAGGCAACATACACCATTTCAATGGCTGCCGAGCCGCCTCGGCGGATATCCTGGCATTTCATAAAAATCCTTCTGCTCATATCAAAGATTCTTTCCGCATTTTCCTTATAATAAGGGCTTGTGCCTATGGCGATCAACGATTCTTCCAGGGTTTTATTATTGCTGACACTGATTCTGCTGCCGTTTAAAAATGCGCCTTCTCCCTCTGTCGCCCAGAAGAATTCATTTAAGAATGGGAGGTATACAGCTCCTAATCCTATTCTTTTCCCATCCCATAAGCCTATGCTTACGGCACTTTGTTTGTAATCATGAAGTAAGTTAGTGGTTCCATCCACAGGATCCACAATCCACACCGGCTTATTAAAATCCAGGCCCGAATTGTCCTTCTCTTCTCCCATGAATTGGATCAGGGGATATCTCTCCTCCAGTTTTTCTTTCAGCCACTTTTGAACCTGGATATCTACCTGAGTGACGTAATCCGCCGGACCCTTAGACCGGACATCTGACGCCAGGCGCTGGTCATTAAAAAAGCGTTTGGTACCAAGTGCCAGCTCTTCAATTTCTTTCCTGTCAATATGTAATTCTTTGTCCATCAAACTACAATTCCTCCATATACTTAAGCCCCTCTGCCGTACCAAAAAACTGCAGTACGTTCCCCCGGGGCTCTCTTTTTGCAGTTTTCAATGTGATCATGACAATTATACCGTCTTCTCCCTTACCCTTAGCTTTAAATGCCTGGATATCAATAATTTGTATATTCCTCTCTTTGCAGCTTTCCAGAAACAGATTCAAATTTGACGCAGCAGTGAAGTTCATATACAGACTAAAGATTCTTGAAGTTGCCATAAGCCGGTTGTCAACCTTTTGGAAAACCGTCATAATCAGGCTGATGGCCAATCCCACCAGTATTGCTCCCTTGTAGAACCCGATGCCAACAGCCAGCCCTGCGCAGGCAGCCGCCCACAATCCGGCGGCAGTGGTTAAGCCCCGTACCTGATTATTTCTGGTCACTATGATGGTACCTGCCCCTAAAAAGCCGATCCCGCTGACCACCTGCGCGCCAAGCCTTGAGGGATCTGAGCCGCCAAAGGTTTGGGAAATATACTGGTTGGTCATCATCACTGCTGCCGATCCCATACATACCAGCATATACGTCCGGAATCCTGCCGGCTGCTTCCTGACTTCTCTCTCCATTCCCAGAATGCCGCCTATTATCAGAGCCAGGCATATACGTACTGTAATTGTAATTTCGTTCAGTTCCTGTAAATCACCTAGGTTCAGCATACGAATCACCATCCACGTTTACTACGGAAAAACCTTTTCCTTCCAACAAATCTTTACAATCAGAATCTAAATGCATGCAAAATACCCTCCTTCTCATCTCATGGGGAATCCATGCCTCCAGTTTACCATAATAACAGTGGGTTGCATAGTCAGAATCATGTGTGCTTGTGTCATGATAGATGGTCTTGATTTCCCCCTTTCTAAAATCCTCCAGTATTCTTTGAGGCAGATGAGAGGAATCTCCGCTGTAATAAATCGTTTCTCCATTTACTCTTATGATATAGCCAAAACACTCCATATTATCCACATGCTGAACCTGGATCGCTTCAAATTCTACACTGCTGCTGTCATAAGCCTCTTTATAACAGTAAAACTCCCTTCCGATCCCCATAAGGCTTAGCAGCTGGGCAATCGTAGGTTTGGGATGAATAACGGTAACCTGCTTCTTATCCAACATGCAATAAGTATAAGAAATCAAAGAAGCCAGGCTCCCCACATGATCTGCGTGCAGATGTGTGATCACAACGTAAATTTCCCTGTATTGTTCAAGATCAACCAATGAGAGCAATGTTTCAAATACAGTTTCTCCGCAATCGATCAAATAGAGGTCATTGTTTAGTTCAAAATATGCACTGGTGTTTTTATACTGAGGATAAAATGCCGATCCGCTGCCTAAAAAATGTAATTCCATCGTCCTCTCCCCCCTACTCCTTGATGCCTGCACTGACAAAGCTGCTCATAAACTGTCTTTGCAGGATGAAAAAGGCTATTAATAACGGCAGTATGATAATTAATGTAGCAGCGCAGACATTCGCCCACTGCATATTTGCTTCCTTGGATTTTGCAAAAATAGCAAGGCCGACCGTCAAGGTACGGTTTGCAGGGGAATTTGTTACAATTAACGGCCACAGATAATTGTTCCAGTGATAACTGACCGAAATGACCGCAAATGACATATATGCCGGTTTTGCACATGGCATATATACCTGCCAGATGGTCTGCCATGTATTTGCGCCGTCAATTCTTGCCGCTTCCGCTAAGGCCCTTGGTATGGTCTTAAAGTGCTGCCTTAAAAGGAAGATCGCCAAGGCGCTTCCATAAAACGGCAGCATGATGCCCAGCTTTGTATCGGTAAGCCCCATCTCCGATAAGGTCATAAAGTTAGGCGTAATAAGTACATCATTTGGTATAATGATCTGCATAAATATCACTGCCATCACCAGATACTGCCCCTTAAACTCCATGACGCCAAGGGCATATCCGGCCAGGGTAGATGTAACAAACTGAATACCAAATGTTACCGCAACAAGGAAGAGGGTATTTAAATAATATCTTCCAAAGGGTATGGCATTCCACACATACATGATATTGCCCAAAGTAAACTTAGAATTGGGAAAGAACGTCATTTTAAACGTAGGCTCCGTTAAAGCTGTGCACACAAGCCAAAACAGGGGAGCCAGCCACGCGGTTGCCAGCAGTACGGAACAAATTGATATTAATAGTTTTTTCAAGTTCTTCATAACCTTCTCCCTTCTAATTATAATGGATCTTCTTATCCTGGCTTATAAATCTCGGCAGTGACACAATTAACAGCAAGACAAGCATGATAACCGTCAATGCAGAAGACACACCATAATTAAAATTCGTAAAGCCCTGCTGGTAAATGTAGTATAGAAGGAGGGTGCTGGCATTGTTAGGAGCCCCCTCTGTCATGATCACTACATGATCCACAAGCTTAAAGCTATTTGTAAAGGCAATGGTCGATACAAAAAGGAATGTAGGGGCCAGCAATGGCAGGGTAATCTTTTTAAAGATTTTTAAGCTTCCAGCCCCGTCGATCTTTGCGGCCTCCATGACCTCCGTTGATATGCTCTGGATCCCCGACAGGAAAAATACCATCAAATATCCTGCCTCCTTCCATACGTACATGACCGCCATGGCAGGCAGCACCGTACTCTTCTTTGACAGGACGTTCCCTGGACGAAACCCCATGCTTATAAGCATCTGGTCAAACAATCCGTTTTTTGCCATATAGATGAACATCCAGACACTGGCTATGGCTATCATAGGCATTACAACCGGATAGAAGAAAGCCGTTCTTACAAAACCGACGGTCCGGCTCCTTCTATTTACCAGAACGGCAAGGCCCAATCCCACGGCCATGCTGGGCAATACGGTAATCAGTGCAAAAAAGACTGTATTTCCCATTACCTTCCAAAACAGCTTTGATGAAAACAATTTTGCATAGTTTTCCAGCCCAATAAGCTCCGGCGCCCCCATTCCCATTTTGTATTTCATAAGGCTTAAATACAGGCTCCTGAATACAGGGTACGCCGTAAATACCAGCATGAACGCCAGCGCCGGGGCAACAAGCATCCACGCTGTGAAATTATGTTTCAATTCCTTCCTCTTTTTTAAATCACCATTCATCGATCCGTCACCCTTCTTTAAAGAAAGGGGTTTGCAAGCTGCAATCCCCTTTCGGTTTCCTATATTATTGAAAATCTGCTAAAACTTCCTCTGCTTCCTCCTGGGCCTGATCCAGAGCTTCCTGTGTTGTCATATCTCCCACTACTGCCGCCTGGATGTTATCATTTAAAATCCTCCATATTTCAGCCGCATTATAAGTCGTCAGCTCCGGTTTTGCATAGGGAAGCTGCTCATAAGCGATGGAAGCCTGAGGAACCTTTGCGTAATAATCTTTCATCAGATCCGTATCATAACAAGACTGTCTGGTCGCTACGTAACCAGTATCCAGGCTCCACTGGGCTGCTCTTTCCGTAGAAGTAGCAAATTTAATGAATTTCCATGCTGCTTCCGCACGCTCCTTCGCAATTCCGTTTGAGATATAGAAGTTTCCGCCGCCTGTGGGAGCTGCATCCCGTGCATGTCCCGGCAGGAATGCCGTACCAAACTCAAAGTTGGCGTTGCTGTTGATATTAGTCATATTTCCGGTGGTATGATAGATCATAGCTACTTCCCCGGCCAGGAACTGTGTGGGCAGGTCGGTCCATTGTACGATCCCTTCTGCCATACATTTGTATTTATTCTGGAGATCCAGCCAGAACTGAAGGGCTTCTACATTTTCAGGGGTATTAAAGTAAACGGTCTTTCCATCCTCACTCATGAGGTTTTTACCGTCTTTGCTGTTCTGTAACGCAAATCCTGTGAACGTCCACTGGGCAGAGCCGGAATTCAAAGCGATGCCAACACCATAATGGTCGCCGTTTGTCAGCTTCACCGCATAATCCGCCAGTTCCTCCCAGGTTCTGGGCGGCTTCTCCGGATCAAGTCCGGCTTCCTTAAACAAGTCTTTATTATAATAGAGGATCTCCGTACTTCTCTGGAAGGGAATGGAATAAATCTTTCCATCTACATAAGAGTCTTCCATGAATCCGGGAAGAAAATCTGCGATGAATGTTTTTCCTTCTTCTCCGTCAGCTGCAATAAAATCATCCAGCGGCATAGCCATACCTGTAGATGACATGGTAAATCTCTGGGTCGCCAGGCTTACAAACACATCCGGCGGGGTTCCTCCCTGTACGGCCGTCTGGATTTTCGTAACGGTGTCGTCATAGTTTCCTGTATAAACCGGTTCAACTACAATATTGGGATTTTCCGAGTTAAAATCCGTGCAGATTTTCTCAATAAGCTGTGCTGCTGATCCTCCTACGTTGACCGGATAGTAGAAAGTCAGGCGCAATGCATCCCCCGTATTTCCCTGAGTCTCTGCTTTTGCAGAATCTGTATCCGCCGAGGCTGACTCGGCTTTTGTTTCCGCTTTCTCTGCCTTTGTTGCACCTGTTGAATTGCCGCCGCAGCCAGTCAATACCCCTGCCGCAGCCATGACCATTGCCAATGTGATCGCAGATAAATGTTTCATTTTTTTCAAAACAACCCCTCCTTAAATTCAACAATTGATGTTTACATGGGTAGTTTATCACAGTGATTGAAACGTGTCAATATTATTTTTATATATTTTATACAAGATATTTTAAAATATATACGTTTTAATGTTTGTTTTTCACATTTAAAAATAGGTTTCATTTTTTGTTTTATATGTTATACTATAGATAATCATTTGTTTTTGGTAAATTATGGAGGTATTTTATGGTTACTATTAAAGATATTGCCAGGGCCGCCGGTGTAGCCCAGGGAACTGTTTCAAATGTTCTGAATGAAAAAGGCAACGTCAGCAGCGAAAAAATAAAACAGGTAATGGATGCCGCCGCCTCTCTTGGATATATTCCCAATGAAAGAGCCAAATTACTGCGCAAGGGGCGCTCCGATTTATTGGCCGTAATTC
>POVV01000526.1_pt1 | contig 23461 bp, 23 predicted proteins | sample 1560271 | NCBI WGS metagenome assembly POVV01 (sample SAMN08337232, study PRJNA429181) | Bioreactor metagenome, whole genome shotgun sequencing project. | biome: cows' rumen and soil; feature: anaerobic; isolation source: anaerobic chemostat enrichment culture, galacturonate as sole carbon... | reverse complement strand
CCCAGGGCGACCTGCTTAACGGGGTGCGTTATTTTGGCGGCGGGGCGCGTACGCATTCGCTGGTGATGCGTGCTTCCACCGGTACGGTACGGTTTGTTGACGCCATTCATAAGTTTGAGAAAAAACCTATGCTCATTAAACGGACTTAATAATAATATAAGGAAAGTTAGACTGCTGTGTTGCACGGAAACGCAATACAGCAGTCTTTTTCTGTCAGACAAAAAAGGTAACTTTTCGAGTCTAGTGCCTGAGCCTTTTCCGGTATATAGTAGTAGAAAACAGGGAAAATGGAGCAGTAAAATATTTTCAGTTTTCCCCAAAAGGAGTGGCTCTTATGCGAAGGTTGGTCATGATACTAATGTTAACACTGGTATGGCCGTTTGGTGTAAACCTGCCGCCTGTGCAGGCCTCTGAGGAAGGAGCTTTTCCGCCTGTTGCCATCGGTAAAGGCGCGCCTACGGTGAGTATTGTTATCAGTGCAGACAGGATTGCCGTTTATCAGGAAGGCAAGACACAGTCGCTCTTGCAGGAAATCCCGTATAATGCCGCAATATTGCCGGAGCTTGCGGACAGTGAGCGGGTGGTTGCCGAGGATATGAACTTTGACGGTTATCTGGATTTTAAAATTGCATCGTCACAGGGCAGTGCCAACGCCTATTACAGCTGCTGGCTGTGGGACCCAAAAAGCGGGAATTTTGTTTTGCACGAGGAATTGAGCCGGCTTGTCTCACCGGCATTTAACCCTGATGTAAAGACAGTGTATTCCTTTACCCATATCAGTGCCGCCGACAGTGAGGAAGCAACCTATGTGTGGAAAGACGGCAGGCTTTGGCCGGTGCAAATCATTGAGCGCAGCTATGACCCGGACGAAGATCGGCTGATAGCCAGAGAATACCGTCTGGATGAACAGGGTAAGCGCCAGCTGGTGCGGGAGCAGAAGCTGCTGACAGAAGAGGCTATGAGGAACGAATACGAGGATTTGTCGGAATTCCCGTTCCCGGATGCGACTCCCTATAAGTCACCGCAGGGCTTTTCCCTGCTCCTGCCGGTAGGAGCAGCCGCCAAGGATACCGCTGACGGCGTTAAGGTCACCGCCAGGAAATGGTTTGTGCTGGTAAATCAGCTGGGCAGGGAGGTGCAGGACTTGGATAACTCTGCAGTTCGCGAAGCCCTGGAAGCCAAGGTGCTGCTTCAGGAACCGTTTAGCAACAGTCAAATTGAGTGGGCTTATCAAACCGATACAATCAGAATGAACGGCTACGAGTTTTACCGCCGCCCCTTTACCGGGACAATTGACGGCCAGGCGATACGCGGCGGCGAACTGTACTATGCCAATATTTACGGCAGGCATTTCCAGGTAATTTGCGTCAAAATGCCGGGTATCAGTGACGGCATTATCCTGCTGTACAAAATGCTGTACCATATGCTGGTAATTGAGCCGTGATACAGTGGCGACATGAAGCCAGGCCGGCATTCCCTCCGTTCAGGCGGGCAATTGCTCCGCTTACATTGAGAGAATGTGAGAAGGGTGGGAGGATAGAGCATGGATAAAGATGTACCTGCGTTGTATAAAAGGGTGGCTGCCTTACTGCTGGCCGCGTTGCTTTTGGCTGCCATTCCGCTTACGGCAGAGGCCTTCAAGGTTACTATTGACAATAAGTATAACGCAACCAAATCTTTTGCGATCTTAAAGCATGACGACAAGCTGAACAAATGGGTATGCATCGGTTGGTACAACGTAGGGCCAAAGACGGTCAAAAATTTTACTTTCCTTGATTCGACAAAGGTAAAGCATGCCTATATCTACAGTTCGGCCTGGAGCGGCAGCGGTGAGGGCGCAATGGAGCGGATGGTAATAAAAAGTAAGTTCAAATATTATGACGGCGAACAGTGCCCGCCAGGCGATAAACGGCGAAAGGAGTTTTTTTCACGGGTCAATATTGGCACCGATGGCACTGTCAGGCTGGTATGGCAGGCAGCTCCTGCCGCTATTACCGGCGATGAACGCTTAGGCATTGACCTCTTAAACCGGGACAGGGAAAAACAGGGCCTGCCGCGCCTGAGTGCTGATGCCAAGTTGTCACAGGTAGCGCGAAAACATGCCAAAGACATGGCGCAGAACAAGTATTTCAGCCATACCAACCGCAAGGGGCAGTCTCCCTTTGACCGAATGAAAGAAGACGGTATTACTTACCGGTCAGCAGCAGAGAATATAGCCTACAATAGCAGCATTGCCGCAATGCAGGCGGCCTGGATGAACAGTCCGGGGCATCGCACCAATATTTTAAACTCCCAATATACACATGTCGGACTGGGCTTATATACTGCTTCGGATGGAACAATCTACGGCGTACAGCTATTTGCCAGGTATTAAACAGACGGGGCTGTCTTATTGCGACAGCCCTGTCTGTTTTCTTTCTGTTTTTGCAGTCTTGCAGCTTCAACACCACCCGAGTTTGTCTTGGTGCATAGGGTGCCGCTTCCCATAGCTTCCACAGTCATACTTTGGAGGAGAAAAAAAGTTTTTATAGAAGTTAATTATTTACAAGCTGTTTTGTATTTGAAACGGCCTCCTGCCCCAAATGCGAAGAGGAATACCGGAACAGGCAGAATTGCAGGTAAAGACGATTATTGCTTTTAAATGATAAGGAGGTTGACGATGAACAAGCTGAGGACTATCCGTAAAATTGTTACTGGAAAACATACGGTGGACGGAGCCGGCGTCAAGCTGGTGCGGGTAATTGGCCGCGACGACACGCAGGATTTTGATCCTTTTCTCATGCTGGATGCTTTTGATTCGGTGGACCCCGAGGACTATGTCAAAGGGTTTCCCTGGCATCCGCACCGCGGGATTGAGACGATTACCTATCTCATTCAGGGTGATATTGAGCACGGCGACAGCCTGGGAAATACAGGCAGGATTTTAGCAGGAGAATGTCAGTGGATGACTGCCGGCTCCGGAATACTCCATCAGGAAATGCCAAAACCCAGTGAGCGGATGTTTGGACTCCAGCTCTGGCTCAATCTACCGGCAAAAGACAAAATGGTGTCCCCTAAATATAATGGAATACGCAAAGAGGATATCCCGGTAGTTGATGAGGGAGAACGGCGGATCCATATTCTTGCCGGCGTGTACGGCGGTAAAGCCGGGGCTATGGCCGGGGACTATCGCAAGCCACTGCTGCTGGACGTAGCAGTGTGTGCCGGGACTGAGTGGTCACTGGAGATTGCGGGCAATACGACTTTGTTTATTTATATTTTTCAGGGAGCCGGAACCTTTGGTAGCGAGCAGGTAATCCCGGCAAAGCATGCCGTATTATTTGATGAAACAGGGACCTTCCTCGTAAAAGCCGCTGATCAGGGAATTCGGTTTTTCCTGATGGCCGGGGAGCCGCTGCGGGAGTCCATTGCCTGGGGCGGCCCAATCGTTATGAATACCCGGGAAGAATTGCAGCTTGCCTTCCGGGAATTAGAAGAAAACAAATTTATCAAATAAGTCAACTCTTTATTCGCAGCAGTTTACCAGGTGTACGCCTGGTTCTTCTCTGCCGTTCTCTTTTTTCTGTGTTTCCGCGGTTCCATGATCTGTAAAGGAATTTAATGGATTAGCGGGAATGTATATGCAGGTAAGTCAAGCTGGTGCTTTGCTTTTAACTGTCAGCATTTGGCCGTGACATTTGGAGGTCCTGTATGAAACTTTGGCTGCAAAATATAGTAAAGCAGTTTTTCCGGCCCGAGTTGGAGTTTCGTGTCCGTCTGTTTAATCTGCTGGCCATGGCCGGTACTGTCAACAGCCTGCTGCAGGCCGGATTTTCACTGCTGGTTGTCGGCGGTTTCCCCATGGTCATACTTAACTTGTTTATTGCCGTACTTTCCTTTGGACTGCTTTACTATTCCTACACCAGCGGGCAGTACCAGCGGTGTTACCTGATCACCATTGTCTTCATTTTTTTTATCGGCTTTGCTTTTTTGTTTTTTTCCGGCGGCGGCTACCGGGGCGGTCTTCCTTCGTTCTTCATTTTTGCCACGGTATTTACCGTATTTATGCTGGAAGGCCGGCAAATGCTGGTCGTCAGTGTTTTGGAACTGTTGTTTTATACCGGGCTGTGCCTTTATGGATATTACGTGCCTGAGCAGGTTAGCTGGTTTGAAACTGAGGAAAAGATTCTGGCCGATGTTATTGTATGTTTTCTGGCTGTCAGTATTGTTTTGGGTATTACCATGCACCTGAACTTCCGCATGTATAACAGCCAGCAGCGGCAGCTGGAGCAGGCCCGGGAGGAGGCTATCCGGGCCAATCAGGCAAAAAATATGTTTCTGGCCAGCATGAGCCACGAGATCCGTACGCCTATCAATATCATGCTGGGCATGAACGAGATGATTTTGCGGGAACAACCTTCTCCGGCGGTTGCCGGTTATATCGCCCGCTCGCAGGATGCCGGCCAAATGCTCCTGTCGCTCATTAACGATATTCTGGATGTTTCCAAAATCGAGTCCGGCAAAATGGAACTCTTGGAGGAGGCTTACTATACAGATGATCTGGTGCAGCGCCTGATTCAATTTGGCCGGGAACAATCGGCAAAGAAAGGGCTGTCCTTTTCCGCTGAGGTTTCGGGGCTGCCGGCTATGTTTTGGGGGGATACCCTGCATATTCGTCAGATTGCCACCAATCTTTTGAGCAATGCCGTAAAATATACTGAAGCCGGTTCAGTCAGGCTTGCCCTTACTGCCAGGGAAATGCCCGGCGGGGCCGGCATGCTGCTTTCCGTGGCGGTGTCTGACACGGGAATAGGCATCCGGCCGGAAAGTCTTGACTCCGTCTTTGAGGCCTTTACCCGCAGCGAAGCCGTCCGGAATCTCAAAATTGAAGGTGCCGGGCTGGGGCTCGCCATTGTCAGGAATCTGGTAAACCTGATGGGCGGCCGGCTGCTGGTGCAAAGCGAATATGGCAGCGGCAGCACCTTTACGGCCGAAATTCCCCAGCGTTATGCCGACGGGCTGGCTGACTGCACTCACCGGTCGGTCGCGCCGCTGGCCGAACAGAGCTTTTTCGCCCCGCAGGGACGAATCCTGGTTGTGGATGACAATGAAGGGAATTTGGGTGTGATAAAATCCCTGCTGGCCCGGACTTTGCTGCAAATCGACACCGTGCTGAGCGGCCGGCAATGCCTTGAACAGGCCGGTCAAAGCTCTTACCATGTTATTGTGCTGGATTATATGATGCCGGAGCTGGATGGTATCGAAACCCTGCACAGGCTGCGGCAAATGAACTGTCACACTCCTGTCATTGCCCTGACGGCCGATGTTACCGCCGGGACGCGCCAGAAACTCTTAACCGCAGGGTTTGCCGACTATCTCTCCAAACCCGTTTCCTGGACCCGGCTGGAACAGAGCCTGCTGTCCTATTTGCCGGAAGAACTGGTGACGCGTACCACCGTAAGCGTGGGGAACGCCTGCCCGGATGCGGCGGCGCAATTCCGGCAGCAGTTGGGGAAATATGATATCTCGCTGGAAAACGGGCTCCAGTTTCTCAGTCAGAGCTTGTCCCAGTACATAACCGTTGCCGGGATATTTCTCGACCATACCCGGCAGACCACAGAACTGCTGACCCGGCTTGCCGCGCAGCATGATCTTACGGCGCTTTCCCATTTGTACCATTCGCTTAAAACTCTGGCCCGCCTCATTGGTGCCGGGGAACTTTTTGCTCTGGCCCGGCGGCTTGAACAAAAATGCTCTGCTGGAGAAGCCGGATATGTACGAACCGCATTGCCGCTGTTTTGTCATGAACTGACCGCGACCCGCCAGGGACTTGCTGAGTTTCTGGCGCAGACCAAAGCTGTGGCTGCCGGTGAGTCGCCCTCATTCCTGCTGCCTTCTATGAATTTTGCAGCACTGACTGTCCTGGCGCAGACCGGCATTGCCGACTATCATTTTACGGAAAGCCGGCAGGCGCTGACGCTGCTGCTCACGCTGGAGCAGGATCCGGATTGCAGGAGGTTGCTTAAGCAGGCGCTCACTGCTGTGGAAAATCTTAGCTTCGAGGACGCGGAGATGCTATTTGAGCAATTTTGTCAGGCAAGAGAGAGGGAGGCTGCAAGCTATGCACCAGAAAGGTAAGCTCTTCGTGGTGGACGACGACATTATACTGCTGAAGGTCATGGAGGAACTGTTAAAGGAGTATTACGAAGTGAGTCTTGCCAAATCGGGACCCCAGGCTGTGCGCTTTCTGGAAAAGGGCGGCAGCCCGGATCTGATTCTGCTGGATATCGATATGCCGGACATGGATGGTTTTGCGACCTTGCTGAAGCTGCGGGCTTTAAACGCCGGACGGGAAGTGCCGGTCGTGTATCTGACCGGCCTTACCGATGCCGGCAGCGAGGCTTATGGCCTGCAACTGGGCGCCGTCGACTACATCAGGAAGCCTGTGGTGAAGGAAGTATTGCTGGCGCGTATCGCTCTGCACCTGGACAATGCCGAAAAACGCCGGCAGCTGGAGCTCTTTAAGGAACAGCACCTGGGCAGCGGCGGTTTGCAGGCCGATAAAATGCTTGCCATGAAACAATTGCTGACAAAAACTGAGTTTACCGTTGCCGCGCTGGTGGCGCAGGGATATACCAATGACGAAATCAGCCGGCTGCTGAACTACTCGCCTTCCTATATAAAAAAAGTGGTATCCAGGCTGTTTGACCGGCTGGACATCAGTAAACGCAGCGAAGTCAAACGATTTTTTTGCTAACCGGAATACACTGCGAACTTTTTATCAACCGTATACTAAATCTTTCAGCGTCCCTCCCAGGGGCGTTTTTTTATTTTCCTGCAAAAATAGGATACTTTTCGGGTCTATTTTGGTTATCGCCTTCAGGTGTATAGTTAGGGCGTAAGGTGGGAAATGAATGCGGTTTACATGGAGGGACAGTCATTGAAACAAAACCGATACAGAGTGCTGTTACTTGTATTGGCGGTTATTTGCCTGGTGCCGGCGATTGCCTGTACCAATGCGGCGGAACCGCCCGCGCTGGTGGTCATTATGACCAACGCGCCGGCGGATGCTGAAGTCTCTCTCGTTACGGCGGCAGGCTTGGCGGAAGTGTCCAAAAGCCGGGTCGCGTGGGAAACCTATTATGTGTTTTACCACCGGGATATTGGCACAAGCGGCGAATTTACGCTGCAGGTTTCGGGAAACGGCGTCAGGTATGAGCAAACAGTGGGAGTGCAGTATCTGAACAGCTACCCTGGAGTCATCACACTGGATTTTGCCGCGCAAACCATAGCCGGGGGAAAACTGCTTTCCCGGTCAATCCTGCTGGTGGGCCTGCGGGTAATAGTTACGCTGGTTATCGAAGGCCTGGTTTTCTACCTGTTCGGCTTCCGCGAAAAGAGAAGCTGGCGCGTTTTCCTGGCGATGAATCTGCTGACACAGGGGCTGCTGAACATCGCTCTTAACGGAGGCTTGCCACTGGCTGTTTATCTGATGTTCAAGCTTATTATTATGGAATTCTGGGTGTTTGTTGCGGAAACCGCAGGTGCGCTGGTGCTGATCAAAGAGCACCGCCGCCTTCGCCGCGTGGCTTTCGTTTTGACTGCCAACCTGTTGAGCCTGGTGTTGGGCGGTTATCTGATTACCGTGCTGCCGGTCTAGCGGGAGGATGGAGGAACCATATGAATTGGATCAAAAAAATATTAGGCTTTAACAGCCCGCACTCCTGGGTCAAGTGGCTGCGGATGGCTTTTGCCGCTGTTGCTCTGATCATTGCCACAGCCTTTTGGGGCAATTTTGCCTCTATGGTAATGGAAGACGGCATCATCGGCCTGATTTTCGCGCTTATCCTTTTTATTGTAGCGTTTGGCCCGATTCTGGCAATCATGCTGGGGGTCGCCTCGCTGATCGGCCTACTCGTCGGCGGGATGCTCAGCAGCGTAAAACAGCGGCAAAGCTTCCGGGAAACCATCGCCACCGGTTCCCCGCAACTGCTGGAACTGGAAAAGCTGCGGCTGAAATCGCAGGCCCTGGACCTGCTCTTTCCAATTACGGCGATTATCCTGTTTAGCCTGGGCTTTGTCTTCCTGGAGGACTTATACGGCGATTTCGGCGAGGCGGGCTTCTACGGCTTCATGCTTCTGGCAGGACTTGTGCTCCTCGGCTTTTGGCTGGCGAAGACATCTGTCAAGCTGCGCTACAAGCGTATGTTTAAAGACCTGATTGTGACCGGAGAGCTGGAATCGGTTCTGGACAATCTGGATTTTCAGCCGGAAGCAAAGCTGGATGAAGCCCTGGTCAAAGCGGCGGCACTGTTTCCTCACTATGACATTTACTATGGCAACGATTATTTGGCGGCAGACTACCATGGGCGTCACTTTATTCAATCGGATATTCATTTGCAGGAGGAGCGGGAGGAGACTTACCGGGATGACGACGGCGAATTACAGACACGGACAGTATATGTCAGCGTGTTTCGCGGACGGCTGGTGATCTTTGACTATGACGCCATCTCCAATGAACCGGTTACTGTCTATGACCGGCACGGCGGCAGGATGAAGAGCACCGAGGCAGTTCAAACCGAACTGGACGCCTTCAACCGGCGGTTTTACATCAGCGCCCCCAGTCCGACGGCGGCCTTGCGCATCCTGACCCCGCCTGTTCTGGAAAGCATTTTGCTGGCCTCAGACAAACTGGGCTGTCCGCTGTATCTTTCTTTCCGCGAGGATAAGCTCTATGTGGCGCTGAACTGCGGCGATGCGTTTGAAGCCGCCGGCGGCGATGCCACGCTTTCCGAACAGCGCCGGCGCGTGACCGGCGACATTAAGGCGATGCTTGACTTCGTCGATACCATATATCTGAAAACCCAACCGCATGTTAGCAAAAAAGATGAGGAGGACGGACAATGAAAAAAAGCAACAGCTGGCTGCTGGTTTGCGCCGCCGTGCTATTCGGCCTGGTGTGCCTGCTGCCGGTTCAGGCGGAGGCCGCCCCGGTTGAGTGGCATACCACTAATTTGTACTATGAAGTGACTGAGGATAACACGCCCGAAAATATACTGATCATTGACGGGTATTTCCGCAACAACACAGGCCGGTATATCAACTATGTCTATGAATTTAACCTTACGGCCACCATTACTGACGATTCGGGCTATACCGGCACGGTAAAGGGAACCTTCCGGGACTTTGAAAAAATGATTGAGCCTTATGGCGAAGCCAATCACCGGTTCAGAATCAGAAATGCGGACATCATCTGGCCTGTTGACAGCTACGAGGTAAGAGGCGGCTATATGCGCTGGAAGCATAGCAGCGCGGCCGGCTGATAAAAGTGTCTCAGCCGCGTTTATTTTTTCAGAATGGATAGCAGTGTTTTTTCGTGAAAATTACCCATTGGGTACTGAAATTGTCGAAAAAGCCCCGGTATAATTTGTATAGAGGATTTTCCGGTAACCTGTGATTTTCATTCATAGACAGCTTTGCCTTGCCGGCAGCGGCACAGGCACTAAGGAGGAATACGGTAATGAGTAATGAGGAAAACAAAAATCCGGGTGCGGCGTCCGGTGACGACACGTCGGCTCTGTTTGTGAGCGCCCGTAAGAAACAGCTTGCCGAGCAGGAGGTGCAGCGCAAAGCCGCTGAGGAGGAAGCCAAGCGTAAAGCCGCCGAAGAGGAGGTGCGCCGTTTGGAGGCCGAGGTGGCCGAACGCAAACGTCAGGCGGAAGAGGAGGCCAAAAGGGTTGCCGTGGAGGCGCGCGCCAAAAAGGCGGAAGCCGCCGCCAACCCTGACGCTATTTTAGGGGCGCCGCCGGCCGAGCAAGACAGCAAAGGCACAGGTCTGCCGCAGGTGCCGAAAATCAGTATTCCCAGACCCAATATCGGGCCGGACTCCATGGGAAAAATAACCGGCAATCCCAAGCTGCTGAAGATCATCGGCGGCGCGGTTGCCTTGCTGCTGCTTGTCGTGTTTCTGACCTGGGGCGGCGGGGGCAGCAACAAAGACAATGAAGCGGACCAGGGCAAGCCTGCCGTTGCCGGGAGCGTCACCGTAAATACAAATGCGCCCTTTGACGCCCAAACGACGGTAAGCGACTTCGGCCGGGTTTTCCATTATCCGTCCAGCATCTTTACCGTCCAGTCAGCCACGAAAAACGAGCTGGTTTTGGGCGCCGGGGATCCCCTTCACGGGCAACTGATTATTTCCTTAGCCAACACGCCCACGGCGAAGTACCTGGCGACCAAGGATATAGCCATCCCGACGCTGGAGGCCAATAATAAGGCGAAAGTCGCGGCTTATCTTAACACAGTGTCCGAACCTGTCATCCTGAGTCAGAAGGATCAGAGTCCCAGCGCCAATGTCTGGCGGTATTTGACCGCCGCTACTTATAAAAATGACAAAGGCGAGGCGATGTATTTGTATTGGTGGACAGGAGTCTGGCACAAAAAATCGCAAAAGCAGTCCTATTTGTATGAGTACGCCTTTGAATGCAGAGAAGACCTGGCGGTAAAATACCTGCCGATCGTGGAAAGAATCTGGGATGAAAAGACTACTGTAAAATAATCCGGTCAGGAAGGAGAATCCGGCATGCACCTGTTACTGACAGTTGTATTTTCCAACGGCTTTCAGGAAATTTATCTGCCCCTGGTAAACAATAAAACGGTGCCGGTGGATATCCGGCCCCATATCAGCGGCTGGCAGGAGGACATTACCCTGCCGCTGGCGGTGTGGGACGATACCTGGCAGCTGAGCGGCAGCCGCCAGTTCACTATTATCCATAATGAACAGCCGGTTCAAACCGTAGTGCTGGTGCCCGGTTTGCTCCTCAACTGCGAACTCGGCGGCAGTGAAGCGGTATTTTCCGTCACCGTGGAGGAAGTGGACGACGGCAACACCCGGTTCGGCAAGTATTTCCATGATCCCGCCGTAGCGCTTAAGGCCGGGATTGGCAGCGGAGAGGGCAACCTTATTATTTACAGCAACCGGTTTTGCTCGCCCAACCACGCGGAGATTGTTTTTGCGGACGGCAAAGCGGTGGTAAGAGATATGGGAAGCGTCAACGGCACCTTTGTCAACGGCCGCATGCTTACCGGGGAGCATAGCCTCAAATACGGCGACATTATTTATATTATTGGCCTCAAACTTGTTTATCTGGGCAATGTGCTGGCCGTCAACAACCCGAAGCAGGCCTGCACTGTTAATGAGCGCAAGCTCAAGCTTATCCGCATCGAGGCTGCCGGACAGGAGGCGGAGGAACACTCGCCGGAAAGCGGCGAGGCCTATTTTCTGCGCACGCCCCGCAAGCTGGAAAAACTGGACGACGAGACATTTACCATCGAAAAATGCCCGCCGAAAAACCAGCAGAAAAAGCAGCCGGTTATTTTTGTTATCGGTCCGTCGCTCACCATGATGGTCCCGATGATTGCCGGCGTAATGATGATGAGCGGCAGCGGGGCTTCCGCCACAGGCGGTCTGGTGATGTCTGTCGGCGCGGCGCTGATTGGCGGCATGTGGGCCATGCTCAATATCCGCCACCAAAACAAAGAGGAACTGGAAACCGAAGCCACCCGTGTGCATAGCTACAGTGCCTATATTGCCAAGATGGCCCAGCAAATCCTGCAAAAAATTGAATACAACCGCGCGGCTCTGCTCAGGATGTTCCCGTCTGCCGGGGATGTAGCCGCCTTTGCGCTGGAAGGCAGTCCCCGCCTGTGGGAGAAGAGCAGCAACCATGAGGATTTCCTGGCAATCCGTTTCGGATTGGGTGATATTCCTTCCCCCAACCGGATTGTGGTGCCCAAGGAACAGATGATGATGGCGCACGATCCTCTCAATGACAAGGTGGAGGAGATCCGGCAGGCCATGTCCACGCTGAAAGGCGTGCCTGTAGAGCTTTCCGCTTACCAAAACCGGATGGTGGGGGTTGTCAGCCGGGACCGGGAGCGGGCTTTGGCGCTGGGCAACCTGATCAGTACGCAGGTTGCCGGACTACATCCCTACACCGATGTACGCCTGTGCTATGTCTATCCCATGCGGGAAGCCGACAACTGGCATTACACCCGCTGGCTGCCCCATGTCTGGACACCTGACGGCAAGCTGCGCCTGATTGCCAATGACAAAAATACCGTGGGCGACGTAATGTACTATCTCTCCACCGTCATCCGGGAGCGTCTGGAACGGGAGTCCGGTGAGGAAGACGGCACCAAGGTGCTGCCGCATTATGTGGTGATGGTGGCCGACTGGTCGCTGGTGGAGGATGAACCTATTGCCAAATACCTGATGAACCCTCAGCCGGAACTGGGCCTGTCGGTTATCTATCTGGTGGACGCCATCGACAAGCTGCCCAGCGGCTGCACCGCCATTGTGCAGGACGATCCGGAAAACCGCGGCTTTTACTCCACAACCGGTTTGTTTCCCCAGCGGGAAAACATTGTCTATGACAGCATGCCCCTGGAACTGACCGAAGAGTTTGCCCGCCGTCTTTCAGGCTATCAGGTGCGGGAGCTTAACGTGTCCACCGCCATTCCCGATGTGTTGTCTTTTCTGGATATGTATAAAACGGCCGGGGTGGAGGAACTGGACATGCTGCACAAGTGGCTGGAGAACCGCACCTATGAGAGCATGCGCTCAATGATCGGCTATAAGTCCGGCAATCAGCCGCTTTATCTGGATATTCATGAGAAATACCACGGCCCGCACGGGCTGGTGGCCGGCACCACCGGCTCCGGTAAATCCGAGACGCTGCAAAGCTATATCCTTTCCCTGGTGGTCAACTACCATCCGCATGAGGTGGCGTTCATTCTGATTGACTACAAGGGCGGCGGCATGGCCCAGAGCTTTTTGGGGCTGCCCCATCTTTCCGGTGTCATTACCAATCTCGGCGGCAACGCCACCAACCGCGCGCTGCTTTCCATCAATGCGGAGATCAAGTCCCGCCAGCGCATTTTCAACGAATACAAAGTCAAACATATTGACGCCTACATCGAGATGTACCGCTCCGGCGCAGCAGCCGAGCCCATGCCGCATCTGTTAATTATTGCAGACGAGTTCGCCGAGCTCAAAAAGGAACAGCCGGAGTTTGTGCGGGCGCTGGTTTCCGCTGCCCGTGTCGGCCGTTCCCTGGGTGTCAACCTGATTCTTGCCACCCAGAAGCCCAGCGGTGTGGTGGATGACGAGATCTGGTCCAATACCCGCTTTCGCCTGTGCCTGCGCGTGGCTGACAAGCAGGATTCCAACGAGATGCTCAAACGTCCTGACGCCGCCTTTATCACCGGCACCGGCCGCGGCTATTTCCAGGTAGGCAACGACGAAATCTTCGAGGAATTCCAGTCTGGCTGGTCGGGTGCGGCCTATGAGCCGCAGGTGCCATTCACCGACGACAAAAACGCCAAAGTGGAACTGATTAACCTTATCGGCAAAAGCGGCGTACCCAAGCAGAAAAAACAAAAAAAATCCGATAACATTCAAAAGGTTACCCAACTGGACGCCGTGGTGAAGCATGCGGCCCAAATCGCGGCGGAAAATGGTATTCCCGCTATCAAGCAAATCTGGATGCCGCCGCTGCCGAAAACCGTATATCTGGAGGAACTGGACGCGATTGCCCGGCCGGAAGGCTTTTCCGTGCTGCTGCCAATCGGCCTTGTTGATAACCCTGAGGGCCAGAACCAGTACCCGTGCGCGGTGGATTTCATGACCGACGGCCATCTTTTAATTTGCGGCGCAGGCGGTTCCGGCAAGACGACGCTGCTGCAAACACTTTTGTACAGTGCCATAACCCGTTATTCCCCCCGGGAAATCAATATATATGTGGCAGACTTCTCCAGCCGCACCATGGCGGTGTTCGGCAGCCTGCCGCATGTGGGCGGCGTGATGTTTGAGGGAGATGACGAAAAAATTGCCGAAACCTTTGAACTGCTGCAAAAGACGCTGTCCCGGCGCAAAAGCGAATTCTCCGGACAGGGGATCGGCTCCTTCCGCGAATATGTGGCGCAGCATGATGACTGCCCGGCCATTCTGCTGCTGATCGACAACTATGTGGCATTTACTGAAAGCTATGAACAATATGAAGACACTCTGGCCCAGCTTTCCCGGGAGGCGGCCAGCTACGGCATCTATCTGGTGCTGACTATGAACAACGCCGGCGAACTCAGAAGCCGTATCAGGCAAAACTTCGTCGCCGGCATCGCACTGCAAATGCCTGACCGGTTTGAGTACGAGGCCGTCATCGGTGACCGCACCGAGATTCTGCCGGAGGGACGTACACCCGGCCGCGGCCTGATCAAGGCGCCGTTGCCGGTGGAATTCCAGGTGGCGCTCTGCGTGCGCGAGGATGAGGGACTCTCCCAGGCGCAGACTTTGCGCCGGAAATTTGCGGCCATGAAACCCGCCGCCGGCGAGGGGGTCAAAAAAATCGGCGACCGGCCTGACAGTCTCAGCCTGGCCGCGCTGTTAAACCGGGCCGACGTTAAGGCGCTGCCCGGTAACCGGCTGGCAATCGGCCTCGGCACCGAAGACAGCAGCCTTGTCACCGTGAATCTGGATGAGGAATTCTGCTATACGGTGGGCGGCTCCGGCGCTTCCGGCAAAACCAATCTGCTGGCCGCTGTCGCAAAACAGGCCGGGGATAAAGGCGCGCGTCTCTTTCTGTTCGGCGACGGGGACAGCGGGCTCGGCAGCCTGGCCGGTTTTGAACAGATTGTCTGCAGCGACGCGGAACTGTTCGCGCTGATGGAGTCGGTGATTGTGCCTGCCTTCAGCGAACGCAACGGCATTGTTGCCGATACCAGGGACGCGGGCGGCGATATCGCCGCGGCCTTAGCGGACCATGAGCGCATAGTGTTCATTATCGATAACATGACGGCGTTCATCACCGCGGTGTACAGTCCCGATATGGAAATGAGCGGTTTTTTTGAAATTGCGCTGGAAAAAGGCTTTGGGCACAAGATCCAATTCTTTGCGGCCGTTACGCCTGACGATTACGCCGACATGGCGCGTTATACCGCCATGCGTACCTATGCGGGCTATCGCCGGGGCGTGCATCTCGGCGGCCTGTTTGATCAGCAAAGCATCCTGCAATTTTCTTTGTCCGCCGCCGACAATGTGCGTCAGCTTCCCGCGGGAAGCGGATATGCCGCCGGCCCGGCCGGAACGGCTGTCAGAATTATCACGCCGCTGGTAAAGGAGGTAGGCTCTGAGTGAGTAAAATTTATCTGGAAGTGCAGGTTCCCGGCAATGCCAAAACCTATGAGTTCACCGCCGATAACGGCATGTCGGTGGGCAAGGTGAAAAAGCAGTTTATCGCCCAGATTTCCGCTGTGGAAAACCGGGACATTTTCGCTGACGCGGCCGAGGTGCTCTTTTGTTCCAGCCGGTTGGAGGGACTTTTGCAGGACCATGAGATCTTAAGCGAGGTCGGCGTGAGCAGCGGCGATACCGTCATTTTGTTATAAAGGAGGCAGGTGCTGTGGCCAATATGAGCAATATTGACTCAGAGCAAATCGGCAGCGCCGTACAGCAGCTTGATGAAATTGTGGCGGCCATTGCCAATCAGACGGCCAAAGTGCGGGAGGCTGTCGCCGCCCTGGATAAAGGCTGGGTTTCCGGTGTTAAGGCCGAATTTATGAGCCGCTACCGGCGGGATGAGGAGGCCATGCAGGAAATGCTGGAGCAGTTCCGGGAGATCAGCCTTCAGCTCAGGGAGACGGCTGCCGATTTTGACAAAACGGAAAGCGAAATACTCAGCGAGGTTTCCTCATTGAGATAAAGGGGGCAGACCAATGGCAACGGGAAATGAAAGCAAAATTGATACCAAGCTCTTTGCCGCCACTGCCGATACTGTAGACAGTGCGGCCAAAGAACTCGGCCGTCTCTGCCAGGACTGGAACAGGTCCATGAACAGCCTGCGGGGAAGCTGGCAGGGCGATGTCTCCGACAATATCAAAAACACGGTGGAGCAGGTGCAAAAAAGCGCCGCCGATTTGTTAGGGGCTTTGTCGGGCTATTCGGCAACCCTCCGGGAAATTGCCGGTATCTACGACCAGACAGAAAAAAATATTCAGGAAACCGGAAAATCATTAACCTTTGACAAACCGTTTCGGTGAGGTGAGCGAAATTGGCCATTCAATTTGATTACAATCAAACCCTGAATCAGGCAAAACTGCTGGAAGAGCTGGCGTCCGACCTGCAAAACCAATGCGTCAGGAAGCTGGACGCGGTATATGAGAATGTGGACGCGGCGTGGTCGGGACAGGCAGCCAAGGTATACCTTGCCTATATCCGGGGTGTTCAGGAGGATTTGGGTAAAAAGGCGAAATATCTGCGTGATACGGCGGATTTCCTGCGTACAGCCGCTAAAAAGATACAGGCGGCAGACGCAGCCGCTAGGCAGTCTGCGCAACGAGTGTAAGCAAGGAGTGTGAAACCACATGGCGCAAAGCATGGTTGATATCCAAAAAATGAGAAATGTGGCAGCCGAGCTTGACAAAAATTATGCCACCATCAACAATCAACTCAAAAAACTGGACGAAAGCATAGCCAATCTGGGGCAAGTATGGAAAGGCGAAGGGGCAAAAGCTTATCAGAATGCGTATCTCCAGAACACGCAGAATTTTTTGCAGCTGGCGGAAGCCATTATGAGCTGCTCCGCTTCGCTCACCACCATTGCCAATACCTACGGCAAGGCCGATATGGCGGCCGCCGAAGCCATTAAAGCCAAAATGGGAGGGCGGAAATAATGACTAACGATATCCAGGCCGATCCGGCAAAGCTGCGTCAAATCGCCGATGATATCGGCAAGGTTCACACCGCCCTGAGAAATACTCTCCATGCTTCCAACAGCCAGGTGGGTACATTAAAGGGGGTTTGGACCGGGGAAGCCGCCATCAGCTTTAATGCCGGTTTCCAGAGAATCCTGGACAAATGCGCCGAAAGCCTGGCTACGGTGGAGCGGTTGGTTCACGCGCTGTACGATTCCGCCGATGCCTATGAACGCAATGAAAAAGCGGTGCAGCAGGAAGCCTCTAAGCTGCCAAAGCTGCCGAACAACACTATGCGATAAAGCCCGGGGAAAAGGAGCGGTCTTATGGCGAAGTATAAGGTGTCATATAAGGTTTTAAGCAAAGAGGCTGAGGAACTGAAGGCTGTCGCCAAGCTGCTGGACGGCTATGCGCAGCAGGTCAGCCAGATTCAGGGCAGGCTGGGGCAGACGGAGACGCTGGCCGCCGTGCGGAGCAATCTGCAAAAACTTAGTGCACAGCTCGGGGAGTCACGGGCGGTATTGAGCACGGCAGGGCAGATTCTCGCCAAAAGCGTGGGAAGCTACACAGCGGCTGAAACCCGCCAGGTGAAGAAAGTAGACAATCTGAAGGCGCATAACCGGGATTTTTATAAAAACCCGGTGGTTGTAGCCTCTGTCGGCGGCGCGGCTGCCGTACCGCCGACGGCCGGAGTGACGATTAATGCCACCACCGTCAACTATACCGCCGCGCCGGAACCGGCTGCTGCGCCGGCGGGGGCGGCGGTTAATTCCGCTGCTGCCGGACCAGGCACCGGCAGCGCGGACATGGCCGGCGCCGGCGGTTTGGGCGCTATGGCCGGCGCGGGTGCTGCCATGGGTGCGCTGCGGTTGAAAAAGCAGCGTGAGGAGGAAGCGGCCGAAAAGACCGGGGTGCCTGCTGCCGATACGCCGGAAGCTCAGCTGGAAAAAGCGCTGGAACGGGTGCGGCTGCTGGAGAAACAGGGCAGCCGCGGCACCTGATGTGTATACGAAACCGGGAGTGTCCTTGCGCGGCGGCAGTCCTGATTTGACGGAGAAGCTGAAATTCCTGCGGAGGAGGAGGAGTCTGAACATGAGAAATTTATTGTGCAGCCTGTTGGTCTCGGCAGTGGTGCTGCTATTGACGGCAACGGCTTGCGGCGCCGCGGGTGCGCGGCAGCAGAATGCGGGCAGCGGCATCATCAATAATGAAAACACTGTCATCGGCGTCATGACGCAAGAGTATATCGGGGATAATATTGCCGAAATTTTGGCGATACATTATGATGGCGGCCAACCGGCGCTTGCCGGGTTCGGCTGCAAAAATCCGGAAGCAGAGTCGCTCAATCTTACAGTCAGGAGCGGCATTCAGCAGCTCTATTATGATTTCATGGCAAACAGCCGGGACGGAGAATGGATCGAGATCAGATCCTATCCCTTCACCAGTGAGCGTTATCTGCAAATCGTGACGACAGCGGCTGTCTATCCCGCATACGGGACTGACGGCGATATGTGGAGTTATAATTTTGACAAGCAGGATAACCGGTTTATGAACCTGGAGGAGGTATTGAGTGAACTAAACCTGAATGAGCGCAGGCTGACGCGTCAGGTGAAGACGTTGTATGTGCCGGAGGTTCCCTCCCTGTCGGTGGGAGAGGTTAAGGCGACAGGCTTTTTGATTATCCAGGGGCCGTCAGGGCCCGTAACGCAGCTGCTATTGACAGTAGTGCTGGAGAATTCTGCAGGAGAACCGTGGAAACGCTTTTTTGCTTATACTCCTGCCCTGAATGAGCTGATTTCCTTGAACAGCCAATGCCTGTTCGACCCCTATGACATGGATCAGATGAACCCGCCGCTTGCTTATCAGCAGGCGCCGGCGCATTAGCAGGCAAACGCTGAGTAGCAGTCTGGAAATAAAACGCCCGGGTTTTCCGCAGGCAAGCGGAGAATTCGCGCGTTTTTATTTTTTCAGACGAAAAAGGATACTTTTCGGGGCTATTGCGGCCACCTCACTCCGATGTATAGTGGTATAAAAAGCGGGAAAGGAGGGAGCTTTTTGACCGGGAAAAGTTTTCACAGACATACGGGCGGTCGTTTCTTATACGGCAACGCCATCCTCCGGGAGATTTGGCCGGATGAAGCCGGGGGGACGCTGCTGCTTAAACTCCTGTTCGCCGAACGGGAACTGCAGACCATCGTCTATCGCGGCGTATATGCCGGTCAATTCGGTTCTGCCCAGCTTGGCGCGCGGATTCTCCTGGCGGAGGAGGATTCCCTGTATATTCTGAACGAGCCCTGCCACAGTCAAGCCGCCGCGCAGCTTTTTTCCTCCCGGAACCCTGTGACGCCGGAATTTCTTTTTTTACTGCAGCGGCTGGGCAGCAGGCTGTACCGGCATCACCTGGACAATCAGCCGGAATGCATGGTCATTGCCCGCGATATGCGGATCCATTCCCGGACAGAGGATTGAACAGGGACAGAAGCAAAGCCTTTGGTGTGAAGGAGTGAATCACTTGCCCATTGCAGACATGTATGACACAGGCGTACTGTATTTTACCGAAAAACTGCAAGCCCGGCTGAACTCCATACCCGACTATGCGCTGACAGTCCTGGAAGCGCCTATGGGTTACGGGAAAACGACGGCAGTGCGCTTTGTTTTGCAAAATACAAATGCCAGCATTCTTTGGCACACAGTCTATGCCGACGGCGTGGCTTATTTTTGGAACAGCTTTTGCAAGGCGTTGGCGCCTCTCGGGCCGGAACTGGCCGACAGCCTGCAAAAACTGGGTTTACCGACAGATGCCGTGCTGGTGCAAAAAGCGGTGGAGCTCATTGGCGGCGTCAGACTCACCCAAGCGACAGTGCTGGTTATTGACGACTATCATTTTGTCGCCTCTGGCAGCCTGGATAATTTCTTTTGTTTTTTGCTGGCCAACCTGCCGCCAAAGCTTCATATCGTTATTACGAGCCGCACCGTATTTTTGCCCAAGGTGATAGCCGGCCTGCAGCTAAAGGGTGCCGTAAACTATATTGGTACAGAATGCTTTCTGCTGCAGTCCGGCGATATTGCCAAATATTATGCACTGTGCGGTATCGTAATTACCAAGGAACAGCAGGCGAGCCTGTTTGCGTACAGTGAGGGCTGGATCACGCCGCTGTATCTGTCTATGCGCCAATATGTCGAGCACGGCAGATTTTTCATCTCAGACAATGTTGCGGCACTGGTGCACAGCATGGTATACCAGCCGCTGGACGCCGGTCTGAAGAAGTTTTTACACTGTATTTGCCTGTTCGACTCCTTCACTATGGAGCAGGCGCAGTATATGTACCCGGAAGAAAACGCCGCCGGTCCGGTTGAGGAGCTTTTCCGCAAAAACGCTTTTATTGCCAGGGATGCGGCGACAGGACGCTATTGCTTTCATAATTTGTTTCTTTCCCATGTTCGGTCGACGTTTGCCCGGCAAAGCCAGGAATGCAGAAACGCGCTATGGGAGCGGGCGGGACACTGGCATCTCAAACAGCAGGAATGCGCCCAGGCTATGACCTGCTTTGAAAACGCCGGCAATTTCCGTTTAATTCTCATGGCCCTCAGCACGGTTAAAGGGGCAGCCGTTACCGGAGAACACAGGCAAAAAATAATCAGATATTTTGACGACTGCCCGCAGGAGCTGAAAATCCAAAATCTTGCCGCCATGCTGGTTTTTATCCGTTTTATGATTTCTTATAACGAAAGCGTCAGGCTGAAGGCAGCCTGCGCCGTATTTGAAGGACAAATTGATGCTTTTGGCGGGACCCGGGAACAAAAAAACGCCCTGTGGATGGAATATGAGCGTCTCTTAAGCCTGACAAAATACAATAACATCCGGGAAATGTCCAAACATCATCGTAACGCTCTGTATTATATGGATAAACCGGTAACCGGTGAAGAAAACAAAGGCAACTGGACCTTTGGCTCACCGTCGGTGCTGCTGATGTTTTACCGTGAAAGCGGCCGACTGGCGGCCCAGGTGAACGACCTGAAAGAATGCCTGCCTTATTATTGCCGGCTGGCCGACGGACATGGCAGCGGTGCGGAGTTCGTTATGGAAGCGGAAGCCGCTTTATACGTCGGCGCCATAGAAAAGGCGGAGGCGGTTATTCATAAAGGTCAGCATTACGCACGGGGGCAAGGTCAGTGGAGCATAATGCTGGCAGCCGCCTTTGTTCAAATGCGGCTGGCCCTGCTGCACGGCAGCTACCCGGAAGCGGTTTCCCTGCAAAGGCAGACGCGGGATTTGATCGAGACTAACAAACAATATCTTTTATTACACACACTTGATATGTGCGAATCCTATATGTATTTGCTGCTTAACCTGCCTGGCAGGACCGCCGGGTGGATTGCCGGCGGTAATTATACCGGTACCCGGCTGATGTTTCCGGCTTTGCCTGCACTCTATATCGTGCAGGGACGCTACTTGCTGGCAAACGGCGAGTACCGGAAACTGCAGGGAATGGCTGAGGTGTTTTTAACGGCCGCCGCCGTATATCCGAACCTGCTCAGCGAGATTTACACCCGGATCTATCTGGCCGCCGCGCACCATAAGCTGACTGCAAAAGACGAGGCGATCGCCAGCCTTAAAGCCGCATTGGCCATTGCCCTTCCCGACAGGGTATATTTGCCTTTTGCCGAGAATGGCAGCTATATCATGGACCTTTTAAAACAACTTGCCGCTGAAGAACAGTATGCCGGCCATGTGAAGCAGATATTCTCTTTGCGTAAAAAGCACGAACAGGGTATCAAAAAAATTCTGCGGACGCATTTTGCCGCCCATAAGCCGGATTTGACAGCCAGGGAAAATGAGGTTGCCGTTCTGGCTGCCGCCGGTTTATCCAACCGGGAAATTGCCGGCAATCTGGTGATTTCCGAAAATACCGTCAAGGCAAGACTGAAAATGGTTTTTGAAAAGCTTGCCATTAAGTCGCGGGTGCAGCTGCAGGAGCGCTTAAAAGACAGTAAAGCAAAGAAATAAAATTTTTATCGGGCAAAATTACCCGGCGGGTACTGTTGGTGTAAAAAAATGCTTTGTATAATTTTAACATCAAACAGCGGCTGTTTATTGCTGCAAAATGAGGGGGTGAAGGGAATGACAGCTTATGCGGCGGCCCTTTTACTGGGAGTGGGCGTTGCGGCAAGCCTGTTTTTTCTCCGGGACGGGAGCCGATGGCTGGCGCCCTGGCTGAACCGGCTGCTGGGAGGCTGCGGCCTGCTGCTTGCCCTGCTGATGAGCCTGTATCTGGCGGCGACCTTGCTGCTGACAGGCGGAATATAACACAATAAGTCAATAAAGAGAAAAGAGGACACAAGATGAAAAAAAGTATGATATGCCTGCTGGCCGCAGGCATGTTATTCATGCTGGCGCTGACCGGCTGCGGCGGCAAGAAAGTGGAGGTTAAGCTGCTGCCGGAAAAAGCCCATTTGGGTTTTGCCAGCGATATTGTGGTGGAGCCTGACAAACCACCCTATAATCTGGGCGGCTGGCAGGGCGGCCATCCCATGTGGAAAGTGGAAGTTCCGCAGACAGGCATGTACAAAGTCAGTATAGAATACTCCCGTCCGGGCCAGGCCGGTAAGGCCAAAGGCACCGTCCTGCTGGAGCATAATCAGCATGACTCCTATGAATTGAACTTTACGGTGCGGCCCACCGGCAAAGATAACGGGGACTGGTCGGTTTATCAAACCCACGAAATCGGCGGTGCTTCTCTGGAGGCCGGAACCTGGCAGCTGTCCATCGAGCCCGATGAGAGTAATGCTCATTCCGGTGGAGTGTATTTCATCAACCTGCGCAGCGTTACACTGCAGCTGGAAAAAGAGTAGCCCGATATATCGTACCAGCAGGCTTGCCGCCTTTCCCGCATTCTGCAGCGGCAGAAAACCTTGCCGGGGCAAGCTTTGACCGGACAAAAAGAAACCGAGGTGTGAATACATGGAAATTATCCTTGCTGCGGGAGCAGCCGTCCTTTTTGCCGTTTACTGGTCCATTAACACATCCAATAATTTCAGGCGGATACTGGTCAAAATCGAAGAAGCCGATTCCGGTATCGAGGTTGCGCTGACTCAGCGTTATGACACGCTGACCAAGCTGCTGGCAGTCTGCAAAAACTATGCAAAATATGAGACCGAGGCCCTGACTGCCGTGGTCCGGCTGCGGCAAAGCATGTCTGTCACCGAAAAAGCCGCAGCCAGTCAGCAGATGGACGAGATTTTCCGCCGGGTCAATATCCTTGCCGAAGCTTATCCTGAACTCAAAGCCAGTGAAAACTATATAAATCTTCAGGACGCTATCGCCGCCGTCGAAGACCATCTGCAGGCAGCCCGCCGGGTCTACAACATGAACGTGTCGGCTTACAACCAGGCCATTGCCGTGTTTCCCGCCAGTATTATCGCCGGGCTGCAGCACCGGACACCTCAGGCGTTTTTTGAAGCCGAGGCTGGCAAAAAAGATGATGTGGCGATGAATTTTGACTGATGCTTCCTTGGCAGGGCGGACATACCCAAATAAACAATTAAATGATGAGGTGAAAGGTAATGAAAAAAAGCGTGCTTAGTATACTCTTCGGTGCATTTATTCTGTTAGCGGCGGTTATGGTTCCGCAGCCGGCGGAAGCCGTCAATATCAACCTTAGAAATCCTTACTCGGATACCTTATGGACGGCTATTGTATATTTTGAGGATTCGTCCAACAAATGGGTAACAA
>POVV01000522.1_pt1 | contig 23586 bp, 21 predicted proteins | sample 1560271 | NCBI WGS metagenome assembly POVV01 (sample SAMN08337232, study PRJNA429181) | Bioreactor metagenome, whole genome shotgun sequencing project. | biome: cows' rumen and soil; feature: anaerobic; isolation source: anaerobic chemostat enrichment culture, galacturonate as sole carbon... | reverse complement strand
TCATAATCCGTTAAGCGATCACCATGCTAAGTTACTGTCTAACTTCTTTGCTCAGACTGAGGCTTTAGCCTTTGGTAAGAGCGCTGAAGAGGTTGAGGCCGAGTTCGTTAAGGCCGGACAAAAAGTACAGGACGTTGCCCATATTGTGCCTTTCAAAGTGTTTGAGGGTAACCGCCCGACTAACTCTATCCTACTGCGAGAAATTACCCCGTATAGCTTGGGTATGCTGATTGCTCTGTATGAACATAAGATCTTCACTCAGGGGGCGATTATGAATATCTTTAGCTTTGACCAATGGGGCGTAGAGCTTGGCAAGCAACTGGCCAATCGTATTTTACCTGAGCTTAAGGATAATCAACCGGTCTCAAGCCATGATATTTCTACCAATGGCTTGATTAACGCCTTTAAACAATGGCGATAAACCCATTATCTTCCAAGTTGTAGATAGGTTGTCTGCCCCAGTTACTTAGGTCGCTGGGGGATTGGTGTCTTTGCAGCCTTTCTGCAGCTTGAACTATTTTGAGTATAATCGTTTGATATCAGTATTGTGGGGGGATCTTCCTCACATTGCTGGCAATGTAATATGAGAGTAATTATGCAGAATTTACAGCGTTCAACGATGGTAGCCCGTATTTTGCAAACCATTCTGAACTTCGGATTGCTTTTACTGGCAGTGATTCTGATTGTCTTCTTAGGAAAAGAGACCTATGCATTAATACAGGTTTTGTTTATCAATACGGAACAATCTTCAACCTATCTGTTGATCGAAGGTATTGTTATTTACTTCCTGTACTTTGAGTTTATTGCTCTTATTATTAAGTACTTTCAGTCAGGTTACCATTTCCCGTTACGCTACTTTATCTATATCGGTATCACGGCAATCATCCGTTTAATTATTGTCGACCATAAAGATCCGATGGATACGCTGGTCTATTCCGGTGCGATATTAATTTTGGTTGTTGCTCTTTATCTGGCAAATACCGACCGGCTTAAGCGGGAGTAGTTAGCTTCTGCCATTTTATTGATGCTTTGTTATAAAATAGTTCCCGGATTGAAACCTTCGGTGTCGGTTAGGTCGTATTTTACGGTACAATGGCCGCCGGTTTTATCACAGTGACTTACGACCAATGTTGATTATATTAGGGTGTGACTATGGGGAATAAGACTCTCCCTATACCAAACTGGCAGGGTAGAGATTGGTTTTACCCGCAGGATTATCCTTTGAGCAAAACAGTTGGAGAATGGTTGCTGGAAGAAGATTCAATGACCAGCCGGTGTGAACGCTACTGCCATGAAGTGACGGTACAGCCTCAGTTTGAGGGTTATATCTCGGCCGAAAGTTTGAGTAGAGAATCGTCTGAATTACCCACAGACCGGCGTTACTGGATTCGTGAAATTCTACTGTTTGGTGATAACATTCCTTGGCTGTGGGCCCGCACTGTGGTGCCTGAGCAAACCTTATCCGGACCAGAATTGAACCTGATGACTTTAGGTACCACGCCCCTCGGGCGTTACTTATTTAATCAGGCTGAACTTGAGAGAGATTATATTCAGGTCTCTTCACTTGATGGCTTATGGGGCAGAAGATCCCGCCTGCGATTATCAGGCAAGCCATTATTGCTAACGGAAATTTTTTTACCGTCGGCACCGTTGTATTAACTGGGGGAAAATGTGACTCAAAGCAAATGGCTGGCTTACTGCCGTTTGATGCGTATAAATAAGCCTATCGGGGCCTTATTGCTGCTTTGGCCTACATATTGGGCTTTGTGGCTGGCAGGTCATAAAACGCCAGATCTGTATATTCTGGCTATTTTTACCATTGGCGTTTTTCTTATGCGCGCAGCAGGTTGCGTGATTAATGATTTTGCTGACCGCCATTTTGACGGCCACGTTGAGCGTACCCGCGGCCGACCGATGCCAAGCGGAGCCGTCACTGAAAAAGAGAGTAAGGTTCTATTTTTAGCGCTGGTTACCATCTCTTTTTTATTAGTTCTGACCTTGAATCCACTGACCATCGCCCTCTCTTTTGCTGCGGTAATCTTGGCGTGGATGTATCCGTTTATGAAACGCTTTACCCACCTTCCTCAGGTTATTTTAGGAATGGCGTTTGGTTGGTCAATCCCGATGGCCTACGCCGCGGTGGGCAACTCGTTGCCGATAAGCTGTTGGTTATTATTGCTGGCTAATATTTGCTGGACGTTGGTGTACGATACTCAATATGCGATGGTTGATCGTAATGACGATCTCAAGATTGGTATTAAATCAACGGCGATTCTGTTTGGCCGTTTTGATAAGTTGATTATTGGTTTATTCCAACTAGCAACGGTTTTATTGCTCTGTCTTATCGGGTATTTAAATCAGTTGGGCGGCGCTTTTTACTGGTCGTTACTATTGGTAGGCGCACTGTTTGTTTATCAGCAGCAATTGATTGCTAACCGTGAGCGGGATAAATGTTTCCAGGCATTTATGAATAATAACTATGTCGGCCTGGTGATATTTCTAGGATTGCTGATGTCGCTGGTGTTGGAATAACGCCAGCAGATTGTAGTATTTGTAAGAGATAAAAGAAAAAGCCTGAGATTGAAGTGACCCCATAAAGTTGGACACTTGAGATTTCAGGCTTTTTTGTAACGTCAATAACGGCTATCTATTCTGCTGCTGCAGCCGTGACATTCAGCTCACTGACGCTCTCAATCGTCAGTTTCACTTCCGGTGTCATTAGCTTGGTCAGCATGTCATACATTGCCTGAATGTTTTCAGGTACAGCATCACCGACGTCGTTAATATAACCGGCGCTGCGTAATGTTGCGACCAGCGTTGAGAATACTGCTTTATCAAAGAACTCCGGGGCATTAATGCCGTGCAGAACAGACAGGCGCTGTGCCAGCAGGCGACTCTCTTTTTCCAGCATACCGCGGTTAATACTAGGATTAGTCCGTAGCAGAGAAAGCGTAATGGTATAGCGCTGAAGAGTTTCTCTGACGCCGGCAGCCAGTAGCTGGAGGGTACGAATGCGCGGTGGATTGAGCACTAATAATCCATTTTCTTGGATCCGGATTAGCTGCTGGCGCTCCAGTTCTTGGGTCAGCGTTTCCAATACCTGTGGTAATTCATCATCGGTGTAGTGCATAAACAGCTCTTCACGCAGCAACGGATAGATCAACGCAACCTGATCTATCACTTTCTGACGTGAAATGCCGTCATGGTGCATCACAATGCTGGCGATTAACGATGGCAGCACCAACATATGGTGAATGTTGTTGCGGTAGTAAGTCATCAGTACGGCTTGTTCACGCGGCAATATGATAATTTCACCTGCGTTATCTTTTTCGACTTCAAACTTACTCATTTTCAGCGCATGTTCCAGCATCTCTTCCGGCGTATCGGTCGGCGCGGTAGCGTCCTGAGCGTAAGGTACGTTCTGCAATAGCTGCTGATAGCAGTCAAGTTGCTCAAGTAATTGCTCGCGGGTTAAGGCGCGCTGGCGAGATGCCAACAGCGCGGTGCAACAGAGGTTCATTGCGTTGGCTGCCGCTGCTTTATTGATGTTAATCATTAGCTTATTGGCAATTTGATTTACCGTTGGCGTTAACCAGCTTGGCCGCGGTGTTTCAATCGGATCAATATAATCCCGCCAGTTAGGGACATTTTGGTTCAGGTGGGTCATTAACGGAATCGGCTCACCGAAGTTCACATAGCCCATACCCAGATTACGTAGCCTGCGCATGGTTCTTACCACCTGCCACAGGTTCTCTTTTTCTTTGGTTGCCCCGCGCAATTCATTGGCATAAGTACCCACTTCCATTACGTGCTCGTAGCCGATATATACCGGAACGATGGTAATAGGGCGGTTGCCGCCGCGTAACATCGCCTGAATGGTCATGGCTAAGGTTCCGGTTTTCGGTTCGAGTAATCTACCGGTACGAGAACGTCCGCCTTCGACAAAATATTCAACCGAATAGCCGCGGCTGAATAATTCACCCAGATACTCACGGAATACGGTGGAGTAGAGTTTATTGCCTTTAAAGGTACGGCGGATAAAGAATGCGCCTAACCGACGGAAAATAGGGCCGGCAGGCCAGAAGTTCAGATTGATTCCCGCGGCAATGTGCGGGGGTACCAGGCCCTGATGATAGAGCACATAGGAAAGTAACATGTAGTCCATATGGCTACGGTGGCATGGAACATAAACGATGCCATGACCATCTTGCGCCAGTTGACGTACGCGTTCTGCGTTATGAACTCTGATACCCTGATAGAGGCGGTTCCAAGTCCAGCTCAGTACGCGATCGGTTACCCGAAGCGTTTCGTAGGTAAAGTTAGCCGCAATCTCTTCCATTATATCGACCGCATTTTGCTGGGCTTTAGTAATGGAAATTTTCTTGGATGTGGCTTCTTCTTCAACGGCTTTTTCAATGGCCTTTGAGGTTAATAATTTATTGAACAGATCCTGGCGAACCGGCAGTTTGGGACCGGTGGCTGCCAGTCGCTGTCTGGCGAAGTGCATTCTTGCAACGCGGGCCAGCTTCTGAGCAATGGTTTTATCCGTACCGTGTTCATCTGCCATATAGCGCAGTGATACAGTTTGGGAGAACCGAACAAAACTATCTCGGCCCAGCCACAGCACCACAAAGAATTTTTGTATGCCGTTAAACAAACGCAGCTTAGCCGGTTCGTGGCTTTCATGGCCTTCGCGACCCGGTGAGCGCCCGAACATCACCGATACCGGCACCATTTGAATATCTAACGTTGGGTGACTGCGATGCAGGTCCAGATATTCATGGAAAAGTTTGACCGACTCTTCTTTCGGAGCGTAATAGCTGAACACCCGTGGCCCGTCATGGATAAATACATAGCGAGGGAGAAGTTGTCCGTCCATTTCAAATGAATCTAAAGGATCGGGTAATTCTTGAGCTAAACACTGCCCGCGCAGGGTCAGCAAGTCCGCTTTCGAGTTGTACGGCAGTACATATAGTATGGGGCGAGTGGGATCTAATCCTAACTCTGCAATGGGATCAGAAGGAATACACTTGCTGCGAACCAGCATCTTTATTGGTATATTCAATAACTTATAGTAAAGTTTTCGCCAACCAGACATATAAATCGCCAAGCCTCTTATAGATAATGAAAGGCAAGAATACCAGAACTCGCGCGAATCTGTGATGATGTGATGTCTGATAATTGCTAAAATTAAACAGAATTTTTTAAAGGACCTCCTTTTAATGAATAAAGCGACCGGATTTACCCGCATTATTAATGCGACAGGCTATTCCTGGAAGGGGATTAAGGCCGCATGGAAGAACGAAGCTGCCTTTAGGCAAGAAAGCATATTGCTTATTGTCGCCATTATTTTAGCGATATGGCTTGATGTCAGCCCGGTAGAGCGGATTTTACTAATCGGTTCAGTGGCGCTGATTCCTATCTTTGAAATAATTAACAGTGCTATTGAAGCGGTTGTTGACCGCATTGGCCCGGAACATCATGAATTATCCGGTCGTGCTAAAGACATGGGATCTTCAGCAGTATTGATGACCATTATTTTGGCGCTGTTTGTTTGGGTAACCATTATTTTTAGCCATTTATTCTGATGCAGCTCATAAAGCTGAGTTTTTAGGTTTTCATCTGCCACATACCTGTATATACTCACAGGATAACTGTATAAAAAAACAGGGTGAGGGATTGTAAACATGAAAGCATTAACCGCCAGGCAGCAACAAATTTATGACCTGATTCGCGATCACATTGCCCAGTCGGGTATGCCTCCGACCCGAGCAGAGATTGCTCAAACGTTAGGGTTTCGTTCACCGAATGCCGCTGAAGAACACTTAAAGGCACTGGCTCGTAAAGGTGTTATTGAGATTGTGACCGGTGCATCCCGAGGCATCCGTTTGCTGATGGAGACCGAAAATGAAGGTCTCCCTCTTATTGGCCGCGTTGCTGCCGGTGAGCCGCTATTAGCGCAAGAGCATATTGAAAGCCACTATCAGGTAGATCCCGCTTTATTTAAACCTCACGCCGACTTTTTGCTGCGGGTTAGTGGCATGTCGATGAAAGATATTGGCATTATGGATGGCGACTTGCTTGCCGTACATAAAACGCAGGACGTGCGTAACGGTCAGGTTGTTGTCGCCCGTATTGAAGACGAAGTGACGGTTAAACGGCTAAAGAAACAGGGTAATGTTGTTCACCTGTTGCCTGAGAATGAAGAATTTTCTCCGATTGTCGTCGATTTACGTGAGCAGAGTCTGACCATTGAAGGTTTGGCGGTTGGCGTGATACGTAACGGAAACTGGATGTAATTACTCAGTTTTTCAAGCTCTGCTTATCTATGTAAAAAGCGCCTTAGAGGCGTTTTTTACATTTCAGCGGATATTTACTCGATTGGCTATTTTTGAGCTAAAAAGACGCTATTCATCAGTTGGTTTTTATACTTTTCTAATTTTGTAATGTCAGAATTACTGGTCAAGAGAACCATATAAACTTTATTTTCATAGCGGGTAAAAACAAATATCCCGGCTACGTCTTCGTTCCCTTCTGATGTACTTAGCTCAATCTCTTCTGTGATGACCGAACCGTATTTTCCTGAAGTACGGTTTATTTTTGCTGACTGAGTTTTAAAACTGTCGGCCATTTGATCAACTTCATCTTTTAGCTGGGTGTCATCTTCCATTAATTGGGCTGAAATTCGACCCTGTAAATTTGGGTCATCCTGATGTTTCAATAGCCAAATAGCTGATAGCTCAGTTTCAATCAGTTCCCAGCGATCGGGTAAGCTGCCGGGAAGACCGGTAATTTCGGTCCAGCCGCTGGCTGAAATATGTTGATTATTACCGTTATCAGGGCTTATCGGTATGTCGGTTGCGGCTCGGGCACTAAAACTTGAGAACGCTCCAGCTAATGCAACCATAGCCCACATCAACTGCTTCATTGGTGATTTCCTTGAGTAAATCAGTCAAAGCGATTTATCAAAATTAGATAAAAACGATAGGGTATTACTTAGTTATGTAAGACGAATATATACCTAATTTAGCACCAGAACAAAAAGAAAGACATGGCATTAGAGCGATAACATTATATAAATGAATATGTTGGTTTTATATATTGCGTTATCGAACCTATATCGTTTTTTATCTGTTTAACTAACCGTTTTAGCCGATAATAGTATTAGGACGCGAGGGGGAGGGGTAAGTCATGTGGCTTCACATCTATTAGTCAGGTATTAATACAGTGGCTGAATTACTGTATTTAAATATTATCATGTGGTTAAGCTGGCCATAATGGCCAATTCATTGAAGCTAATATAATAGCCCTATACTTAAGATGGAACCTCTATTTAGTACAGTTGCTGCAGGTACCATGGGTTTCCAACACGCTGTGTTGAATAACAAACCCAGTTTTAAATGCCAATGCTTTTAATAGCTGGTCGATACCATCCGCATGATGTTCAGTAACCTGTCCGCAACTATCGCAAATAAACAAGGCTGAGGTATGCAGAGGTTCTCCTACGTGATGGCAAACCACATAGCTATTGGTTGATTCAATTTTATGGATAAAACCCTGTTCCATTAAAAAATCGAGGGCACGGTAAACCGTCGGCGGCTTGGCTTGAGGTTCTGAGACACGCAGTAAATCCAGCAGATCGTAAGCGCTAATGGCATTCTTTTGCTCGGCCATTAAACGTAACACCTGCTGACGCTGAGGCGTTAAACGCACTGCCCGCTGCTCACACATTTTTTGCGCTTTAACTAAGATTGACTCTACACTGGCTGATTTCATTTTTTATCACTTTTTATTCTCAATGTTGCGCCAGATTCTATCATGATTAGGCAATAACACCGATAGTCCCCGAACTTATATCGGCTACTTCGGCGGCTGGTTGATTGTTGATGTTATTTCCCTGCCCGAGATAAATAGTTTTTCTATGGTAGAATAACCACCATTATTTTCACTGTGCTGGCTTTGCTATGCACTGATGCCCTGAATTGAATGATTGCCCGCGAACCCTTTATGACTTCTGATAAAACCACTAATTACCCGATGCAGCGCTTCTCCGTTGCGCCGATGCTCGACTGGACCGATCGTCATTGTCGTTACTTTCACCGTTTATTAAGCGGTCAAACTCTGCTGTATACCGAAATGATTACCACCGGGGCTATTCTGTTCGGCAAAGGAAATTATCTGGCCTACAGTCAGGAGGAGCAGCCGGTGGCGTTGCAACTGGGCGGCAGCGATCCGCAGGCGCTGGCTGAGTGTGCTAAGCGTGCTGAAGAGCTTGGCTACAATGAAATTAATCTTAATGCCGGTTGTCCGTCGGATCGCGTTCAGAATGGCCGCTTTGGTGCTTGCCTGATGGCCGAGCCTGAATTAGTGGCGGACTGCGTTAAGGCGATGAAGAGTGCGGTATCTATTCCTGTCACGGTGAAAACTCGTATCGGCATTGATGATTCTGATAGCTATGAGTTTCTGCAGCGTTTTATCCAAATTGTCTCGGAGCAAGGCGGCTGCGATAATTTTACCCTGCATGCCCGTAAAGCGTGGCTATCCGGGTTAAGCCCGAAAGAGAATCGGGAGATCCCGCCGTTAGATTATCCTCGGGTGTATCAGGTGAAACAGGATTTCCCTCACCTGACCGTATCCATTAACGGCGGTATTAAGACGCTGGATGAAGCGAAAGCGCATTTGATGCATGTGGATGGGGTGATGATGGGGCGTGAAGCTTACCAAAATCCCGGCATTTTGGCTGAAGTTGACCGCGAACTGTTTGGTACCCGAACCGATGCACCTGATGTCGTCAGCGTGATTGAAGCAATGTACCCCTATATTGAGCACGAACTGTCTCAGGGTACCTACCTCGGACACATTACTCGTCATATGCTTGGTATTTTCCAAGGCATACCCGGAGCCCGCCAGTTCCGCCGTCATTTGAGTGAGAATGCCCATAAAGCCGGCGCTGACGTAGAAGTGCTCAGGCAGGCGCTTACTTTTGTCACGGGTAAGAATTCTTAGGTTTTAATTTAGCGAGATTTCCATTCAGAACAGCCACCTGAGCAGGTGGCTGTGTGTTTTACAGTCGCTTATTGATGGCCTGCCAGCTCTCTTGGATAATAGGGAGCCTGCAAGATACCCACTTCTTCTTCTGATAACCTCAGCGAAAGTGCGGCAACGGCATCATCTAAATGATGTGTTTTAGATGCCCCAACGATTGGCGACGTTATTCCTTCTCTGCTACATACCCAAGCCAGTGCCACATGAGCCGGAGGAATTCCGCGCGCTGAAGCGACCTGTTCAACGGCCGCAACAATGGCATCTTCCTGAGCCTGATGGTTATACCAGCTGTGTGCCGGAATATCGGTAGTTGCCCGAATGGTTTGATTTTTTCTTGAACCGGTCAGAACGCCTCTGGCCAACGGCGACCAAGGCGTAACGGCTATTCCCATTTCACGACACAGCGGCAGCATTTCACGCTCTTCTTCACGATAAATCAGATTGTAGTGATTTTGCATTGAGACAAACTTGGTTAATCCTAGCTGCTCTTGCAAACCCAGCATGCGCATAAATTGCCATGAATGCATTGATGATGCACCGATATAGCGGGCTTTACCTGAACGGACGACGGTATCTAAGGCTTCGATAGTCTCTTCAATCGGTGTTTCAGGATCGAACCGGTGAATGATATACAGGTCGAGATAGTCTGTTCCTAAGCGTTTAAGCGAGCCATCAATACTTTTTAGAATGTGTTTGCGGGACAGGCCTCTGTCATTCGGGTTACTGCTCATAGGATTAAAAACCTTACTGGCAATAACGACGTCGTCGCGTGGCACCATACTCAACAACGTTTTACCCAGAACTTCTTCACTTGCTCCCAGCGAATACATATCGGCGGTATCAAAGAAGTTAATTCCAAGATCGAGAGCCTTTTTGATAAAGGGTCTGGTCGCGTTTTCATCTAAAACCCATTCTCTCCATTCAGGGCTTCCATATGTCATGCAACCCAGACAAATCGGAGATACTTTCATACCGGTGGAACCAAAGCGTACATACTCCATTAGGATTCTCCTGTTTTATCAAATATCTGATGGTTGATATAGCCATCAATTTTCTTATCCAGCACTAACAGGCAGTGGTTTAATTCAGCCACATGGCGGCGGACTTTCTCTCGATGTTCGATCAGTATGGCTCGACGTTGTTGTACTGTTTCCGGGCCTGATGTCACCAGTTCAACATAGTTCAGTATTTCACTGAGCGGCATTCCGGTGGTTTTTAATTTACCAAGAAATTCCAACCGGCTGAGAGCCGATTCATCATAATCACGTTGTCCTGAGGTATCACGAAATACCGGCGGAATTAATCCTATGCGTTCGTAATAGCGTAAGGTATGAACGCTGAGACCTGTCCGTTTTGCCAGTGCGCTAATCTTCATAAACAGCCTTTTTGCGGTAAGAGTCATTACCTTAAATGTTTGAGTGCACTCTAAGTCAAGGGGAAAATGATCAAGGTGATTCGCTAAAGGAGATAATGGCCGCCGGGGAGATATGACGGCCTGTACATGGTACCTCTGACTTAGTAGATACTGACTACAATATGTCGATCGCCGTCCAGGGTATTTTTATAAAAGCTAATCAGCTGCTGTAACGCCTGTTCTAATTCAATAAACAGTGATTCTTTATCCTGTGGACGCCAGATGTCCGGATAAATCTCTGCTTGAGTAAGCCGGGCCGGGTCGAACGCTTCACGTAATTTTTCAACCTTCACTGCCTTGAGAGCCGAGATAATCTCATCTAACTCGTTATTGCCGATGGCGGCAATAAAATTATCTTCATCCATAACGTGGATACCCACAATGGCATCGCTTAACGGATTTTCTTCAAGTGGCGTGCTGGCAGAGATTCCTGTCAGTACGAAATGCAGTCCGTCCCACATCTTTCCGATATCCAGCGTATTATTTTTTTCCTGAAGCTCTTCAAGCGCATCGACCAGCGCTTGTCCTTCGAGGTCGATAAGGCTATTTAGCTGCTGTTCTTCAATCGCCATGTAGCAGGCATGCATTCCCATAATCGGTAATATCCAGTTAAAGTTATTTAAGTAAGTTGTTAGCCATGCTCGTCATATTTTAAGCCGCTTGGGTGTTGGCTGCGCTTGTTCGCCTCAGTCACATAGTGGCCTATGCTTCTGGTGACCCACTCCCTTGCCGCCTTCAAGCAACTCGAATTATTTAGGGTATAGACCCCATAATAAACAAGCGCCGGCGTTTTATCACCTCCGGCGCGGTTTTATTAAGGAAGTAGCAGGCTAGAACCCGACGTTGCGCGGCTCTCTAATGCTTTATGTGCCTGAACGGCATCTTTAAGCGGGAATTTTTGTTCAGCAGAAACATTGGCATTGATTGCGCCACTGGCTATCATCGAAAACAGCTCATTGGAGGCATGCTGGAGTAATTGCTTGGTGGTAATGTAGTGGCCCAGAGAAGGGCGCGTGACAAATAACCCGCCTTTTTGATTGAGAATGCCTAAATCAACGCCGGTAACCGGACCTGAGGAGTTGCCAAAAGTAACCATCAGCCCGAGGGGCTTAATGCAGTCCAGCGAGTCCAGCCATGTAGCTTTGCCGACGGAATCATAAACCACATTAACTTTCTCGCCGTTGGTTAACTCTTTTACCCGTTGGGCAATATTCTCTTCCCGATAATTAATCGTTGCCCAGGCTCCGTCTCGCATAGCCTGAGCGGCTTTTTCTGGTGAACCCACGGTACCTATTAGCTTAACGCCTAACGCTTTAGCCCACTGACAGGCGATTCTGCCCACTCCGCCTGCTGCGGCATGAAACAGGATAATCTCCCCCGGTTTGACCTTATAAGTCAGGTGAAACAGGTAATAAACCGTTAACCCTTTGAGGAATGAGGCAGCGGCTTGTTCATAGGAGATAGCATCGGGCAGTTTGGCCACTTTATCGGCGGGTACACAGTGTAGCTCGCTATAGGCACCTAAGGCGGATTGGGCATATACCACCCGATCGCCAACGTTAATATGTGTCACTCCGGCACCCACTTTTTCCACCACCCCGGCGGCTTCAGTACCTAGCCCTGACGGCAGATGCGGCGGTGGATATAAACCGCTACGAACATAAGTATCAATATAGTTAATACCGATAGCCCTATTAGAAACCAGAACTTCGTTTGGCGCAGGTTCTTTGGGGGTAAAATCGACATACTGCAGTACTTCGGGCCCGCCATGGGCAGAAAACTCAATACGCTTAGCCATTATTTTTTCTCCGGGGGTGAGGTATTTTTTATCTAATATGATTTAAATTTAGCATAGCAGCGACGTTGATCGTTGGGTAGGTGGCTATCATCGCGTATACTGCATCATTGTTAATTTTTAATCGCAATTTGGATAGCTAACAATCCCATGTCTGGCAAAACACCTTTTACCAATAAGCAAAAATACCGTTCCGAACAACGGCCTATCGACCGTCAAATGGAAGGGCTGAAAATGCCACCTCATTCCCTTGAGGCTGAACAGTCTGTGCTCGGCGGCTTAATGCTGGATAACGAACGGTGGGATAATGTTTCAGAGCGTGTTGCGGCCAATGATTTTTATAGTCGCCCTCATCGGACAGTGTTTGCCGAAATGCAGCGTCTGCTGGAACAAAACAAACCGATCGATCTGATTACCCTATCAGAATCACTGGAGCAAAAAGGTGAACTGGATCAGGTCGGTGGTTTTGCTTACCTTGCTGAACTATCAAAAAATACGCCAAGTGCGGCGAACATTGGTGCTTATGCCGACATCGTACGCGAACGTGCCGTTGTTCGTGAGATGATTTCAGTGGCGAATGAGATTGCCGATGCCGGTTATGACCCTCAGGGGCGTACCAGTGAAGATTTATTAGATTTAGCCGAGTCTCGGGTTTTCCAGATTGCGGAAAGCCGGGCCAATAAAGATGAAGGCCCGAAAAGTATTGACCGTATTCTTGAAGATACGGTGTCCAGAATCGAACAGCTGTATCAAAGCCCGCACGATGGTGTGACCGGTGTTTCCAGCGGTTTTGTTGACCTCGACAAAAAGACCGCCGGGTTCCAGAAGTCAGATCTGATTATTGTCGCGGCCCGACCGTCAATGGGTAAAACCACTTTTGCCATGAACCTGTGTGAAAACGCAGCCATGATGCAGGATAAGCCGGTATTAATTTTCAGCCTGGAGATGCCCGGCGAACAGATTATGATGCGTATCCTCGCTTCTCTTTCCCGCGTTGACCAGACCAAAATCCGTACCGGTCAGTTGGACGATGAAGACTGGGCTAGGATCTCTAGCACCATGGGGATCCTGCTTGAAAAGCGCAATATGTATATTGATGACTCCTCCGGCCTGACGCCAACGGAAGTACGCTCCCGCGCCCGCCGGATTTTTCGCGAGCACGGCGGTCTTAGCCTGATTATGATCGACTACCTTCAACTGATGCGCGTACCTTCTCTGTCCGATAACCGAACGCTGGAAATTGCTGAAATTTCCCGATCGTTAAAAGCACTGGCAAAAGAGCTTCAGGTACCGGTTATTGCCCTGTCTCAGCTTAACCGTAGCTTGGAGCAACGTGCCGATAAGCGCCCGGTTAACTCCGACTTACGTGAATCGGGTTCTATCGAGCAGGATGCTGACTTAATCATGTTTATCTATCGTGATGAAGTGTATAACGAAAACAGTGAAGAGAAAGGTATTGCTCAAATCATTCTGGGTAAACAGCGTAACGGCCCAATCGGCTCCGTGCGGTTAACTTTCCAAGGCCAATGGTCACGGTTTGATAACTACGGCGGCCCGCAATATGACGATGAATAATATTTTTTAAATCGGCAGCGGTCGGGTATAAAAAATTAAATGCCCGACGGTCCGCTTTATGGCGTCACTATTTCATACAGACTTCACAATCATATTATAAAAACAAAAGACCAATCCGTGGATACTGTCTGATTTCCAACGACTATCCACGCGGCAATAATGTATTAACCAAGGAATAAAGATGATCTCGGCAACGGCTGTAATCGATCGCAGCGCCCTCAAGCATAACCTGAATAGAATTCGTGAAATGGCACCGAAAAGCCGCATTATCACGGTGGTTAAAGCCAATGGTTACGGGCATGGTCTATTAGATGTTGCACACGCATTACCTGATTCAGACTGTTTTGGCGTCGCGCGTATTGAAGAGGCGCTGATGCTGCGCTCCGGCGGCGTAGTAAAACCTATCCTGCTGCTGGAAGGTTTTTTCTGTGCGGAAGATTTACCGCTGCTGGCGGTAAATAATATTGAAACTGTTGTACACAATATCGAACAGCTTGAGGCGTTAGAGCAAACTGAGCTCGACCGCCCTGTACACGTTTGGATGAAGCTGGATTCCGGCATGCACCGTTTAGGCGTTCGCCCTGAGCAGGCCGATGATTTTCACCGGCGCTTAAGTGCCTGTGAAAATGTAGTTCAGCCGGTTAATTTGATGAGTCATTTCAGCCGCAGTGATGAGCCTGAGGTAGATACCACCCGTAAGCAAATTGACTGCTTTAATGCTTTTGTTGACGGTAAGCCCGGCCTACAGTCGTTGGCCGCATCCGGTGGTATTTTGCTATGGCCTGAAGCCCATCGTGACTGGATTCGTCCGGGAATTATTATGTATGGTGTTTCTCCTTTAGCGGATTCTTATGCTGATACCTTTGGTCTGAAAGCCGCCATGACGCTAAAAGCCAGCCTGATAGCGGTTCGTGAGCACAAGGCCGGTGAAGCCGTTGGCTACGGCGGAACTTGGGTCAGTGAGCGTGATACCCGTTTGGGCGTGGTAGCCATTGGCTATGGTGATGGTTATCCGCGTAGCGCGCCTTCAGGAACGCCGGTTCGGGTTAACGGGCGTGAGGTACCGCTGGTTGGTCGGGTTTCGATGGACATGATCTCAGTTGATTTAGGTCCGGATGCTACTGACAAAGTCGGTGATGAAGTGGTTATCTGGGGGCCGGAACTTCCCGTTGAAACTATCGCAGCCTATACCGGAATTATTGCCTATGAGCTGATCACTAAGCTGACGGCCAGAGTTTCAACTAAATATATTGATAACCCATCAGGCACTCATTGGTAGAATAACAGCAGATAAAATTAATCCCGCTCCGGAGTTGACCTACGGAGCGGGATTTTTTTAACCCGCGTTCTGTTTTAATGTCTTCTTTTTATTACTCTTCTTCTGCTTCCAGCTTAGCACGCAGCGTTGGATCGTATTGGCGGTTAATCTTAGCTACGGCAATCGTCGCCACCGTGTTACCAATGATATTCGTCACGGCCAGTGCCATCGACATAAAGCGGTAAACGCCAAACATAACGGCTACGCCTTCAAGCGGCAGCAATCCGGTGGTGGTGATGGTGGCAGCAAAGACCACAAACGCCCCGCCAGATACGGTTGCAGCACCCTTTGAGGTTAACAGCATAATAAGCAGGATACCGAACAGCTGCTCAAGGCTCAGCGGGATTCCATAAGCATTAGCTAAGAAGATCACACCCATTGACATATAAATTGAGGTGCCATCCAGATTAAACGCATAGCCGGTAGGCAAAACCAGCCCGACGGTTTGTTTAGAAACGCCATATTTAGGCAGCTTTTCTAACAGTCTTGGCAGTACGCTCTCTGAGGATGCGGTACCAAATGTGATATACAGCTCTTCTTTAATAAACTTAATGATATCAAACAGGTTAAGTTTAAAGATGGCGCATACGGTACCTAATACAATAACGATAAACAGGATTAGCGTGGCATAGAAAGCGAGCACTAAATAGGCCAGCTTAATCAGCATATCGACACCATTACTGCCTACCGCATAGGCAATGGCACCAAAGGTACCGATAGGCGCCAATAGCATGATGACGTGGATAAACTTAAAGAATGCCTTGGCGACAAAGTTCAGCGCCTTTTCAACAACCAGACGCTCTTTTTCTTTCAGTAACAGAATACCGAAGCCAAACATCAGGGCTAGAACCAGCACCTGTAGCAGGTTATTGGATGAGAAAGCACCGACAAAGCTATCGGGGAAAATCTCAAGGAAGAAATGACCAAAAGACTGCGGAGCGGCGTGAGATGCCTGAATTAACGACGCTGCCTGAGAATTGACATTGCCTTCGACTAGCACCGTGCCACTGCCGACGCTAAATAATTCGCCCATGCCAAAGCCAAAAAGAATGGCAATAGTAGACACAATTTCGAAGTAAATAATCGCCGTTAGTCCAACCCGGCCTACCTGTTTAATATCACCCGCAGCGCCGATGCCTAAAGCAACGGTCAGAAAGATAAGGGGGGCTACGGCACTCTTGATTAACCGCAGGAAGATATCACCAAGAATTTTCAAACTGGTAGCAAATTCGGGCCAGATAAAGCCAACCAAAATACCAAGAACCATACTAACGGCAATTTGAAACCCCAGACCTTTCCAGAGCGCTTTTTTAGGAGGATTGGATAATACCGTCGGATTCTGCTCCAGAGTTTGAGTGTGATTTGTCATATAAGAATGCCTTAACTGTCTGTCTTGTAGGAAGATCAAAAAATAAGAATATGAAAAACGAGAGGGACGTTACTTCAGCTTGAGGTTAGCCGGAGCAGATGGCCTGCAGGTTGTTATGTTTCGAGGTGAAAACATAAATGTTAATTCTTATGGTTTAAAGTTAAACGTTATAATGTTGTTATAGAACTTTGTTACTGCATTAGCAATGGAACAGGGATAGGTTTTATGATCGCGCTGGCAAAATAAAGACATCGTTAAAAAAAAGCATTTTTAAGCCATGTTTTATTTCGCTTACTTTGTTATATACAAATACATCCCTATGCCAAACCGAGTAAAACTGAAATTAATCACTATCAGGAACGTAGTATATAGTATATATGGTATATAACGATGTTCAGGCTGAATTACATAGATGATTCCAGATACTGCAGGTCATCGATACTAGCGAATTTTCTCAATTTTTTATTTGATCTAAATAGTGTATAACCCAAATTAGTTGCACATATTTGAATTTAATTTTGGCTAATTAAGCGTTGTTAATTAAATACATAAAGTAAGATAAATTTATTTAAATAATGAAAAGGGACGCCATCGTGAAGCATGAGACGTTAATTGAATATGGTTTAACCAAGTTGGGCTCGGTGCATGACTATGAAGCCGCATGGGAAGCTGACAGGCTTAAAGTCGCCGGTAAAATGTTTGCTTTGTTAGGTGATATTGATGGCCGTCCGATTATTACGCTTAAGTGCCCGCCAGCACTGGCAGAGCAGCTTCGGGATGCCAACCCAGAGGTGATTCCCGGGTATTATATGAATAAAGCTCACTGGAATACGCTGTTCCTTGATGGCCTCCTGGATAAAGCCTTTGTACATGAGATGATTGATATTTCGTATCAGGAAGTATTAAAGACGTTACCCAAGAAAGTGCAACTGACCCTCAGTGCTCCTTAGATAACGCGTGTGATGCTAAATATAAAACGGGATAAACTGGTGTGGTTTATCCCGTTTTATTGGTCTAACCCTTCGCCAGAATTGGCTTCAGGAAGCGCGCGGTATGAGATTTCTCACATTCTGCTACGGTTTCCGGCGTACCGGACACCAGAATTTCACCGCCGCCGCTGCCGCCTTCCGGACCTAAATCTACAATCCAGTCGGCTGTTTTAATCACGTCCAGATTATGCTCAATCACCACGATGGTATTACCCTGATCCCGCAGCTGATGAAGTACCGTTAACAGCTGTTCAATATCGGCGAAGTGCAGGCCGGTCGTAGGTTCATCCAGAATATACAGGGTTTGACCGGTACCGCGTTTAGAGAGCTCTTTGGCCAGTTTCACCCGCTGAGCTTCACCGCCTGACAAGGTAGTGGCTGACTGACCTAAACGAATATAGGACAGGCCGACATCCATCAGGGTTTGCAGTTTACGCGACAGGGCAGGTACGGCATCAAAGAACTCGCGAGCATCTTCTACCGTCATATCCAGAACTTCATGGATACTCTTGTTCTTATACTTCACTTCTAACGTTTCACGGTTATAGCGCTTACCTTTACACTGATCGCAAGGAACGTAGATATCCGGCAGGAAGTGCATCTCGACTTTAATGACGCCGTCGCCCTGACAGGCCTCACAGCGCCCACCCTTGACGTTAAAACTGAACCGGCCCGGATTGTATCCGCGGGTACGGGACTCCGGCACACCGGCAAACAGTTCACGAATCGGGGTAAAGATACCGGTATAGGTCGCCGGGTTAGATCGAGGCGTGCGGCCGATCGGGCTCTGGTCAATATCGATAACTTTATCGAAGTGTTCCATTCCGGTGATTTCTTTATGAGGCGCAACCTCACCTTCAGCAGCACCGTTTAGCTGGCGCTGGGCAACAGGGTACAGCGTATCGTTAATCAGGGTTGATTTACCTGAACCGGACACGCCGGTAATACAGGTAAATAGGCCAACCGGAATGGTCAGCGTGACATTTTTCAGGTTATTGCCGGTCGCGCCGATGACTTTGAGCACCTTGCTTGGATCTGCCGGTACGCGCTGTGGCGGAATCGCGATTTGACGTTTGCCGGACAGATATTGGCCTGTTAATGACTCAGGAACGTTCATGATATCGTCAACGGTACCTTCCGCCACAATATAGCCACCGTGAACGCCGGCACCAGGGCCGATATCAATCACATGGTCTGCTTCGCGGATCGCATCTTCATCGTGTTCAACCACAATCACCGTATTGCCCAGATCGCGCAGGTGAATCAGGGTTTCCAGCAGGCGTTCGTTATCACGCTGGTGTAATCCGATAGATGGCTCATCGAGTACATACATTACACCAACCAGCCCGGCACCAATCTGGCTGGCAAGGCGGATTCGCTGGGCTTCACCGCCAGACAACGTCTCGGCTGAGCGAGACAGCGACAGATAGTTAAGGCCTACGTTAACCAGGAACTTCAGGCGATCGCCAATCTCTTTCAGAATTTTATCAGCGATTTGTGCACGCTGGCCTTCCAGCGACAAGGCACCAAAAAATTGCAGGGCGTCACCGATGCTCAACTCTGAAATTTCAGGCAAAGTGGTATTTTCAACAAAAACGTGGCGGGCTTCTTCTTTCAGACGGGTACCTTTACAGGTCACGCAAGAACGGTTGCTGATAAATTTAGATAAATCTTCACGTACGGCTGAAGATTCCGTCTCTTTATAGCGGCGTTCCATATTGTGTAACACCCCTTCGAATGGGTGCTTACGTACTGTGGTATCGCCACGGTCATTAACATATTTAAACTCAATGGTTTCTTTGCCTGAACCGTTTAGTACAGATTTACGGATACTGTCAGGCAGGCTGCCAAATGGTGCTTCAATATCGAATTTATAGTGCTCCGCCAGCGAGCGCAGCATCTGGAAATAGTAGAAGTTACGACGGTCCCAACCGCGAATGGCGCCGCCGGCCAGAGATAACTCTGGATTTTGCACTACGCGCTCAGGATCGAAAAATTGTTGCACGCCCAGCCCGTCACAGGTAGGACAAGCACCGGCCGGGTTATTGAATGAAAATAACCGCGGTTCCAGCTCTCGCATACTGTAGCCACATACCGGGCAGGCGAAGTTGGCGGAGAACATTAACTCTTCAGCTTTGGTATCATCCATATCGGCGATGACAGCCGTGCCGCCCGACAGCATTAAGGCTGTTTCAAAAGATTCAGCCAGACGCTGAGACAGGTCTTCCCGGACTTTAAACCGGTCAACCACCACTTCAATCGTGTGTTTTTTCTGTAGTTCTAACGTTGGCGGATCGGAAAGATCGCAGACTTCACCATCAATTCGGGCGCGTATATAGCCCTGACTGGCCAGATTTTCCAGCGTCTTAACGTGCTCACCTTTACGATCTTTAACAATCGGAGCGAGTAACATTAAACGGTTGCCTTCCGGCAGCGTCATCACTTTATCCACCATTTGACTCACGGTTTGTGCCGTTAGCGCAATGTCATGTTCAGGACAACGCGGCTCACCCACGCGGGCAAACAGCAGGCGCAGATAGTCGTGAATTTCAGTGATTGTCCCCACGGTTGAGCGCGGGTTATGAGAGGTTGACTTCTGCTCGATAGAAATCGCCGGTGAAAGACCTTCAATATGGTCAACGTCGGGTTTTTCCATCAAAGACAGAAACTGGCGAGCGTAGGCAGACAATGATTCGACGTACCGGCGCTGCCCTTCAGCGTATAAAGTATCAAACGCTAATGATGATTTACCTGAACCTGACAGGCCTGTAACAACAATAAGTTTGTTGCGCGGCATAATCAGATTTATGTTTTTTAAATTATGGGTGCGGGCGCCCCGGACTTCAATCTTATCCATCTTCTACAGGCCTTAAGTTACTTCCGACACGGAACTCAAAATTATCGCATAAACTAAACTGAATGGATATACAGTATTATGATGCAATCATATTCATGTTGTAATAAAATTTGTGCACTAAATTCCATCTTTCTACGGTAGTGTGGATCACCTATTGCCATGCTACAATCGATGGATTAAAAATCGTAGACCTTTACTCATTCAGGAGAATTGATATGGCCAGCAGAGGCATCAATAAAGTAATTCTTGTCGGAAATCTGGGGCAAGACCCGGAAATTCGTTATATGCCTAATGGTGGTGCCGTAGCGAATATTACTATCGCGACCTCCGAAAGCTGGCGTGATAAGCAAACCGGTGAGCAAAAAGAGCGCACCGAATGGCACCGTGTTGCTATTTTTGGCAAGTTAGCTGAAATTGCCGGTGAATATTTGCGTAAAGGTTCACAGGTCTATATTGAAGGTGCGCTGCAAACGCGTAAATGGCAGGATCAGGCCGGTCAGGATCGTTACACCACTGAAGTTGTGGTTAACGTCGGTGGCGTGATGCAAATGCTGGGTGGTCGTCAAGGCGGCGGCGCTCCGGATGGTCAGCCACAGCAGCAAGGCAGTTGGGGTCAGCCTCAACAGCCACAGGCACAGGCTTCACGTCCGGCACAAAGCAGTGCTCCGGCAGCGCCGCAGGGTGGCAATGAGCCACCAATGGATTTTGATGACGATATCCCGTTCTGATGTTAGTAGAACGATAAAAATGTTGTATAAAGAGCTCTATCTAACCATAGAGCTTTTTTTTGCTCTAAATTTACTTGATGACGCCTGAGGTATTAACAGATGGAACTGATTTCCGGACAAAACCTAGCGCTGACTGCCAGTCAACTAACGATTAAAGTGACTTATCAAAAAAATGGTTCTTTTGGCAGTAGTGACATAGATTTGTCAGCTTTTTTACTCACCAAGTCTGAAAAGGTCAGAGGCGATTGGGATTTTATTTTCTACAATCAACCTCAATCCGCAGATAACAGCGTTCGTATGATCGGTAGCGACGGTTTTCAGGTTTCACTAAACGATGTTCATCCTGATATTGAAAAAATCGCCTTTACTATGGTGATTGACGGTGCTGATGATATTAGCCGGTTACAGAGTTTATGCCTGACGATACAGGATCAAGCTTCGTTTCGCGTTCCGTTGACAGAGCGTAGTGAAAAAGCGCTGATTTTAGGTCAACTGTATCGTCATAGCGGCGTATGGAAGTTTAGGGCTTCTGGGCAGGGTTACAACGGTGGTTTGTTACCTTTGGCTCAGGCTTATGGCGTTGATGCAGTTGAGGATGAGCCCGCTCCAGCTCAATCACCTGCGGCCAGCCCTTCGGTTAGTCTGGAGAAAAAGCTGGAGGTAAAGGCCCCTCATCTGGTGAGTCTGGTTAAATCCATTCGGGTAAGTCTTGAAAAACATAACCTAACTCAGGTTAAAGCTAGAGTTGCGTTTGTACTGGATGCATCAGGTTCAATGACTCAGCAGTTTAAACGGGGTAACGTTCAGGCCGTTTTAGACCGCATCGCGGCGCTGGCCGTGCAGTTTGATGATGATGGTTCCATGGAGGTTTGGGGATTTGCCGAACGATTTAAACAGTATCCTGATGTCAGTTTGGATAATCTGCAAGGCTACATTGAGAATATCCGGCGAACGCCTAAGTCAGGGCGGTTTGAAATTCTGGGCGGGCTGGGCGGTGTTAATAACGAACCGCCGGTAATGGATGCGGTTATTGAAACCTTTAAAGGCAGTAAAGAACCGGTATTTGTGGTGTTTATTACTGACGGTGGCATTTCTAAAGCTAAAGCAATCAAAGATGCCATTCGTGTATCTGCAGACTATCCGATTTTTTGGAAATTCGTCGGATTAGGTGGTCATAACTACGGTATCTTGGAAGAGCTGGATAATTTTACCGACCGACTGATCGACAATACCAACTTCTTTGCCATCGATGATTTTAACAAAATGTCTGATGACGATCTTTATGATTTATTACTCACCGAGTTTAACGACTGGTTGAAACTGGCAAAAGAAAAAGGAATTTTAAGCTGAACACTATTTGTCAGATACGGCGGCGACCATGGCTGTTTTTCTGCTTGTCTTGCCTGCTACTCATTGCTCTGCCATTTTTTCATGTTCCGGCGATGATGAGTATTATCGTAGGGCTGGTTTTGCTGTCAGTGGTGGCTATTTTATATCGTGGAAAAAACCGGCGCAATGTGGCGCTGGCGTTGATTATTTTTTCCGGCGTTTGGTTCTGGCAGATCTATTTTACCTGGCAGGGGTACTTCTGGACTAATCTGATGCGCATTGAGGCACTGGCCGATAAAATCACCGGCTATAAAAAAATTCATTCTCTTGCGATGGGAAGTGATGGCGAATATACCGATGATGATGGTCGTACCGTTCAGTATGACTCATATCGTTTTATCAATGGCACGTTGATTACCCATTATCCACAGGCACATAACCCTGATGCCTATCAGCCAGAATGGTTTGTTGATATCTATTGCCAGCAAAATCAAATATCTAAGCAAATGTATTTAGAACTTAGAGCCGATCTGGAACGGCTGAATATGCACGGTTTTTATCTGGATGAAAACGGTGAGCTCTCTTTGACCCTATGGCAAAGAGGCGGGGTACCTTGGATTATTGAACTGGTTCGTGCGCCTGACGGTGCCGGTATTAGTGGCAGTTCTGAAATAGAAAAGCTCTTCTTTGGCTGGTATATTGTGACCAGAGCATAATTTAGTGACGATATCATATTCAGATATCCAATCATTCAACCTATTACCCCCGGAGCGACAGTATGGAAAGGCATGAGTACTATATGAATATAGCGATAGCCGTACGTAAAAAAGCCAACTGTCTTGGCCGTAAAGTGGGCGGTGTGATGGTGAAGGATAATCGGATTATTTCGACCGGTTATAACGGTACGCCAGAAGGTATCACCAACTGTACTGACGGCGGCTGCGTTCGCTGCCGCGATCGGGCTGCTTATAAGGCCAGCGTCGGTTATGACGTTTGCATCTGCGTTCATGCTGAACAAAATGCGATAATTTCCGCGGCGCGCTTTGGTAATCCGGTGGAGGGTTCAGTGGTTTATTCAACGCTGCGTCCGTGCTTCGACTGCACTAAATCGATGCTTCAGGCCAAAGTTCAGGCAATTTATTATCTCCATGACTGGAAACATCCGAT
>POVV01000521.1_pt1 | contig 23588 bp, 24 predicted proteins | sample 1560271 | NCBI WGS metagenome assembly POVV01 (sample SAMN08337232, study PRJNA429181) | Bioreactor metagenome, whole genome shotgun sequencing project. | biome: cows' rumen and soil; feature: anaerobic; isolation source: anaerobic chemostat enrichment culture, galacturonate as sole carbon... | reverse complement strand
CTTCCGATTTTGATGTGTTTGAACGATGGACTAATCACTATGTTACCAACTGGGCTTCTTGCGATACACTTTGTAACCATACCGTAGGTACATTCGTTGAGATGTATCCTGAATATATTTCTAACCTGAAAGGATGGGCAAAATCAGATAATCGTTGGGTAAAGCGAGCTGCTGCCGTAACATTGATTATTCCGGCACGGAAAGGCTTATTTCTGAAAGATATATTTGAAATAGCAGATATATTATTGCTCGATGGGGACGATCTTGTCCAAAAAGGATATGGTTGGATGCTGAAAGCCGCAAGTGAAGCTCATCAGGATGAGGTGTTCCAATATGTTCTGACTCATAAATCGGTAATGCCGCGTACATCGTTGCGCTATGCTATAGAAAAAATGCCTCAGGGTATGCGAGCCGAGGCTATGAAAAAATAAAGCCGAATAAGATGAAAATATTAACAGGAGCTCAGATTAAAGAAGCTGACCGATATACGATAGAAAATGAACCTATCACTTCCATAGATCTTATGGAAAGAGCTTCTATTACCATTTCTAACTGGATATCTGTCAATATAGATAAGCAGCATTCACTTTTGTTTCTTATAGGAAAGGGAAATAATGGGGGTGATGGCTTGGCAGTTGCCCGTATTTTATCTCAAATGGGATATGATTGTTCTGTGTTTTTAGCTTTCGATAAAGACGCAATGACGGATGAATGTAAAACAAACTTAGGACGCTTGCCTTTGGAGGTAAGACGAGTAGATTTGGATTTTATAGCTCCCGATACAGTTATAATAGATTCACTTTTGGGTACAGGAGTAAATGGTGAAGTGAAAGAACCGCTATTGTCTGTTATTAATAAAATTAATTCGTTGCCCAATAAGGTTATATCTATCGACTTGCCATCGGGCATGAAGACGGAATTTGGGAATAAAAATCAGGTAATAATTAAAGCGGATATAACGCTTACTTTGGAGTTTCCTAAAGTGGCAATGTTACTACCTGAAGCAGGAGGGCTTTGTGGAAAAATAGAAACCTTGCCCATCGGATTGAGTGCAGGATATTTGCAAAAATCAGACTCTAATTATACTTATATAACAAAAGAGTTTATTGATAATATAATAATCAAGCGGGATAAATTTGCTCATAAAGGTACATATGGACATGCTTTGCTTGTTTGTGGTTCCCGAGGGATGGCTGGTGCAGCCGTATTATCTACTGGTGCAGCACTTCGGTCAGGCTGTGGATTGGTAACGGTACATATGCCAGCGGAAGAGAGATTTTCGATACAGGCTGTTTATCCATCTGCACTTTTTAGTTTAGATGACGAGCCTTATTTCTCCGAATTGCCAACGAATGTCTCTAAATATACGTCGATAGGTATTGGTTGTGGTTTGGGGCAATCGCAAGATACGGTAGAAGCTTTCAAAAAACTATTGAACTCCTTCTATAAACCAATGGTAATAGATGCCGATGCTCTGAATATAATATCTGAAAATTCGAAAATGAAACAAATCGTACCCAAAGACTCTATTCTTACTCCTCATTTGGGCGAACTTGCTCGCTTAGTTGGCGAGTGGCATAGCGAGGAAGAAAAAATAGCATTGGTGCGTCGTCTCGCATCCAATCTTAAATCGGTTATTGTAGTAAAAGGAGCACATACGATGGTTTGCTTACCGGATGGACAATGTTATTTCAACTCGACAGGGAACAATGGAATGGCTAAAGGTGGCAGTGGCGATGTCCTGACCGGATATATTACCGGATTGTTGGCGAGGGGATACAGTAGTTCCCATGCTGCAATTTTGGGCGTTTATATACATGGCTTAGCCGGCGATAGAGCTGCCCAAACTTATGGCATGGATGCAATGAACAGTAAAGACCTTATTGATAATTTATATTACTGTTAGGGCATACTGGAAAGTTGAAATGTAAATTACTTTTAAAATAGCAATATTAAATTGGATTGCTTCGGGATAAACCCTCGCAATGACGGAAGTGGTTTGTAATGGACGTCATTGCGAACATCGTGAAGCAATCCAGAAGTAGAAATAACTTTTCACGTTTACCATATTTTACTGTTGATCTTCTCTTTTTCGTATCTTTACAGCATATTTATATATTATGGACTTGCGTACAGTAAATGTAATGAGATATATAACCCCTTTGCGAGAAGGTGGTTCCCTGACTGCTTTGGCTGAGGCTGATGATGATTTCAAGTATGTCGTAAAGTTTCGTGGTGCAGGACATGGAACAAAAATGCTTGTAAGTGAATTGATTGGCTGTGCTATCGCGCAAACTCTCGGTTTCCGTGTGCCCGAAATAGTATTTATAAATCTTGATGAGGCTTTTGGTCGCACCGAAGGCGATGAAGAAATTCAGGATTTATTGAAAGCTAGTCGGGGGCTTAATATGGGTTTGCATTATCTTTCGGGAGCATTGACTTTCGATCCGGTGGTATATCCGGTAGATGCACAGACCGCTTCTCGTATTGTGTGGATGGATGCTTTGCTTACAAATGTAGATAGAACAGCACGTAACACCAATATGTTGATTTGGCATAAAGAATTATGGCTTATCGATCATGGCGCTTCTCTTTATTTCCATCATTCGTGGGTCAACTGGCAGAAATATGCGTTAAGTCCGTTTCCTCAGATCAAAGATCATGTCTTGCTGCCTTATGCCTCGGAATTAAAAGCCGCTGATATTGAGTTTAAAAAGATAATAACACCCGACAAAATAAAGGAAATAGTTAATCTCTTACCGGACGATTGGCTCAATTGGGAAGATGAGCCACAGATAATAAAACAAACCTATATAGATTTTCTGACAGAAAGAGTTCAGCATTCGGATATCTTTATTAAAGAAGCACAACATGCAAGAGAAACACTTATATGAATACGCCGTTATTCGTGTTGTGCCGAGGGTTGAACGCGAAGAATTTATAAACGTAGGCCTGATTATGTTTTCAAAAAGAGCTAAGTTTTTGAAAGCACGCTACATAGTTAATGAAGAAAAATTAGGACTATTCTCTACAGAGCTTGATATGGAATCATTGAGGGATAACTTGGCGGCTTTCGATCGCATCTGTTCGGGTAAGAAAGACGGAGGAGTTATTGCTTCATTCGAGATGATTGAACGATTCAGGTGGTTAGTTGCCGTCCGTAGTACTTCTATTCAAACGTCACGCTCGCGTATGGGGTTTTCTGACAACCTCGATCTTACATTCGAACGCCTGTTTCACGAGCTTGTCGAATAAGATTATTTGTATATTATTCATTGTTTGCTATTTGTCGAAAATTGTTTTTGATGGATAGGGTTTTTGTATATAAATATTTTCTATAATGCATATTTTCAAAATATTCTGTAAAAAAATGGTTTATTAGAAAACTTCCCCGTATTTTTAGCATAAAGATAGTGTCTAATACTCATTTAATTTTTTTACATTCATGAAGATACACGAATATCAAGCTAAAGATCTGTTCTCGTCTTGCGGTATCCCTGTGAAAAAATATGTCCTTTGCCATCAGGCAGACGAGGCTGCAAAGGCATACGATGAAATAGCAACGGATTGCGTTGTAGTGAAAGCACAGGTTCTGACCGGTGGACGAGGTAAAGCAGGCGGCGTAAAGCTGGCTAAGACAAAAGAAGAAGCATTGCTTCATGCAAAAAATATCTTGGGACTGACCATCAAAGATTTTCCCGTCACAAAGGTTATGGTAAGCGAGTGTGTTGATATAAAATCAGAGTATTATGTGAGTTTTATTATCGACAGGAATTCAAAGGCGGTCGTATTAATGATGAGTGCCGAAGGTGGAATGGAAATTGAAGAAGTTGCTGCCGAAACTCCTGAAAAGATACATAAGTTCGTTATCGATCCTATCATTGGTTTGCCGGATTACCTTGCACGTAAATATGCATTTGTTTTGTTTGATAATATTGCTCATGTCAATCAAATGGTGAGCATTCTACAAAAGTTATATAAATTATTTATAGATACAGACGCTTCCTTGGCTGAAATCAATCCGTTGGTTGTAACGGGTGAAGAAGAATTGCTTGCTGTAGATGCAAAGATGACATTTGACGATAACGCATTGTACCGTCAGGCGGAAGTGTTATCGTTATTCGAACCGACAGAGGATGAAAAAGTAGAAGCATATGCTAAAGAAAAAGGATTCAGTTTTGTTCATCTCGATGGTGAAATCGGGTGTATGGTGAATGGAGCAGGTCTGGCTATGGCGACTATGGATATGATAAAACTATATGGTGGAACCCCTGCTAACTTTTTGGATATAGGGGGTAGCTCTAATCCGAATAAGGTTATTGATGCGATGAAATTGTTGTTGAAAGACAAAAAAGTGAAAGTTGTCCTTATTAATATTTTCGGAGGCATTACTCGTTGCGATGATGTTGCTTCCGGTCTATTGACCGCTTTTCAGCAGTTAGATACAGATATTCCTGTCATTGTCCGTTTGACTGGTACAAATGAAAAGGAAGGTCGCGAGATGCTGAAAGGGACTCGTTTCAAGGTTGCTGAAACAATGGGAGAGGCTACACGTATGGCTGTAGACGCTTCTAAATAAGAAATTGTACAGCATATATTCATAATTTAAAAATCAACAACATGAGTATACTTATAAATGAATCAACACGTTTGATCGTACAAGGGATTACCGGACGGGATGGTAGTTTTCATACAAAAAAGATGTTGGAATACGGAACTAACATCGTCGGAGGCACAACGCCGGGTAAAGGTGGAACTGAAATACTTGGCGTTCCTGTTTTTAATACCGTATACGAAGCTGTAGAAGAAACACAAGCCGACACATCTATTATATTTGTTCCTGCGCGTTTTGCGGCAGATGCTATCATGGAAGCTGCCGATGCCGGAATCAAACTGATAATTTGTATATCGGAAGGAGTGCCTACATTAGATGCCGTGAAAGCGTATCGCTTTACTCAACTGAAAGGCGCTATGCTAATAGGACCGAATTGTCCGGGACTAATGTCTCCAGATAAGTGCTTGGTTGGTATTCTTCCGGGACAGATATTTAAGAAAGGGAATATCGGTGTTATAAGCCGAAGTGGAACACTTACTTATGAGGTGGTATATCACCTGACAGCCAATGGAATGGGGCAATCATCTGCCGTGGGAATGGGTGGAGATCCAGTTGTCGGTCTTTATTTCCGTGAACTATTGCAGATGTTGCAAGATGATCCCGAAACAGACGCGATTGTCATGATTGGCGAAATTGGTGGTAATGCTGAAGAATTAGCTGCCGAGTATATCAAAAAGTACGTGACAAAGCCTGTGGTGAGCTTTATTGCCGGGCAATCTGCCCCTCCCGGGAAACAGATGGGACATGCCGGAGCTATCATTTCGAGTGGCTCAGGTACAGCAGCCGAAAAAATAGCAGCTTTGGAGGCAGCCGGAGTTCAGGTGGCAAAAGAACCATCGGAGATACCGGCTCTACTGAAAGCAAAAATGAAATAGTATATTTGATGACAGATATTTGAATCCTCTTCTTTCACCGGAAGGGGATTTGTTTTTATATTTGCTGTAACTAATATATACAAACTATGACGAAACTTACGATACCTTTCCTTCTATTGCTGATCATTCCCTTTGTTTTACTATCGGCTCAAGACCGACTTGTTTGTGGAACTGTAAAAGATGCAAGTTCTGGTGAACCTTTAATTGGAGTTTCGGTTATTGTAAAGAATCATAGAACTTTGGGAACTGTGACCGATATAGACGGTAACTTTGAGATTAAGGTGCAATCTGGTTTCAATTATCTTGAGTTTTCGTATCTAGGTTATAAGAAGAAAGAAACACTGATAAAAAGGACTCCGATGGAGGTGTTTTTAGAAGAGGAAGTGACGCAATTGGAAGAAGAATGGGTCTATCTTATAGAGGAAGGTATAACTTTGAGCAGTTCGCTACCTCATGCGCCATTTGGACTGGGATTATATATGAATAATATGACTTTATGGAATCGCTTGTGGGGACAGAGTTATCGTAATAATTTACAGGCATCATATCATACTGATTTTTTGGAAAATAATGAGGTGCATGTTAATCTTAATGAGTTTGGGCGGTTTAAGGATAATTCACTTATTGCTACGTACGACAGATACGATATCTCTAATAAAAGGATGAATATAAATCAATATAGTCTTTCTAGTAGCTTCAGATTATTTAAGAATTATAGAATACACAACAGGGTAGGATTGGAATACTTGAACCAGAGATACGCCAGACAAAAAGATCATTTATCTCTTGTTGCTAGCGGAAGTTATATGTTTTATGGTAAAAATATCTCACTGGATGGGAGTGTGGGAATTTCCCATCGGGGCAGGCCTCAATATAATGTAGGCGTTGTTACGTCGTTGTTGCGTAAATCTCCAATTAATATTTATTTGTCAAGTGGATATTGGATAGATAAATTCAAGTTTAAAGGTGAGTTGTCGCACACTTTTAAACAAATAAGGCATATAAAATTGACTATAGGATACGAGCAATTTCTCAACTATAGAAATACATATCTGAGCCTGAATATACCTTTGTTAAAGGCAGAGACAGGGTTTTGGTATCGGAATTTATTGAAGAAAGATAACAAGAAATAGGATTACTCTTCGATAATAATATCAAATTGATTGAGAAGTCCGGCTAAACCATCTTTGGCAAAGCGGGCTTTTTTGATACTGTTTTGACTTAAATCTATCGAATAATTATAAGCTGTCGTAAAATCAGTTTCCTGAATATTCGTGTTGTAGAAAATCGTTTCGTTGAGGTCTGTGTTTATAAATTTAGATTGTTTGAGATCTGCATCACCAAAATCTACACCCTTGAGAGAAGAGTTTTTGAAAATAGTCTTGCTCATCTTCCGTTTCTCAAAAGAGCTATAGTCAAGCATGCAGTTGTCAAAACTTACTTCAAAGATAAAATCGTGACAGTTATTAAATCTTACCCCAAGTATCTTACAGTTTCTAAATTCAACATTATTGAGTGTCGATTGATTGAGGTCTGTCATCGACAGGTTACAATTGATGAAAGTACAGTCGGAGAAGTTGCAGAATAAAATTTTTGCATCAGTAAAGTCACAATTGGAAAAAGTACATTCTTCAAAAGTGTCTTTGCTTAGCCCTTCAGAATAGTTAACACCATCGAATATTTTATCCTCGTATGCAGGCATTATTCTCTTATTATTTTTATTTCTCCGCTTTTTCCAAGTTTTACAATACTAGATGCTTTGGCTTTAGCTGTATCATCCTGACGATATTGGACAATATAGTCTACTCCATTTTTTATCTCATCGCTGATCTCGAAAAAGTTTGAAGGAGAAGGTTCACCGCTAATATTAGCTGATGTAGATACCAGTGCTTTGCGGAAACGGTTACATAACCCTTGCGAGAAAGCTTCTTTGGTTATTCTTATGGCAAGGCTACCGTCTTCGGCTATTAAGTTAGATGCTACGTTGCGGGCATTATCGTATATAATAGTAAGAGGTTTGTCTGCCAATTCTATCAAGTCCCAAGCAACATCGGGTACATCTTCAATATAATAATTTAGCTTAGCCGGACTATCCAGCAATGTAATCAATGCTTTGCTGTCAGTACGTTTCTTAAGTTCATAAACCCGTCGAACCGCATCTTCATTGGTTGCGTCGCAGCCTATTCCCCAGATAGTATCGGTAGGATAGAGGATCAAACCTCCCGCTACCAATACATCAAAAGCTTTTTTTATATCTTCGTTCATTTGCTTTTATTTATAAGCTGACAGAACTGCACATCTTCAAATCTTTCTCCACGTTGTACCCAATCTTTCAGAATACCAACGTGTTTAAAGTCAGCTTTTTCGAAGAGGCTGATGCTTTTTGTGTTGCTCAGCGATATGTAAGCATATATTTGGTGTAAACGTAGAAAGTTGAATGCATACTCTCTCATTAGCTCCAAAGCTTGGGTCGCATATTGTTTTTTACGGTGGGTTTCATCGATCAATATTCCGATACCCGCTCTTCTGTTGAGTGCATCTATGTCGTAAAGATCAATCGTGCCGATAGTAGTATCCTGACCCTTATCTACAAGATCTATCATCAGCCGTAGTTGTTTGCTCTGATAGATATCCATTTCTATGGCATTGTTGATGTATTCGCGTAATACCAGTTTCGAATAAGGTGCAAGCGTATTTCCGTGTATCCATAATTCTGTCGAATTTTCCCATTTATAGAGTATTTCCAGATCTTCGGGTTCGACAGCACGAAGGCTTAATTGAGAATTTTTTAAAAGCATATTTTAGAGTCGTTTTTTTAGTAATTATCTTTTTCGAACATCTCTCCTAAGCGAATGAAGAAGTTCTTTTTTCTCCTGCGGATACGTTGGTTTTCTCCGGAAGACATCATTATTTTTTCGAAACAAGTTTCACCGTTTTTTGCTGCTTTTATAGCATGATAGATGACTCCCCAATCGGGCAATCCTCCGATATTACGATCGTCGATGAAAATTTCTGCATCGAGTTTGCGGGAAGCTTTTGTTGGATCTTCTTCCGGATGATTTTTATTAGCGGCATAAAATTTTACACCTTTACTTTCACAATAGTCTAAAGCTTCTTGTAGTAAGCTTCCGCTACGTACCGACCACAAAAGAAGGGTGTGTCCATCTTTTTGTAGTTGTTGTAAGGTTTCTATAGCAAAGGGTACAGGGCGTCCTATCTTCGGATATTCGTGTTCTACGATTGTTCCGTCAAAATCTACAGCAATAATCATATTATAGGTTTATTATTTTCAGACTTTTCATTTTCTGATTCATTTTGCAATGCCTGTTTGTTAGGATAACAAAAAAACAGTGCAAAGATAATCATTATTGTCAAATACATTGTATTGTGTGAATTATACAATTGAAAGCCTATGAGGTTAAGGATCGCCATCACATCAAATATGATCAGGCGTGAGTAATAAGCGGTTGTATATTTCTTTATAAATGCATCTTGACTCAAGCTTTTTATTTTCTGATGATAAGAATGAAAAAGTTTTAGTGATACTGGAATTATGGCTAATGTAAGAATAATTGCATACCTCTCAAAAGCAATATTTGTTGAAGGGTCAGACGCAAAGTTCGACCCTTTGGCTTGAAGCACAACAAGTAAAGCGATTGCAAGGAGAATGATGTTTACCCAAAAAACTGTTATTTGAAGGGTATATATTTTCTTTATTTGGTTACTCATCCGTTCGTTTATATTCTGTACGATTCGTTAAAGAGGGTACGATTTAAGATGGAGCGTCCTAATGTAACCTCATCTGCATATTCTATTTCATCACCGATGGAAATGCCACGGGCAATCATCGACACTTTTACATTGTAAGGAGACAGCTTTTTGTAGATGTAAAAGTTAGTAGTATCTCCTTCCATCGTGGTGCTTAATGCTAATATTACTTCGTTAATACCTCCGCTTGATACACGTTCAACTAAACTCTCTATCTCTAGATCGGCTGGGCCAATGCCGTCAATCGGTGATATAATACCTCCCAATACATGATAAAGACCTTTGTATTGCATGGTGTTTTCTATGGCCATCACCTCTTTTATATTTTCCACTACGCATACGGTAGCAGGGTCGCGGGATTTGTCTTGGCAGGTAGAGCACACCTCGTCGTCGCATATATTATGGCATACTTTGCAGTATTTTACCTGATGTTTTAGCGATACGAGTGCTTGTGAAAAATTGTCTACAGTAGCATCATCCTGCCGTAGGAGGTGGAGAATAAGACGTAAAGCCGTTTTTCTGCCTATCCCCGGAAGCTTGGCAAATTCGTTTACCGCATTTTCTAATAGAGCTGAAGGATACTTCTGATTCATTATTGTTAATTAAAGGGCGTAAAGATAGTAATTATTGATAATTATCCTTCCAAAGGAGCGGTTAAAACTACATTAAATGCCTCATCAGAATAAAGTAACTATCTTGAATAGTTTTTTAACTAAAAATATTAGTTTTATAACTAAATTGTTTAGTTATTTGTGGGAAATATGATTGAATTATGAAAGACTTAACTGTAAGGGAAGAGGATTTAATGTGTTACTTCTGGGAAAAAGGCCCCCTGTTTGTAAAAGAAATATTGGGTTTCTGCGATGAGCCGAAACCTCACTTTAATACCTTGTCTACTATTGTAAGGGGGCTCGAAGAAAAAGGTTTTTTGTCTCATAATACTTTTGGTAATACGTATCAATATTATCCGATTGTCTCCGAGAGTGATTTTAGAAAAGGTACTCTAAAAGGTGTAATCAAGAAATATTTCAACAATTCGTATCTCAGTGCAGTATCATCTTTGGTACAAGAGGAGGATATTTCGCTGGAAGAGTTGAAGCAGCTGATCAAAGACGTAGAAAATTCTGATAAATAAATAATACGTATGGGCGATTTCTTTGTGTACATACTTAAATCGGCAGCCTGCATGGTTGTATTTTACTTGTTCTTTCGTTTGTTGATGAACAGGGATACATTTCATCGCTTTAATCGTATTGCCGTTCTCTGCATCTTGGTTTTGTCAATTGCTGTGCCATTTTGCAATATCAATGTAGATACTCGGACTCAGGTAAATCTGGCAGTGGTTGAATTGCATCAGTTATTTGTCGAATCGGATACTGTTACAGTTGCTGAACAGCCTGATAAGTCTTTGACATGGATACATGCTGTATTACTTATTTATCTGGCAGGGATTCTGTTTTTTATATGCCGGAATATATATTTTCTAGTGCGTATCCGGCTTTTATTGCAACAAGGAAAAGTAGAAAGGCTAGATGACAGGGTTAAACTTGTTGTATGCGACAACACTATATCCCCATTTAGCTGGATGAATTATATTGTAATATCAGAAGTAGATTTAACTGAGAATGGAAAGGAAATAATAACGCATGAGATGGCACATGTACGTAAACGTCATTCAATAGATATTTTGTTAGCTGATATTTGTGTCATATTTCAGTGGTTTAATCCGGCAGCATGGCTGATTAAGCAGGAATTGCAAAATATACATGAATACGAAGCGGATGAATATGTGCTAAAAGAAGGTATTGATGCTAAACATTATCAAATATTATTAATTAAAAAAGCTGTCGGCAAAAGGCTCTACTCAATGGCCAACAGCTTTAATCACAGTAAACTTAAAAAACGTATAACCATGATGTCAAAACAAAAATCAAGCCCGTGGGCCAGATTGAAGTATCTTTATGTACTTCCGGTAACAGTAGTCGCAATAACAGCGTTTGCCCGTCCCGAAATCTCTAGTGAGCTGAACAAAATCTCAGAAGCCAAAGTTAGTGATTTTGTCGAAATGGCAAAATCGAGTGATGCAGCAAAAAGTAATTCTTTAGTAAACGATACCACAGATGTATTTGAGTTCACAAATACTCCGGTGGTAAAAGGGTATAAGAAGAAAGACGTATCGAAGAAAGTGTCTCCTTCTGTAAAAGATGAGGGGGGGGCTGTTATGACAAATATTCCGATAAAAGAATCAGAAAAGGAGTCTGTAACAAAAAGAGTAAGTGGTATTGTAAAAGATTCTTCGGGTAATCCGGTTGTTGGAGCTTCAGTGGTAATTGTTGGAACAAAGACAGGAACTATAACCGGTATGGATGGTAAGTTTGTATTAGAGGTTCCCGATGATGCAACTCTTGCAATATCTATGATAGATATGAAAAGTGCTTCTGTCAAAGTTGATAAATCAAGTTTCCTGACAATTACTTTAACACCGCAAGAGTCCGATAAAAAGACTACAGTTGCTCTGAGTAATCCTAACGACGATGTGGTAGTTGTTGGTAGACCTAGTAGTGCTCAGGTAAAAAGACCTTTGGTGATAGTTAATGGAAAGAAAAGTAAGGAGGGTATTAGTAATCTCGATCCTAATGATATAGAGAATCTTAATGTTCTGCAAAAAGAAGATGCTGTTAAACAATATGGAACAGAAGGTGAAAATGGAGTAATTATCGTTACTACCAAAAACAAGTAAGTCTGCAAACAAAAATAGGCTGATCATTTTGATCAGCCTATTTTGTTATTCGTATTGCGATTATTGCAACTTCATTCCTTTTTCTTTTGCAAATTCTTTTTGGGTTGTCAGATATGCATTTGTCTTTTCTGTTATTTCTTTAGTTATCTGCTCATACTCTTCATTAAGAGCAGATACTTGTTCGTCTGTAGGTTCACTTCCTAATGATTCAGCTTTATTCCCTATAGTAACAATTTTTTTAATGGACTCAAGATACTCTATAGAAGTTTCTTTAAATTTATCTCCTCCGGAAGGAGCTGTTAAATTTTTGACCACTTCTATACTTTTGTCTATTTTTAATAAAAGGCTGTCTCCTAAGTCTTTGATCCCTTCATAAGAATTGCTTGACATAGACTGTCCTAATTTGCTGCTGTATGCAATCAAAGGAACTTCTAAAGATTTCTCTTCTTTTACGATTGTGTCGTTGAATTTTACAGCATCTGCTCCACATGATGTAAGAATCAACATCATAGTCAATAAAGAAAATAATACTTTTTTCATCTTTTTTGAATTTAAGTAGTTTTATTAAAATTTGAGATTATGTAGCAAAGGTAGGCAAAGAAACCTCAAATCTCAACATTTTATGACGATAAAGCTTTTTTCTTTGCCAAAAAGTCTTTTATACCACCTATATGTTCCTTTACTTTTTTATCCGAAAATTCAAATACTTTTGTTACCAGTCCGTCCAAGAAATCTCTGTCGTGGGATACCAGAATAACAGTACCATCATAGTCTAATAGCGCATTCTTAAGAACCTCTTTAGTCTTTAAATCCAGATGATTGGTCGGCTCATCGAGAATAAGAAGGTTTACCGGCTCCAGCAAAAGTTTAATCATTGCCAGACGAGTCCGTTCACCTCCCGAAAGAACTTTTACCTTCTTCTCCGAATCTTCTTTGTTGAACATAAACGCGCCTAATATACTTCGTATCTGTGTGCGTATATCCCCTTCGGCAACACGGTCTATGGTTTCAAATACCGTGAGATCTTCGTCCAATAGGTCAGCTTGATTTTGTGCAAAATAGCCAATTTCTACATTATGTCCCAGCATAATATCTCCATTATAGGGAGTTTCTCCCATGACACATTTCACAAAAGTAGATTTTCCTTCTCCATTTTTTCCCGCCAAAGCGATTTTCTCGCCACGCTCTATCATCAGGTTTGCATTTTCGAAAACAAGATAATCGTCGTATTTCTTTGTGACCATATCCACTGTCAGAGGGTAATTTCCTGAACGTGTCGCTGGTTGAAAACGGATGCGTATTTGCGATTTGTCTTCTTCGTCTATTTCTACGCGTTCCATTTTTTCGAGTTGACGAACCCGGCTTTGTACCAGAACTGCTTTTGCTGCCTGCGCTCTGAATCGCTCAATAAATTCTTCAATTTCGGCTATCTGTTTTTGTTGCGCTTCCCAAGCATGTATTTGTTGCAGGCGTCGCTCTTGTCGTAACTCTATATATTTAGAATAATTTACCTTGTAATCGTAGATACGTCCCATCGTCAATTCTATGGTTCGTGTAGTAACCGCATCGATGAATGCCCGGTCGTGAGAAATAAGTACCACAGCCTTGGCCTGTGTGCTGATAAATTCTTCTAGCCACCCTATCGATTCTATATCCAGATGGTTTGTTGGTTCGTCCAATAACATAACGTCAGGGTTTCTTAGCAATAGTTTTGCGAGTTCGATTCGCATACGCCACCCACCACTAAACTCGTTGGTTTGTCTGTCCAGATCGCTACGTTTAAATCCTAAGCCTAGTAGTGCTTTCTCTACTTCTCCTTCAAAGTTGATGCCTTCTACCATAGCCAAATGCTCATGTGCATGGGTGAAGTCATCTATCAATTTGGCATAGTCATCCGATTCGTAGTCAGTTCGCGTTTCCAGTTGCTTGTTCATGTCTTCAATTTTCGCTTGTAAATCGAAGATGTGAGAAAAAGCCAGCGATGCCTCTTCGCGTACAGTTCGTTCGTCTGATACTTTCATTACTTGAGGGAGATACCCTATTGTAACGCCGTCTGGTCCGGTAATCGTTCCCCTGTAATGGGTGTTTACTCCGGCCAGTATTTTTAGCATGGTACTTTTACCTGCTCCATTTTTTCCGACGAGAGCAATTTTGTCTTTATCGTTTATTATATAGCTAATGTTGTCGAACAGGATTCTGTCGCCCAACTCTACTTTGAGACTATCTACTATCAGCATTTGCTTTTTTATTTTTTGAAGCTGCAAAGGTAGATAAAATTTACTTTCGGTGAAAAGTAAGGTGTGTACAAAAAAAGACCGGCATTGTAGCCAGTCTTTCGTGTTATTCGTTTCCTTTATCTATCAGTTGCGAGTCTTTAAGTTTTACGGGTTTTGACTTTTTTCTGAGTTTCATGTTCAGGAATTCTACTAATAACGAGAATGCTATGGCAAAATAGATATATCCTTTAGGAATTTCTCCTACAACAGACCCGAATATAGACAGATTTGATAAGTGAGCTGCTTCCACAATCAACATTACTCCAATCAAAATAAGGAAAGAGAGTCCTAGCATTTGGATAGTAGGGTGTTCGTTCACAAATTTGCTTACGGGACCCGAAAATAAGAGCATTACCATAACAGCCAAAACAACAGCTGTCACCATAATAGTCATAGCACCTACATATCCGAATTCATTGAAGCTGACAAGTCCTACTGCTGTGAGTACACTGTCAAAAGAAAAAACAATATCCAGAGCCACTATTTGGACAATGACACCTATAAATCCGACTTTAGATTTTCCGTGTATGGCATCGCTCTCTCCTTCTAATTTATGATGTATTTCTGAAACACTTTTGTAGAGAAGGAATAAGCCTCCGACTAAGATAATCAGACTTTGTCCAGATATGGATCCGTCTATCCATGATGTGTCGAAGCTTAAAATTGGCTGTGTTAGTTTCATTAACCATGAAATACAGAAAAGTAATCCGATGCGGAAGAACATAGCTAGAAGAAGTCCTATCGTTCTTGCTTTAGGTTGATCTTTGGCTGGTAGTTTTGCCGAGATGATAGATAAGAATACAATATTATCTATTCCTAATACTATTTCAAGAAATGATAGGGTTAATAAAGCTATCCACGCACTAGGAAGCAAAAAGGTTTCAAAAATTTCCATATTCAACTTTTTGAGGTAAATTTAAAAAAGAAATTTCTGAAAAAAACAGTTATTTTGCTTTTTCTAAGTACTCTTTAATGACAGAATCTTTGTTCGTTTTAGTAGAACGAAGCAGGTGCTTTATTTGAGCCCACAGTTTTTTTAGTCGTGTCATTCTGATTATTGTAATTTGTTGTCTTCTGTTTGTTTTTCAAAGATAACTTTTTTGTGTTGTAAACCAATAGTATAGTTTCTTAAATAGTTTTTAAAAAAACTTCCAAGGTTAAATTATCGTGTTTCGAGTTCTTTTAAAAGTATCTATCTTTGTTTACTTAAAATATGATTAAATGGACAGGAAAAAAATAATAAATGATCCCGTATTTGGATTTATCACTATACCCAATAGTTTTCTATACGATTTGATACAGCATCCTATCATTCAAAGGCTAAATCGTATAAAGCAAATGGGATTGGCTTTTTTTGTATATCCCGGAGCCCAACATACGCGATTGCATCACTCCATCGGTGCCATGTATCTGATGAATGAGGCTATCAGTAACTTGCGGATGAAAGGCCATGAGATTACACACGAAGAAGCAATTGGTGCCATGGCTTGTATCTTGTTGCACGATGTAGGGCATGGGCCTTTTTCTCATGCGTTGGAACATACACTAATAAATGGTATACATCACGAGGAATTATCTCTGGCATTGATGAAATACCTTAATAAGGAATTATCGGGTCAACTCGATATTTGTCTAATGATTTTTCAGGACAAATATTCTAAAAAGTTCTTGCATCAGCTTGTCAGTGGGCAGCTGGATGTCGATCGTCTTGATTACCTACGACGAGATAGCTTCTTTTCCGGTGTAACAGAAGGTAATATTGGTTCGGCACGCATTATAAAGATGTTGGATGTGCGTAACGACCGTTTAGTTGTAGAGGCAAAAGGAATTTATTCTATTGAAAATTTCCTTACATCACGGCGTTTGATGTATTGGCAGGTGTATTTGCATAAAACAGCCGTAGCAGCAGAAAAGATGCTGATGAAAGTATTGGCTCGGGCAAAGGAACTTTCAAATGCGGGCACTAAATTGTTTGCTTCGCCTGCTTTACTTTATTTTCTCGAAAATAGAGTAGATAAGGATTATTATCAGAATAATAAAGATGAGGTTTTAGCCAACTTCATTAAATTGGACGATAATGATATCTGGAGTGCCTTGAAGGTTTGGACAGATAGTGATGATATTGTTTTGTCTAAGCTCAGTTCGGGATTAGTGAATAGAAAATTATTCAAGATAGAAATATCTACAGATCCCGCTGATCCCTCTTATATCGAAAAGTATAAGGAGAAGTATATGCAAGAGTTGAATATAACCGAGCACGAAGCCTCTTATTTATATTCGTCCGACCTTATATATACAAATATGTATAATGAATTTGATGATAGTATTGATATCCTTTATAATGATGGTACAATAAAGGATATATCCGAAGCATCGGATATGCTGAACATTCAGCTTTTGTCTAAAACTGTTGAAAAATATTATTTTTCTTATCTGAAATTATAGATTATGTCTTATTAGCCAATCATACATCGTATTGTATACTTGTTCACGTACCTGTTTGTGTGAAAGGATAAGATCGTGAATTGCATTTTCAATGGCTATTATTTCTACATCTCCCTTTATGTTTCTAGCAATACGATCTATTTGGTGTATATCTAGTATAATGTCTGTTGTCTGTATTTGATTTTTATCTTTTTTGTTTGAGAGAGAATGCAAAGAGTGGAGAATCAATACAGGGCAGGTTATATGAAATTCTTTTTTTAATTCTTTCTGAGCTTTGTATATAGCTCTTATCCATCCCAGATTAACATGAGGAGCCACATTGGGTTTCCATTCTAAATTGTAATCCCATTCTCCGTCATAATCTTTATGTATACTCTTTCCGTATGCTTTGGAAAATCCACCGGGAATTTTTACGGTTGGAAATTTTTTTCCTAAGAGAGAAAGTATAGGTAGTGCTTTTTTCTCTAAAGGTGATAAATTGAAATCGCAAAAAGGACTGTTGAGAATGATTCCACTGTACAAATCACTATCTGGATGATCTTTTGCGAAGAGAGTAACAATAAGACCTCCAGTGGAATGTCCCATAAGGATGATTTCTTTATTACCTTCTTCCTGCATAATTTTCAGCGCATATAGTATCTCTTCGTAATAGTCCCTCAAATTACGAATGTCATTAAATTTCTGATGGGGCAGGTACGAACGTCCGTATTTTCTAAGATCGAGAGCATAAAAATTCAGCTCGCGTTCGTTGAACGCAAATGCTAGTTCTTGTTGAAAAAAATAATCATTAAAACCATGTATATAAAGCACAGCCTTACATGGGTTCGAAGTTAATCTCCGAACAAGAGTGGCTCTGACTGTTCCCTCATAATCATCTTTTAGGGGAAATGAATATTGTTCAAATCCCTCATTCAATATATCTTCCTTATATTTTACAAAGCCAAGCATATATCTTTTTTTACAAAGATAAGTGCTTCTCTTTCAAATTAAGATATAAGTATAAAGAGAATGTCTGATTATAATAATTAAAATATAAGGAGTTGGGCTTTATTTCTTATTTATTCCAATGATACATTTAATTTACTAGATAGATCTGTATCCGGATACAATCCCTTTATCTATTAGTAATTGAATAATATCATAGTCCTTATTTGATTTAGCTCTTTTCCCCCTTGCCAGAGCATGTACTTTTAATGCGCTGCATCCAAATTGCATTGCGATTTCCTTATATGTTCCTTTATTTTTGCTGAACATATATAGCAAAAACTTTTTCATAACGAAGACTGTAACGTATTATCTAACCTAAAAACAACTGCTCTCGCAAATATATTTTTATTTTTTGATAATAAGTTAGATTTTTGTGGTTTTAACAGTTAAGAATCTGTTTCTTGGTTCTTATTTGTGGCAAAGTGGTATTATTGAGGTGAATAGCTTTTCTTTTGCTTTATGTCTCTTGTTTTGTCGTTTTTTAGCTTGAGTAATTGGTTAATTTTATATTAAGTTAACCCGTAGTGCATTTAGTGAATGCTAATTCTTAAATCGTTACCATTCCGATTTATAAATTTGTTTGTCAGTTGTATGATATTAATATACATCGTTTTGGATAGGTCTCTGTTTTTTACTATCTATAAAATATGCGAACAAATAGCAAATACGGGTTGTTCTAAAACAAGAGTGATTACCTATTAAAATAAAAAGAAATATAACGTATGTGCACGCGAGTAGTATACACAGGTGTGAACGGATTAATAGTAACCGGTCGCACAATGGATTGGAAAACGGAACTGGCGAGCAACCTATGGGTGTTCCCCAGAGGGATGCAACGCAGTGGAGAAACAGGAGCGCAAACAATTAAGTGGACGTCTAAATATGGAAGTGTAATTACTTCTGCATTCGAGATTGCCAGCACCGATGGAATGAATGAAAAAGGGTTGGTAGCCAATATTCTTTGGTTGCTTGAGTCGAAGTATCCTGCTTGGGATGGATCTAAGCCGGGGCTTACGGTTGCCGCTTGGGTGCAATATATGTTAGATAATTTTGCCACAGTGGCCGAAGCCGTTTCATCTGTTCAGCAAAACTCATTTCAGGTGGTGTCGGATACGATGCCCGATGGATCAAGAGTAGCCACCTTACATCTGTCTATATCGGATGCTACAGGCGATAATGCAATTTTCGAATATCTGGATGGAAAGTTAACTGTGCATCATAGCAAGGATTATAATGTAATGACGAACTCGCCCACATATGATCAGCAGTTGGCTTTGAACAACTACTGGAAATCGATAGGGGGACTTACCTTTCTTCCCGGAACTAATCGCGCAGCAGATCGCTTTGCTCGTGCCAGTTTTTATGTAAATGCAATTCCTCAAACAGATAATGAGCGAACTGCTGTGGCTGCCGTAGGCAGTGTAATACGCAATGTGTCTACCCCTCACGGAATATCTACTCCTGAGGTTCCCGAAATATCAACAACGCAATGGAGAACCGTATCGGATAGTAAAAACTTAATCTACTTTTTCGAATCCAGTGTGACTCCAAATGCATTTTGGGTGCGATTGCAAGATATGAACCTTTCGGAAGGTGCTCCTGTGATGAAGTTAGCTTTGGCTAACGATCAAACATACAACGGCAATGCAGCAAAAGATTTTCAACCGGCTCAACCTTTCAGATTTTTAGGTGTGCAGCCAAAATGAGGATTGATTTAGGATTGCGTAATTTGTAAATACTGTTTGAAAATAAAACTATTTGGATAGGGTTTAGAAATACAAAAAATGGCTTTCTGTAACAAAAAGCCATTTTTTTATATTTTTTTCTCAGTCGGTTTCGTCTTTTCTCTTTATTCTTCCGTTTTTTCGTAGTGCTTGATCCAATATATATTGTATTTGCCCATTGGTACTCCGAAACTCATCCGCAGCCCATTTTTCAATAGCTTCCATCATATTTTGATCTATTCGTATGACAAAGCTTTTTATGTTCGATTCTTTTTTAGCCACAATATATAATTTTCACTTTGGGAGATTTAATGATGTAAGGTACCTGCATTGACTATAGGTTGGGCGGCTTCATCGGCACACAGTACGACAAGAAGATTGCTGACCATAGCTGCTTTACGCTCTTCATCCAATTCTACTATTTCATCCTTCTGTAGTTTGTCCAGCGCCAGTTGAACCATACTTACTGCTCCCTCTACTATTTTCTCTCTTGCAGCTATTATGGCGTCAGCCTGTTGACGGCGAAGCATTACACTTGCTATTTCTGCTGCATATGCCAAATAATTTATTCGAGCCTCAATTACTTCGATCCCCGCTATTTCGAGACGGCTGTTCAATTCAACTTCCAGTCGTTGACTAACCTCCTCTCCGTCCGAACGAAGGGTGATGTTATTCGTTTCGTTATTATTATTGTCGTATGCAAATAGTCCGGCAACTTGGCGCAGGGCTGCGTCACTTTGTATTTTTACAAAGTTTTCATATGCCTGCATTCTGTTCGAAAATTGAATATAAGTGTTGGTTGTGCCCGGTGCAATACCAGAAATAGAAGATGTATCTATATCAAACATTGCTTTGTAAGTATCTTTTACTCTCCATACTAATACCGAACCTATCATGATAGGATTACCAACCTTATCATTCACCTTTATTGGTGGTACATCAAGGTTTCGTGCACGTAATGTTAGTTTCTTCTTGCTATAAAAAGGGTTTACCCAAAAGAATCCGTTTTTGGTAATAGTTCCTCTGTATTTTCCGAAGAATATCATTACTCGTGCATTGTTCGGTTCTACAACGATAAAGCCTATGGTGCAGATAAAAACTAAAATACCTCCTAAAAACCCAAGAGGTAAAGCCCAAAGAAGTCCTGTGGTTATTCCCCAAATACTTACGCCTAATACAATAATAGAAAGGAATAAAGCTAAGAATCCGGAGATCATAAAACCGTCGAATATGCGTTCTTGTGTTTTCATATATTCTTTTTTTGATATTAAAATGATATCAAATTTATGTATAATTTATTTCTTATACAAATTTATATGATGTTTCTTGAAGAAATATATAATTAGCTTAACGATGAAATGTTACTATTCATCTTTGAGTCAAATATGATATAAAAAGGTCAAAATGATTATTTCAAAAATCAATACGTACAATATTCACTATCTTATCTTATATACTTTTGCATTGTATTTTCTCTATGGCAGTAATAAATAATTCGCTATATGGAAAACTATATGCAAAATAAATTACCATGCAATACATTTTTTTGACTATATCTTTGCCCGAAAATTCATACTCAACCGTGTATTAATGAAGATTAAAAAAATACATGGGGAAAAGTAAAGAAAATCTATTTTAAGTAGTTTATGATTGAGTCGAAGTTTTGTATAATCTAATATGAAATAAAAAATGGAAAATGTAGCTAAGATCTCATTAACCTTTTGCTAATACTTTTTATAAATTTCCTAATATCATGAAAACAGAGAAAAAAAATCTATTTAAATTTTTACTGTTCTGTGCTATTTTCTTTCTATGCAGCAATGTCTCATTTGCTCAGGAAGTTACAATTACGGGAACGGTAATCGATTCTAGTAATGAGCCATTAATAGGGGTCACAGTCAAAGTTGTTGGAGGCAAGCACGGTACAATGACTGATATCGATGGAGCTTATTCTATCCAAGCAGATCCAAAATCAGTATTACAGTTTTCGATTGTTGGCTTCGAATCTAAAACAGTAACGGTTGGTAGTCAGAAAGTCATAAATGTGACTCTATCGGAGAATGTTCAGCAATTGGAGGAGTTGGTAGTAATTGGTTATGGTACTGTAAGGAGAAAAGATCTGACAGGAGCTATCTCTTCTGTTTCCGGAAAAGATCTGGCTACAGTGCCGGCTACTACAGCAGCGCAAGCTCTTCAGGGTAAAGCTGCGGGGATCAATATCGTTACATCTAATGGAGCTCCTGGTGCAGGTGTACAGGTGACTGTTCGTGGCGGTACTTCTATAACACAAAGTACAAAGCCTCTTTATATTGTGGACGGATTTGAAATGAATGATGCTCTTACAAATATAGATATTCATGATATTGAAAATATTGAAGTGTTGAAAGATGCTTCATCTACAGCTATTTATGGTGCTCGTGGATCGAATGGGATTGTTCTGATTACAACAAAATCGGGAAAGAAGGGCAAAACATCCGTAACTTATAATACATACTTCTCATTCGACAAATTGTCGAAAAAATTGGATATGATGTCAAACTCTCACGAGTTTGTTAAATATCAATACGAAATGGCTCAATTACAAGGCAAAGCTGCTACATGGAGTAATGTTTTTGATAATAGCCTGGGGATTGATTCTCCTAATTTCTATACAGGAGTTTACGAGCGTATGAATGAACGTTACAATGGAGTAGATGGTATTGACTGGCAAGATGAAGTGTTCGGTGGTTCAGCACTTACTCAAAGTCATAATTTGAGTGTGTCATCTGGCAATGAAAATACGCGTATATTGTTGAGTTATAATTATAACGGACAAGACGGTTTATTGGCGAACCACAGTTATGATAAGAATGCTATTCGTGCCAAAATAAATTCGGAATTATATAAGGGTATACGTGTGGATTTTAATTCTTTGTTTTCCAATTCGGTAGTGAAAGGAGGAGGTAATTACTCCGGTCTGAAATCAGTACTTTTACAACCAATAAACGGAGGAACAATGTTTACTCGTGACGAGTTGCTGAATACTCAGACTTATCCTGATTTTTCAGGACTCGATTCTAGTTATGATACATCCAATCCAATTGTTCAGAATAATGCGTCGACTTCAAAGAAACGTTCTCGCTTGTTTACAGCCAATGCTGGTGTCGATATTGATTTTCTGAAAAACTTCACATGGCGTACCGCTGGGAGCTATACCTGGACAAATAGTAAATCTACTTCTTTTTCAGATCAGAACTCAACAGCTTATTTAATGGATCCTGAGAATACCGGTATCAATGGTAGTATAGGTAATGATGAGTCCTATAAATATCAAATTACTAATACTCTAAACTATAACAGAACTTTTGCTGATAAACATAAAGTAAGTATTCTCTTAGGTCACGAGGTTACTTATAGCGAGTCGGAAGGAAATAGTATGAAATTAAGGAAGTTCCCATATCCAAACTTTGGATTGGATAATATATCGAATGCTACTGTATATGAGAAAGATGCAAGTCATTCAAGAAGTGGGCTTGTGTCGTTCTTCGCACGTACTAATTATACTTTTGATGAACGTTATCTGTTAACAGCTACTATACGTAGAGATGGCTCTAATAAATTTGGACCTGAACATAAGTGGGGAACCTTTCCATCAGCGTCAGGAGCTTGGCGTGTATCTGAAGAGAAATTCTGGAGAGAACATAAAATAGCGAACGCGATCACGAATTTAAAAGTTCGCGTTGGATATGGTGTGACCGGAAATAATGGTATTGACAATAATAGGTATGCAACTCAATTAGTACAAACAGACTATCCGATCAATAATCAGCCTGGTAATCCGGCTTATGTTATAGACAAGGTGTTAGGTAATAAAAGTATTAAGTGGGAAACGCTCAAAGCGACCAACATAGGATTAGATTTGGGTATGTTAAATGGGCGTGTCAATTTTACGGCAGACTGGTATAATAATAAGATTAGCGATATGTTGATGGGTTCTGTTATTCCTTCATCAACGGGCTATACTATTCAGTACCAAAATATTGGAGTAATGCGTAATCGTGGATGGGAGTTTACATTTAACACCGTAAATATTAAGAATAAGAATTTTGAATGGACTACTGCGCTGAATCTCTCTTTCAATAAATCCAAGGTAATATTTTTAGAAAAAGAGCAGACGGA
>POVV01000520.1_pt1 | contig 23598 bp, 18 predicted proteins | sample 1560271 | NCBI WGS metagenome assembly POVV01 (sample SAMN08337232, study PRJNA429181) | Bioreactor metagenome, whole genome shotgun sequencing project. | biome: cows' rumen and soil; feature: anaerobic; isolation source: anaerobic chemostat enrichment culture, galacturonate as sole carbon... | reverse complement strand
CTGCGATGCCTACTACGGCGATGAACATATTCAGTCCTACATTATTGAGTACCCACAGCGATGGTTCGGGTATGCCGCCAAAGGTGGGGTGTTTGCTGCGCAACCAACCAAATACGAGTCCGGCTATCAAGGCTCCACCACTGGTCGACAAGCTGAGTGGGATACCTCCCAGATGAATGGATAACGCACCGACCAGCCCGCCCACGAGGATGCCCAAACCTACGAATATCATATCCGTTTGGTTCGTGGGTCTGTCTGCATAGCCCAACTGCTTGGCAGCGGCCTCCACCTCTTGCTTGGTACCTACAATCTCTACCATATCTCCTGCATCGACAACGGTTTGTGCCAATACCGGTATCCGGATGCCTGCGCGCTTAATGTTGCGGATGCTTACGCCATGCATAAACTTTTGTGCACGGATACTGGAAACGGTTTCTCCGGCAAAGGTGCGGCGTGTTACCATGACGGGTAGTATCTCGGCCGGAAAATCGAGTAATTGTGCATCCAATACTTCCGGACCCAGCCAATCTTCTTCTCCGATTACGAATTCGCGACGACCGCTTAATACAATCTCGTCGTTGAGGCTCAGCAGCATGGCGGGGTTTACTTCGCGAATAACTCCGTTCTGTCGCACTCTTTCTACGAACAGACGTTTGTTCTGTTGCGACAGATAGTCTTCAAGTTCCGACACCTGTTTGCCCCCCTTAAACCAGTCGTTGGCAATCCGATAAGCACGAAAGGTTACCGGACGACCGGCTGCCATAAATCCGGGTTCGTCAGATTCGGAAGAGCCCATCTTGGCCTCCAGCTCCCGACAATCGGCCTTTACCTTTTCGATTCCACCCAATAACTTGGGCCCAAGCGATGCCAGCAACCAAGCCGAACCGGCTGTACCGAAAATATACGTAACCGCATAGGCTACGGGAATGGAGTTGATGTACGATGCCTTCTGCGCCGAGGTGATGCTTAATTGGTTGATCGTATCGCTTGCCACCCCAATCACGGCCGATATGGTTTGCGAACCGGCCAGTAAACCGGCAGCTTCGCCCACATTGTATCCCATCAATTTAGCAAAAGCCCATGCCGATACCAAGCTGACCACACACATCAGTGCAGCAAATGCAACTTGTGGCAATCCGTCTTTCTTTAATCCGCGAAAGAACTGTGGCCCTACTTTATATCCTACTGCGAATAGAAATAATAGAAAGAATACTGCTTTAATAGGCTCGCCGATGGCGATGTTTAGCTGGCCTACCACAACACCGACTAATAATACACTTGTTACAGTGCCCAGCGAAAACTTTCCTATTTTGAACTTTCCTATCCAGAACCCTAGAAATAAAGTGAGAAAAATAGCGAGCTCGGGGCGCTCCCTGAGTTGGGTAATGATCCATTCCATACTTAATGTCGTTTAGGTTTATATTATTATTTTAGTCGCAATAGTAAAACAGAACTTAACCAAAAGAGTTTTGTGTTCGATTCATTTTTTGCTTGTAGCCCTTAGTGAGTAGGGAGTTACGATAGTGAAAAAGTTCTAAAATGACTATTTAATCCGACAAAAAGAGCATCATCGAAAGATTGTAAATACTACCTTTGCTCTCATCTAGAACTAACTTAAATTTACAGAAATGGAACAACAAATTAAACCGGCATCAGGCCGTCTTGGAGTGTTGGTAGTGGGAGTGGGCGGAGCCGTATCTTCGACTTTTATTACCGGTACACTTGCTGCTCGCAAAGGATTGACAACTCCCATAGGATCTACTACACAATTGGCTACGATTCGCTTAAAAGATGGTGAAAAGCGTATGAAAGACGTTATTCCACTGGCCCATTTGAACGATATCGTATTTGGTGGATGGGATATTTTCCCCGACGATGTATACGCAGCAGCCGAGCATGCCGAAGTGCTGAAACAAAAAGATCTCGATAAAGTAAAAGACGAACTACAGGCTATTAAACCCATGCCGGCCGCTTTTGACCATCAATGGGTGAAACGTCTCAATGGTACACACGTAAAGCATGCTGCCACCCGTTGGGAACTTACGGAACAGATTCGTCAGGATATCCGCCAATTTAAAGAAACCCATAACTGTGCACGTATCGTAGTGGTTTGGGCGGCCAGTACGGAGATCTATCTTCCTCTTTGCGAAGAACATCACTCGCTCGCTGCACTCGAACAGGCGATGAAGGAGGATAAGAAAGACAAAATATCCCCGAGCATGTGCTACGCTTATGCAGCTATTGCCGAAGGAGTTCCCTTCATTATGGGTGCTCCGAATCTTTGCGTAGATACCCCGGCTATGTGGGAGTTTGCCGCCAAACAACGCGTGCCCATTGCCGGCAAAGATTTCAAGAGCGGACAAACGATGATGAAAACAGTGCTTGCCCCGATGATCAAAGCCCGAATGTTGGGACTCGACGGATGGTTCTCTACCAATATCCTGGGCAACCGTGATGGCGAAGTGCTCGACGACCCCGATAACTTCAAAACCAAAGAGGTGAGCAAACTATCGGTGATCGACAACATTCTCGAACCCGAGAAATTCCCGGAACTTTATGGAAACATCTATCACAAAGTTCGTATTAATTATTACCCCCCTCGCAAAGACAATAAAGAGGCTTGGGACAATATTGATATCGTTGGCTGGATGGGTTATCCGATGGAACTGAAAGTGAACTTCCTGTGTCGCGACTCTATCTTGGCTGCTCCGCTGGTGCTGGACTTAGTGTTGTTTAGCGACTTGGCTGCTCGTGCAGGCATGTATGGCATACAATCCTGGCTCTCCTTCTACTGCAAGAGCCCCATGCACGATTTGGAGCATGAGCCCGAACACGATTTGTTCGTTCAGTACGCCAATCTAAAGAATACATTGCGAAAAATGATCGGAGACGATACCCGCGAATGTCTGGACTAACCCTTCTAACGCGATAATAATGAAATATGCATTGATTGCAGCCGGACAGGGTTCCCGCCTCGTATCAGAAGGAATTCAAGTTCCTAAACCATTGGTTCGTGTGGCAGGAGTACCTTTACTGGAACGGTTGTTTCGTGTTTTTTTGGATAATGATGCAGAGTCTGTCTGCATCATTATTAATGAAGAGATGGAAGAAGTGCGTCGCTTTCTGGAGCGGCAACAGTTGCCTGTTCCGTTGCATATCGTCATCAAATCGACTCCCGACTCGTTTCATAGTTTCTACGAATTGATGCCTTATTTGCAAGGCGACGGAGGCTTTTGCCTGACTACCGTAGATCCTATCTTTCACGAACGGGAGTTTACCGATTACATACGTGCCTTTGTAAACGATCAGCGGATGGATGCGTTGATGGCTGTCACCGATTTTATTGATGATGAAAAGCCATTGTATGTGCATACCGACGACCATTTACAAATAATGGGTTATGGCAGCACCGACTATCCCGGTTCTCGTTACATATCGGGAGGTATTTACTGCTTAAGCCAACGTGCACTGTCCCTATTGCCGGCTGCAATGCAAGCCGGAGTTTCGCGCATGCGAGGCTTTCAGCAATATCTGGTCGATGCGGGATTACGGATGCATGCCTATCCCTTCTCGAAGATTATAGATATTGACCACGCCTCGGACGTGGAGAAAGCCGAACAATTTTTAGCAAAGCCAACCAGCCAATGAAACCGATTACTTTTGCAGGAATACAACGATATACGCTCTTTTCGCCCAATCATGTGGGGAATGATTCAGCTATCTTTATGGCTGTAGGGCATTACTTAATGGAAGCGGGGCATCAGGTAAACTACTATACCGAACAGGAGTTTCTGGCACATTCGCTGTCCGAAAGACATGTTTTTACCATGATGCGAAGCAAGGCAGCCGTACGGCATCTGCAACAAGCCGAACAGGGCGGAGTCTTTGCTGTAAACTCGGCTTATGGTATTGAGAACTGTACACGCGAACGTATGACGACCTTGTTGATAGAGAATCAAATTCCACACCCCGAAAGTTTAATGTGGGACACAAGCGATCCTATCCCAACTTATTTGATAGAGCCTCGTTTTGAGCCCTGTTGGGTAAAGCGTGCCGACTTTCATGCCATTCATCGCGAAGACGTATCGTATGTACGCACTTGCGAGGAGTTGCAGGAGGTGATGGCCGAATACGCACTGCGAGGAATCGAACGAGTGGTTATCAATCGTCATCTCGAAGGCGATTTGATTAAGTTTTACGGAGTATCGGGTACGGATTTCTTTTATTGGTTTTATCCTTACGACGGACATCACAGCAAGTTCGGCCTCGAGGAGATTAACGGTTCGCCCACTGGTATTCCGTTCTCTCTCGATCATTTGCGAGAGCTGTGCGATGCTGCTGCAAAGGTGTTGCAAGTACAGGTCTATGGTGGCGATTGCATTGTGTCGCCCGATGGAACCATCCGCATTATCGACTTTAATGATTGGCCCAGCTTTGCTCCTTGTCGCAAAGAGGCTGCTATTGCTATTGGGCAGTCCATCTTGCATCAAGTTAAAACAACAGATATATGAATAATAAAACAACCAACCCGGGCTTACAAGCGAGCTTGAAATCGGTCGATACGGAAGAATGGATCGATTTGCTTTTCTATCGCCCGATAGGATATCGTTGGGCACTTTTTTTTCGAAAACTGAATGTGACTCCCAATACCATTACCATTGCCTCCATCTTTTTGGGAGTGGCAGCGGGGATTCTTTTTTATTTTAATAACCTATGGATTAATGTAGTTGGTATGCTACTGCTCATTTGGGCCAATATGTATGATAGTGCTGATGGACAGTTGGCTCGAATGACCGGACAGAAGTCGGAACTGGGACGAATGCTCGATGGTGTTTCGGGAGACTGTTGGTTCATCTCCATCTATGTAGCTATCTGTCTGCGCTTAACTCCTCAATGGTCGATATGGATTTGGATTTTGGCTGCTGCTGCAGGTATTTGTCATAGCAAGCAAGCAGCAATGGCCGATTATTACCGAAACATTCATCTTTTCTTTTTGAAAGGACAGTCGGGTAGCGAGCTTGACAACTCGATTCAGCAGTGGGAGATTTATCGCTCATTATCCTGGAAAAAAGAGTTTGTGAGAAAGCTCTTTCTCTGGTTTTATAGTCGATATACTTATTCGCAGGAGCAGCTTTCGCCTCGTTTTCAACGTTTCTTTACGTTATTACGCACCCAGTATGGAGAAACCATTCCAACACTCGTCGGGCAAGGATTCCGCTCGGGTAGCCTTCCTTTGATGAAGTATACGAATATTCTGTCTTTCAATACCCGTGTAGTGGCGCTTTTTATTTCTATCTGCGTCAATCTTCCTTGGTTGTATTTTGTTTTTGAACTAACCGTTCTGAATGGATTATTGATTTACATGATCCGGAAACACGAGATTTGGAGTAACTATTTATATCAAAAATTAAAAAATGTAGTATGAACAGTCGCTTTCGCAACCTCTTTCTGGCATTCGGTATCATTGCTGTTATCATTATGCTTTTTACGTTTGATGTCTCTTATGATGAGTTGTTGGGCAACCTCGAGCGTGCCGGTATTTATCTACCTTTAGTCTTGTTGCTTTGGCTTTTTGTTTACTTGATCAATACACTCTCGTGGTATGTTATTATTCGTAGCAGCGGCCCTGTAAATGGGCTTAGTTTCTCACGACTGTATAAGTTTACTGTTTCCGGCTTTGCACTGAATTACGTTACCCCTGTTGGACTAATGGGGGGAGAGCCTTATCGTATTATGGAGCTTACTCCTTATTTAGGTGTAGAGAGAGCCAGCTCTTCGGTTATACTTTATGTGATGATGCATATTTTCTCTCATTTTGGCCTTTGGTTAAGTTCAGTTGCTATTTATGCCTGTTTTTATCCGGTAGGTTGGGGCATGGGTGTTGTACTGTCTCTTATTACGGTGTTATGCCTGTTGCTGAGTATTGTATTTGTGAAAGGATATCGCAACGGTATGGCGGTAGCCTGTGTTCGTTTGGGCAGTCATATCCCTTTTTTAAAGCAGCGTGCTATCCGCTTTTCGCAAACCCATAAAGAGAAATTAGAAAATATTGATAGCCAGATTGCTTTGCTGCATCAGCAACGTAAGAGTACCTTTTACGGTGCCTTATCACTTGAGTTTGTGGCACGCGTTGTGAGTTGCCTCGAAGTGTGGCTCATTATGAATGTGCTTACAACCAATGTAAGCTTCGTTAGTTGTGTGCTGATTGTGGCCTTCTCGTCTTTATTGGCGAATCTGCTGTTTTTCCTCCCCATGCAGTTAGGAGGGCGCGAAGGAGGTTTTGCCTTGGCTGTAGGCGGACTCTCCATATCAGGTGCTTTTGGTGTATATACGGCGTTGATTACTCGCGTACGCGAACTGTTTTGGATTGTCATTGGGCTTGCCCTCATGAAAATAGGAAACAAGAAATTATGAATATGAAAAATATAAAAGCTATCGCATTTGATTTTGGTGGAACACTTGATTCTCCTTTCATGCATTGGATGGATGTCTATATGCGTATATATACCCAAGAACTTCATTTGCCTTTGACAGCAGACCGTTTTCGGGACTCATATATTCATGCCGAACGAATGATGGAGTCTTTGCAATTGGTGCAGTCCTCGCACTCCTTGTACGAAACCCAGTTATTTAAGACTCAATTGCAGTTCGACAGCCTGGTGGAACGAGGAGTATTGCCCGATACGCCCGAAAATAAAAACCAGTTATCCTTACAGGCAGCCCGTTTGGTGACCGATTTCTCTTCGCACTACGTGAAGCTTTCGCAGCCGGTACTTGCTTTGCTTTCGCAGCGGTATCCATTGTTGCTTGTGTCCAATTATTATGGAAATCTGAAAAAGGTAGTTTCCGACTTAAAGATTGCTTCTTATTTCGTCTCCCTCACAGACTCTACTGTAGAAGGGGTTCGTAAACCCGATCCGGGGCTTTGGAAGCTTTCTTTTGATAGGCAAGGCTATCGTCCTGAAGAGGTATTGGTGGTAGGCGATTCAATGAAAAATGATATATTACCTGCCTTAAGCCTCGGGTGTCAAGCCGTACAGGGTTGTCCTGATCTGTTGGCTGAAGCCGTTCCCGGAGTGAATCGTATCACCTCCTTGGCAGAGCTTCCTGCTTTATTATAGTCACGAGGATAGCATATAGACAAAAGAAAGGCGGCTTTTACGTAAAGCCGCCTTTCTAATTACTTAATTTCGATCTCCTCTTTCATGTCTATCTCTTCGCCGTGTGTATCATAGAATACATATTCTAAGAAGGCGAGTTTCTGACTGGGTATGATCTTAATTCCAAATCCATATTTGAGTTGCCACTTACGTTTCAGAGACATTAATCCCTGGTTGATATAAGCTGCAATGTATGGATGGACGTGCAGTGAGAATTTCTTTATCTTCAGTTTGTTGACCAGATAATCAATTTTACTCTCGAGGGTGTCTGTAAAGAGAATGGACGATTTGATTTTGCCTTTACCAAAACAGGTTGGACAATCTTCTATCGTGTTTACATCCATCGCCGGACGTACTCTTTGACGTGTAATTTGCATCAGTCCAAATTTGCTCAGAGGCAAGATGTTGTGTCTTGCTCTGTCTTTTTGCATATTGGCGCACATGCGTTCATAAAGCTTCTGACGGTTTTCGGCTTCATTCATATCGATGAAGTCTACAACAATGATACCTCCCATGTCTCGTAATCTCAATTGGCGTGCCAGCTCATCGGCTGCTCCCAGATTTACTTCGAGTGCGTTACCTTCCTGTCCGTTGGCATTCTTGGTGCGGTTACCGCTGTTCACGTCTACTACGTGAAGCGCCTCAGTGTGCTCAATAATCAGGTAGGCTCCACTCTTGTAAGAGATGGTTTTACCAAAAGAAGATTTGATCTGCTTGGTGATTCCAAAATTGTCGTAAATAGGAAGTGAACCTTTGTACAGTTTCACAATTCCTTCCCGTTCCGGGGCGATTAGCGTCACGTAGTCTCTGATTTCATTATATACAGCCTCGTTATTGACGTATATATTTTCGAACGATGGGTTGAACAGGTCGCGTAGTAATCCTACCGCACGGCTTGTTTCCTCAAAAATCAGTGTTGGATACTTGGTGACTTTCTGCACCTTCACGATGCTTTCTTCCCAGTGTTTAAGCAGTACCTTAAGCTCTCCGTCGAGTTCGGCTACGCGCTTACCTTCTGCTACTGTACGAACGATGACACCGAAGTTTTTCGGCTTGATGCTCATGAGCAGTTGTTTGAGTCGTGCGCGTTCTTCGCTCGATTTAATTTTTTGAGAAACAGAAACTTTGTCATCAAAAGGTATTAAAACCAGATATCTTCCTGCAAATGAAATTTCGGAAGTTAATCGTGGCCCTTTTGTTGAAATAGGTTCCTTTACAATTTGCACCACTACTTCTTGTCCGACCTTTAATGTATTGGCAATCGTGCCATCCTTGTCGAGTTCGGGAAGTATGGTTGCTTTCGTAATGGGGTTTAGCTTTTTTTTGTCGCTTAACGTTTGCTTTACGAACTTTTCGAGTGAGTTAAATTTAGGACCCAGGTCTAAATAATGAAGGAAAGCATCTTTCTCGTAACCGACATCCACAAAACAGGCATTCAGTCCGGGCATCAATTTCTTGACACGGCCTAAATAAATGTTACCCACAGAAAAGGAGATGTTTCTTCCTTCGCTTTGAAGTTCCACCAAGCTCTTGTCCTCAAGCAGGGCGATGGATACTTCTTTGGGTTGTACGTCTACTACTAGTTCGCTTGTCACAGTTGTTTCCTAATTATTTAAGTTTGAAAAATGAACAAAAAAACGGGCTAATTGTTCATTTGTGTTGGGCATTTAAACAAAGAACAAACTCGAAAGACATTCGCTTCACAAGTTTGTTCTTTAATTTCTGTCCAGAGGTTAGACTAAAAGTTATTTTTTGCTTTTATGTCTGTTCTTTCTTAGTCTTTTTTTACGCTTGTGCGTTGACATTTTATGTCTTTTCTTTTTCTTTCCGCTTGGCATAGCTTCAAAATTTTATAGGGTTAATACTCTTGTTTATTATTTCTTTACCGAGATTGTAAACGTCTTAGCCGGCTTAAAGGCTGGGATGTTGTGCTCGGGGATAATGATCGTAGTATTTTTTGAAATATTACGAGCTGTTTTTTGAGCTCTTTTCTTTACTACGAAGCTTCCGAACCCGCGGAGGTATACATTTTCGTCTTTAGAAAGAGAATCTTTCACTGCATCCATAAATGCCTCAACTGTTGACAATACTGTTGCTTTGTCAATACCCGTACTCTTTGTAATTTCGTTTACGATATCTGCTTTAGTCATTTTTCCTTAAAAAAAATATTATTACTTATGTTCTAGCTAATTTTTCGGACTGCAAATATATGGCTTTTTAGGCTCTCAAAAAAATATATTCTGAACAATTTTCGAAAAAAGTCTCATTCTTAAGCTTTCTTAGATCGAAAACAGCTACTTTTGTCGAAGTGGAACTTAATACTACTCACAGATAGACTATAAATACGTATAATGAATACTTTCAGCAAGACAATAGTAAATTGGTATAAAGAATATAAACGCGAACTTCCTTGGCGAGAATCGTCCGATCCTTATCTTATTTGGATCTCTGAAATTATCCTTCAACAGACTCGCGTAGCGCAAGGCTACGATTATTTTCTGCGCTTCGTGGAGCGATTTCCGGATGTGCAGACACTTGCCGATGCCGAGGAGGATGAGGTGATGAAGTTTTGGCAAGGGTTGGGCTATTATTCACGTGCTCGCAACTTACATGCGGCCGCTAAAAGCATGAATGGTGTTTTCCCGAAAACCTATCCTGAAGTACTTGCCCTCAAAGGGGTAGGAGAGTACACTGCTGCGGCTATCTGCTCTTTTGCCTATGATATGCCTTATGCGGTAGTTGATGGTAATGTATATCGGGTACTTTCGCGCTATCTAGGTATTGATACGCCCATTGATTCTACTCAGGGCAAAAAGCTGTTTGCTGCTTTGGCCGATGAGATGCTCGATCGTTCAGATCCGGCTACTTATAATCAGGCCATCATGGACTTTGGAGCCATGCAATGTACACCTATGTCGCCCAATTGCCTGTTCTGCCCGTTGGTTGATTCTTGTTCGGCTCTATCGAAAGGATTGGTGGCTCAACTTCCCGTGAAGCAACATAAAACGAAAACGACCAATCGTTACTTTAACTATATACACGTGCGCACGGGCGATTATACCTATATACGAAAACGTACCGGAAAAGATATTTGGACCAACTTATTCGAGTTTCCGTTGATCGAAACAACCACAGCTATTTCGGAAGAAGCCTTCCTTGCATTGCCCGAATTTAAAGCTTTGTTTGCTAAGGGCGACAAGCCTGTAGTTCGTTCCGTTTGTCGGGACGTGAAGCATGTCTTGTCTCACCGAGTTATTTATGCTAACTTTTACGAGGTTGTTTTGCCCGAATCTTCACTTTCTTTTTCGGCCTATCAGCGTATTAAAAGCACCGAATTGGAGCAATATGCAGTCTCTCGTTTGGTGCATGCGTATATCGAGAAATATGTATAATAGTTAGCTCATTTTTTGGATTATGTGATATTTCTGTTTAATTTTGACCCAAAATCAACTAAAACAGAATGATATGTCAGTGAATAAGGTTATATTGTTAGGAAATGTAGGGCGCGATCCCGAGGTAAGATACTTGGATACAGGTATTGCAGTAGCAACCCTCTCGTTGGCAACAACCGATCGGGCGTATACGTTGGCCAATGGAACACAGGTTCCTGAAAAAACCGAATGGCACAATTTAGTATTGTGGCGTGGTTTAGCCGAAACGGCCGAAAAATATGTTCATAAAGGAGACAAACTGTACGTAGAAGGAAAAATAAGAACCCGTTCGTACGATGATCAATCGGGTGCAAAACGCTATGTAACAGAGATTTTTGTTGACAATATGGAAATGTTGAGTCCTAAGGGAGCCTCTGCACCTGCTGCTCAGCCTACTGCTCCAGCCCAGCCACAACAACCTCAGGCTGCTCCATCACAGAGTAATTCTACAGATGATTTACCGTTTTAACAATTGATCATTGATCACTGGCGGTTACCGGTTACAGTGCGCAATAATAGCACTGTTTATAGCCAACCTTCAGTGATCAATCGTCAATTGTCCCGATTGTTTAACTAAAAACCACAATTTTGGACCCGGACTCTTATTTAAGCCAGTTGGCAGATGTTTTCAACGGTATAACCGTAATCGCACCTTCTTTTTCAGCAATAGTAGCCATTATCCTGGCTGGTTTGCTTCTATTTGCTTCTGGCTTTGCCTCAGCATCAGAAATTGCCTTTTTTTCTCTTTCTCCTTCCGATCGTAATGATATTGAAGCACGTAATCACCCTTCCGACGAAAAGATCAGTCATTTGCTGAATGACTCAGAGTATCTTTTAGCAACCGTTCTCATTACCAATAATTTCGTGAATGTAACGATCATTATGCTTTGCAACTTTTTCTTTTTGCAAGTATTTCAGTTCACGTCTGTTTTGGCGGAGTTTCTGATTATGACCGTTATTCTAACGTTCTTATTGTTACTTTTTGGCGAAATAATGCCTAAAATTTATTCTGCGCAAAAAACATTGGCCTTTTGTCGTTTTGCTGCTCCCGGCATTTATGTCTTGCGTAAGTTGTTTCGCCCGTTGTCTTATCTTTTGGTACATTCTACTACTTTTTTAAATAAGCATGTGGCTCGCAAGAATCATAATATATCTGTTGATGAGCTGTCTCAAGCCCTTGAATTAACTGATAAAACCGAGCTTACCGAAGAGAATAATATTCTCGAAGGCATTATTCGTTTCGGTGGCGAAACGGCCAAGGAAGTGATGACTTCGCGCTTAGATGTAGTCGATCTTGATATTCGCGCTTCCTTCAAGGAGGTGATGCTATGTATTGTCGAGAACACCTATTCGCGTATTCCTATTTATGCCGGGTCGAGAGATAATATTAAGGGGGTACTTTACATTAAAGACCTATTGCCACACGTTAACAAGGGAGATAGTTTCCGTTGGCAGTCATTGATTCGTCCGGCCTACTTTGTGCCCGAAACCAAGATGATCGACGATCTCTTGCGCGACTTCCAAGCTAATAAAATTCACATAGCAATCGTCGTTGATGAGTTTGGAGGTACCTCGGGTATTGTTACTATGGAGGATATTATTGAAGAGATTGTCGGTGAGATTCATGATGAGTACGATGACGAAGAGCGTACCCATGTGGTGCTCAATGATCATACCTGGATTTTTGAGGCCAAGACTCAGTTGAGCGATTTCTATAAAATAACGCGAGTAGATGAAAATGATTTTGATAAGATATCCGGTGATGCCGATACGTTGGCCGGTTTATTGCTTGAGATCAAAGGAGAGTTTCCTCTGCTTCACGAAAAGGTTGTGTATCATGGCTATGAATTTGAAGTGCTGGCTATGGATAACCGCCGTATATTGAAAGTTAAGTTTTCAACCATTCCCTCTGCTCCGGTTGCAGAGTAACTCCATTTACTGCTTATGGCTATTTATGTAGAGCGTATAGAAGATACGGTTCGATGGGGAATCTGGAAGATGGACGAGTCTGTCGAAGAGTTGCTTGCGCTATTGCCTACCCGCGAACCCTATGAGGACGGTTTGGGGCGTTTTACTGCGCTGCATCGCAAGCTCGAATGGCTTTCAGTGCGTGTACTGCTCTATCAGCTATTGGGCAAAACGGTCGAAATAGCTTATGAACCCAGTGGAAAGCCTTATCTTGTCGATCATTCTCACTTTATTAGTATCTCTCATACGAAAGGGTATGTAGCTGTTATTCTTAGCACCGTTTCGGAAGTCGGGATTGATATTGAGCGGTATGGACCACGCATTCATAAAGTAGCGCACAAGTTTATGCGAGATGATGAAGTGGCAATGCCTTACAATGATGATTCCACCTGGTCGTTGCTTCTGCATTGGTCGGCCAAGGAGGTGATGTTCAAATGCATGGACGCTGCCGAAGTTGACTTTAGAGAGCACTTACGCATATTTCCTTTCGCTGTAAGTTCGCAGGGCGAATTTCAATCTTGTGAGTATCGAACCGATTTAAAACGATCTTTTCTAATACATTATCAAATTCATGCCGACTTTGTGCTCACTTGGTGTTCAGGCATAAAAACAATAAAATGATAATGTGCTATATCACCTAATGCACGAAACAAGCCCTGCCACAAATTTCTGTAGCAGGGCTTGTCTTGTTAAAACGAGAGTTTGGGTATATCCCTCCTGTTTTGATTATAAGCGTTCCAATTGCACAGTGAAGTGCCTCATCAGTGGTGCTTCCCATGCAATGCGCACACCGCGCGTGATAGTCTCTCTTCGATCAAATACATTTTTCAATGCGGCAGCAACTACATTCATGTGGTTGTCGGTATACACACGACGAGGAATGGCAAGGCGTAACAGATCGAGCCCGTTGAAGCGATTTTCGCGCGTAATAGGGTCGCGGTCGGCTAGTAGATAACCTATCTCACAGCCACGAATACCCGCCTCCAGATACAACTCAATGGTTAGCGTTTGTGCCGGGAATTCTTCTTTGGGTACGCACGTCAGTACCTTGGGTGCATCTACAAAGATGGCATGTCCTCCGGCGGGTCGTTGGTAGGGGATGCCGTACTCATCCAATTTAGAAGCCAAATATGCTACCTGGCGGATACGCGTCTCCAGATTGTCGAACTCGGTATTCTCGTCCAGCCCGATAGCCAAAGCATTCATATCTCGTCCGTTCATGCCTCCGTAGGTAAGATAGCCTTCGAATTGTACACAATAGCCTTTGGCACCATCGAACCAATCTTTGCGGCGGGTAGCAATAAATCCGCCCATGTTTACAATCCCGTCTTTCTTGGCACTCATGGTCATTCCGTCGGCCAAGTCGAACATTTCATGTGTGATTTCTTTAATGCTTTTATGCGCATAGCCTTTTTCGCGGGTTTTGATAAAATAAGCATTTTCTGCAAAACGAGCCGAATCGAAAAGAACCGGTTTGTGGTACTTGTCGGCAATGGCTCGTACTTCGCGAAGATTTTGCATGGATACCGGCTGTCCGCCCGCTGTATTGTTGGTGATGGTAACGATAATGAAAGGTATCCGGTCGGCATATTGTTGCAAGGCTTTCTCCAACTTAATCAGATCTACATTGCCTTTGAAAGGTATTTCGAGTTGCGTTTGTTTGGCTTCGTCGATGGTACAGTCCAAAGCAATGGCCTTACGCCCTTCGATATGCCCTTTGGTAGTGTCGAAGTGCGAGTTGCCGGGTATTACTTCGTTTGCATGCACCAAATAGGAGAAGAGCACATTTTCTGCTGCGCGCCCTTGATGTGTAGGGATTATGTATTCGAAACCCGTTAACCGGGTGATCATCTCTTTGAGTTTAAAGAAAGAGGAAGCACCGGCATAGCTTTCATCTCCAATCATCATTTCGGCCCATTGACGATCACTCATTGATCCGGTTCCTGAGTCTGTAATTAAATCGATATAAACTTGTTCCGAACGTAGTTGAAAAACATTGTAGTAGGCCTCTTTTATCCATTGTTCCCGCTCTTTGCGAGTGCTTTTACGGATGGGTTCTATCATTTTTATTTTCCATGATTCGGCAAAAGGTAGTTCCATGACTTTAAATTTTAGGTATAACATTTTGTTAGCAAGAGAGCACATATCCCTTGTTTTCTTGCCAAATTTACCTATTTTTCCTATATGATATATCTTAAATAGCTATCTTTTTATCCTAATATGACCGATTCTTTTGATTTTTTAATGCTGCTATCTTTCTCGTTCTTAGTTATTTTGATTGTCTGCTTACGTAAGTATCTAAACTGTTTGAAAAGTATTATTACTATACAGTGTATTTTTTTAAAAGAGTCTACATCTTTCTTTTTGATTATTTTTCTCGGTAAAATAAGTAAAATAAAGGATTAATAACGTTAATATAATGACTATAATTAATGTTTTTGAAACTTTTAGAAAGTTGATGCTGTTTCAAAAATATGAAATTTAAGTAATAAATCATGGAACAGAAAAACAACATGGATGCTATTTTGGCGAATGACCAATTAGCAAAAGATGCCCCTACTTGGGCAAAGTACAGAAAGGTAATGACAAGTGAATTTCCCTCACCTTTCAAAAGCACTAATGACCCTCTCGCTAAAGCTATTGAGAAAGCTATTGAATTAATCGATCAGTTGAAACCACAGCAGAACGGACCCGCTTACCTTGGATCTAATCCCTCATTGGCATACACGTATCCGGAAGTGAAGAATGTTAAAATTCAGCAACATCCGGGTAACTTAGATGATGTAATTGCCGATGCGGTTAATTTGTTCCAGGGCATGCCCAATGTTTCCAGCCCATTGACAATGGCTAATGTTTGGCCACAGCCTAATACGGCCAGCATCATCGCATCTATTCTTCCGCTTATCTACATGCCCAATATCATCGAAGGCGAATATGCTTGGAATGTGCATAAGGCAGAGTTGGAGTCGGCTGGAATGTTAGGCGACTTATTTGGGTGGAGTAGTAAAGATACCGGCTGCGTATACACTTATGGCGGTAGCGGATGTTGGTTTTATGGTTTGAAGTATGCTTTATCGCGTGTACTCCCCGAATCCAGAACCAAAGGCGTTCGTACCGATGCTAAAGTTATTTGCTCTACACAAGCCCATTATTGCAAAGATAATTGTACCGATTGGGGTGGTTTAGGAATGGATAATGTAATTCAGATACCTACCGATCCCGAAACAAATCAGATGAGTCTTTCTTTGCTCGAAGATAAACTGAAAGAGCTTACTGCCAACGGAATTCCCGTAGCATCCATTATTTGTACCATGGGTACTACTGATGCAAGCGTATTCGATCCTATTGCCGAAGTGCGTACACTTTTAGATAAGTATCCAAACCCCAAAGGATATGGTAAAGCATTGCTTTATGCCGATGCAGTGGCCGGTTGGTCGTGGATTGTTTTTAAAAGCTATGATTTTGATGCAAATCCGTTGGGATTCTCTCAAGAGGTGCTGGCCGTTATAAAGAAGAACCTGTCGATCATTAAAGGGATTCATTATGCCGACGCTATTGGGGTTGATTTTCATAAGTTCGGCTGGGCTCCTTATGCCAGCAGTTGTTTCGTTTACAGAGATTCGGCCGAGTTCGAGTCTATTTTGAGGCGCGGGAGCTATGCTTATTTGCAGGAAGTCACTCCTTATAACCCGATGTATTACACGCTTGAAGTATCCAGAAGTGCCGCGGGCTCTTTGGCCGGTTGGGCTACGTTGAAGTATTTCGGCCTCGAAGGGTTGCAATCCATCCTTGGTGGTATTCTTGAGGTGCGTTACTATTTGCACAACTTGATACATGAGCATCCTCAGATGGTTTGTGTCGATCCCGACAATACAGGCTTCATCGCTCTGTTCCGTGTATACCCCGAAGGTATCGATGCAGAAGTACAATACCAGAAAGAGGTATCAGATCCCGCTTTCCGTGCTGATCTGATAAGAAACAATCAACTCACTGCTGCTATTGGTGAGAAACTGTTCGAGTGGTACTTGAACGGTAAAAAAGTCAACGGACAGTTTACCCCCCATATGTCTTACAGTACCGGATTCAGAACTGCTAGTTACAATGGCGATGGTTCTGATTCGGAGGCGATGGTCTATGCCCTGAAGGCTTATCCGATGAATGTGTTTGTAACTTCCGAAATAATGAAGCATACAGTTGATTGTGTACTGGCTGCCCGCGATGAAGTGATGAAAGAATTTATATAATTAGTACACATAATAAAAGGAGGTAAGAGGAGACAACTTCTTTTACCTCTTTTAAATTTTGATAGTATGAAAGATAATACAAATAAAAATACGCCGCTTAAAGCTGGCATTACTTCGGGCGCAAAAATAAGTATGGGAACGATGGCGGTCATGATTATCACTACCATTGTTAGTTTGCGCGGACTTCCTTCGCAGGCCGAATTTGGAATTACATCTATTTTTTATTATGTTTTTGCTGCGGTTGTTTTCTTGATACCGTTTGCTTTGGTCTGTGCCGAGTTAGCTTCCACCTTTACCAAAAGCGGTGGGCTGTTTAGATGGGTAGGTGAGGCGTTCGGTCCTAAAATGGGCTTTGCTACCCTTTATTGGGAATGGCAGACATTGGTTATCTGGTTCCCTACCGTATTGATTTTCGGTGGTGTAGCCATTGCTTATATTTGGTCGCCCGAAAGCTTCGATGCGCACTTGGCCAGTAATAAATGGTATTCAATTATTGTTTTGCTCTCCTTCTATTGGTTGGCCACTTGGATGACGCTTAAACGAGGCATTGGTTCGGCAACCAAAATGAGCGCTGCTTGTGGGATGATCGGTACGATTATACCGGGTGGTATCTTAATCCTTTTAGGTCTTGTTTATGTCATTATGGGTAAAACTATCGAGTTGCCTACCGACCAGACTTTCTTTCCAGACTTCACCCAGTTTGGCAATGTAGTGTTGGCTGCCTCTATCTTCCTGTTCTATGGTGGGTTAGAGATGAATGCGGTTCATGTGCAGGATTTAAGAAATCCCGCCAAAGATTATACCAAAGCCCTATTTATAGCTGCTGCGGTCATTGTTTCGATTTTTGTGCTTGCAACACTGGCTGTTGGTGTGGTCGTTCCGGAAAAGAACATTAGCTTGACACAAAGCCTTCTCGTTGCTTATCGCTCTTTGTGGGATGTTTTGGGAGTGCCTTGGTTGGGCAATGTGATGGCTGTTATGTTGGCATTTGGTGTGTTAGGTCAGGTAATGGTTATTATAGCAGGTCCGTCGACCGGTCTTCTTGCTGTAGGGCGTGCCGGATATTTGCCGGGTGCTTTGCAACGCGTCAATGCCAAAGGAGTTCAAGCTCCGATCTTACTCGTCCAAGGGGCGGTTGTTACGTTGCTTACCTTCGTGCTTACTTTATTGCCTTCGGTACAATCGGCCTACCAGATATTGAACCAACTGGCTACGGTTATATATTTGATTGCGGTTATTGCTGTTTACGTCTCGGCTCTTCGTCTTCGTTATACCCAGCCCGACAAATTGCGTCCATTTAAAATACCCGGTGGTAATTGGGGGATCTGGATTGTCAGCTTGATTGGAATTAGCGGTGCGTTGCTGGCTTTGTTGGTTAGCTTCATTCCACCTAGTCAGATATCGACGGGAAGCCCTGTTATCTATGTCGGCATTTTAATTGTAGGTGTCATCGTATTTGCCTCGGTTCCTTTTATTGTCGAAGCTTTCAGAAAAAAGAGCTGGAAGAATCCACAATCTAGCTTTGAACCGTTCGATTGGGAACTGGAAGGGCGTAAACCTTCCGAAGTCTCTAAATTGAAATAGCTTATCACTAAAAATGTCCGGGCGAAATCACTTCGACCGGACATTCGAATAAACTTGGCAGAGTTTATTTTTAGAAAGTTACTTTCTTTGAATGAAATGGATGAATGAAATGATGGATAGAAAATATCCGGTTCATTAGACTCAGCGCTTTTTCCTCGAAAGCAATGAAAATGATAGTTACATGGCAGGTCTTCTGACTTGTTTCTGTTAGTGAGCGCCTTCCCGGAATCTCTTCCAGTGGCAAATAGGAGATAAGCTCATAACATCTGATTGAAACTTACAGCAGCGGGACTGTTCAGGATTTACACCTGATTCCCTTTTAATTGCTATCGCCCGAAACAAACGATAGCAAACCAATGCACCACAAAGATAGAAAGATTATCAGAACTTACAAATAAAGCTCGCGAAAATATTTCAGGTTTTATTAGGGGTAAAGTATAAGATATTCTTCGATAGCCTTTGCTGGCGCATCTTTTAATAATACCATTTTATTTTTGTCGAGCAGGTACAATGTAGGGATGGCTCTAAGATCGTACCGATTCTCTGTTCTCAAGGTTAGCTTTTTATCATATCCGCTGATCCATTCGGTAGGGAAATCTTTCAGGTGCTTTTTCCATTCGTCCAGTTCTTCATCGGGATAAAGTGCCAGTACCGTTAATCTCTTATCTGCCATCAGTTTGTTGATGATGGCAGAGCTTTTAAGTGCCTCTATTGTTTCGGCACAGGCGTGACAACCGGGGTTGTTGATGAACAGGAGTGTATATACGGTCTTTATTCCATAAAGACTGCCCTGCTTTCCCGATGCTTCGGTATAGGTAAAGTCAAGTGCTTTGCTTCCTTTACGGTTTCTTTGAGCCAGTTCTAACCGGGCCTGTGGGCGTATCTTTTCCGTTTCGTCAAGTACGGGAGAAGCAACCATTGCTTCAAGCACTGGAATATAGAATTCCTCGTTGCGCATGGGCGAGTTAGGGTCGTATAGATATTTGTCTGCCAACTCGGTCATATACGTATAAACCTTTTTGTTGGCTTCGGCGCGGGTCATTGTTTGCTTTATGGCTGCCTGTGCCGTTTGCAGCGGTACATGATTGAGTATATCACAGTAATCGGCCCAGCCTTGTTCCGTTACTTCCGGGTGATGAATGTAGTTGCTGTCGGCAAAATTCACATTGTCCCAATAGTGTTTCACCAGAAAATCGGCTCGCTGCTCGGGTTGCGTCATCATAGGTGGAATTGATGGCAATATAAACTGCGTGATAGTGTCTTTGGGGGCACTATTCTCTTGCTGCGAAGCATTCCCGCTCTTGCAGGAGCAAAGACATATTGCTATGGCAAATGAGACGTATTTGGCTGTTGTTATCATGGCTCGATATTTTTTGAACGGTTACAAATATAAGATAATATTTTTGTTTTTCTATCAAATGTATTCTTTTCCTCTTTGCAAGGAGTACGTACTTTATGCTGCAATAACTAGTATTTTAACGCTGTGTTAAATACGTACTCCTTGACACCAAGAATACGTACTTTTCTAATATCTGATTTTCAGCATGTTATAGTGCTGTTTTTGACTCGTTAATAACTATTTTAAGAGCTTTTTATTTACTTGTATTGGGGATATGCCAACAAATCAATATCTTTGTTGAAATAACAAAGAAAAGATATGAATTACAGAATATTAGGTAAAGCAGGTTTTCGTGTGAGTGAGATATCATTGGGTACCTGGCAGCTTGGTTCTAAGTGGGGCGAAGACTTTAACGAGCAGAATGCGATGGATACGCTCGAAGCTGCCTATCGGTCAGGAATAAATTTCATTGATACGGCCGATATTTATCAAGGAGGAGAAAGTGAGCGCGCCATAGGCAAGTTTCTGAAAACGAAAGAGGAAAAGATTTTTGTTGTGACGAAATGCGGACGCAAGCTCGACCCGCATTGTGCTCAGGGCTACAACGCCGAAAACATCAACCGGTTTGTAGAGGACTCTCTGCATAATATGCAGGTAGATTGTCTCGACCTTGTGTTGTTACACTGCCCGCCTTCCGAAGTGTATCATAGCAAAGCGGCTTTTGATGCTTTGGACCGACTGAAAGCTTCCGGAAAAATACAACACTACGGAGTCAGTGTAGAGCGTATCGACGAAGCGTTGCAGGCACTCGAATACGATATCTCGGCTATCGAGATTATCTTTAATATGTTTCGCTTGCGCCCTGCTCAGGAATTATTTGAACGTGCACAAGAGAAAAATGTAGGCATTATTGTGCGTGTGCCGTTAGCCAGCGGATTGCTTACTGGTAAGTACACGGCTGCTACCACCTTCGGAGCTACCGACCACCGCTCGTACAACCGCAACGGAGAAGCTTTTGACAAAGGAGAAACCTTTTCGGGCGTTGATTATACTATCGGATTGCAAGCTGCCCAAGAGCTTAAAGAAGGATTACAAACAGACAATCTCGCACTGTCGGCATTGCGTTATATTTTGATGTATCCAGCTGTGAGTAGTGTTATTCCCGGGGCTAGCTCTCCGATGCAGATTACTCAGAATGCCCAAGCTGCTATGCTTCCACCTTTCACTCCGGCTCAAATGCAGCTGGTGGAGCAGGTTTATAATTTGCATATCAAACCGTTGGTACACCATTTGTGGTGATTTTTTCTATCTTTCGGGCAGATCGAATAGTTCTTCGATCTGCCTGTATGTTTTTTAGAATAACTGGATGCTCAATTTCTTCGGTACAAATTAAAATTTGTTCCCGCTCTTTTTTTCTTTCGATTGATTGTTTATTTATTTAGACTTATTCGGTGAACTCAAAGTCAGTTTGAATTGTTTGTTAGTAACGGGCAAGATTAACTTCAAACGATTAGAACAATGGCTGAATACGCAGAAAAAACAAATAATTACAATACGGTCGTTAACGGAAAGATTCTTTACTATTCGTTTCTTGCCGGCGCGAATCAGCTACTTCAGCATCAGGCGGAAATAAATAAGATCAATGTTTTCCCGGTAAATGATAAAGATACCGGAACCAATTTAGCTGCTACGGTTCGCTCTGTATTAGACAACATCAAACCGCACAAATCGTATAAAACGACAGTAAATGAGATTGCCGAAGCAGCATTGGTCGGAGCCAGAGGTAACTCGGGTGTTATTTTTGCTCAGTTTTTATATGGGCTGAGTTGTGAAACAAAAAACAAAGCCGGAATCAATATCACCGAATTTGCAGAAAGTGTTTGCCGTTCAATTCCTTATATTTACAGGGCAATTTCGAATCCTGTCGAAGGTACTATGCTGACGGTCATTAAAGAGTGGGCAGAGTTTCTTAATACGAAGAAAGAAAAGATCCATGATTTTAAAAATGTGATAATCGACTCTTTTTACATGTTAGAAAAATCCTTATCCGAAACCACCTTCAAACTAAAGGTGTTAAACAAATCGGGCTTTGTCGATGCGGGAGCAAAGGGCTTTGTGCTGTTCATGAAAGGGATTATTGATTTTGTGCGAACCGGAAATATTCGGCAGTTGGCTGTCGGTTTTCAAACAAACACTTCTCTTATTCACCCCGAGCATCTGGTCGATCAGGAAATAACTTATCGCTTCTGTACCGAAGCTATCATTAAAAACCTGAGGGTTGACCATGTTGAGATTCAGAAATTAGTAAGTAAAAACGGTGATTCGGTAGTGGTAGCCGGTTCCGAAACGATTTGCCGGATTCATGTTCATACCAATCGGCCTGCCGAACTTTTTCAGGAGTTGAAAGCGTGTGGTACTATTACTTTTCAGAAAGTCGACGATATGGTTCGACAACAGGAAGCGGCTACCAAGCGCAAATGGAATATTGCACTAGTGACCGATTCTTCTTGCGATCTGGCGCAGGAATTGATTGATTATTATCAAATAAACGTTGTTCCGCTCAATCTGAATTTCGGTGACAATCATTTTTTGGATAAGGTAACGATGATTCCCGATCAGTTTTACGATATGCTTGAATCGGCAACCGAGTTTCCTAAAACGTCTCAAATAAACGAACAGACGTTCACTAATTTGTACTCCCATCTGGCTTCGCATTACGATGCTGTTATTGCAATACACCTGACCAGTCAATTCAGTGGAACTTTTAGTAATAGTGCAAAAGCCGGCAAGCGTATTTCGAAAGAGTTTAATAAGCCGGTCTATGTGATTGATTCTAAAAATTTATCCGGAGCATTGGGGCTCCTTGTGCTGAAAGCTGCAAAAAACATTGAAGCCGGCCAAACGGCTGATTCTGTCGTGAAAATGATCACTGACGATAGGGCGCAAACAAAGATATTTGTCAGTGTTCGCGACCTGAAGTATATGATTAAAGGAGGACGAGTATCGAAGCCCAAAGGTTTTATCGCCAGTTTGCTTGGCTTTAATCCGGTTATTTCGATGGACGAGCAGGGGAAATCGCTCTTGTTTGGGAATACCTTCAGCCAGCACTCCAGTTTAAAAAAAATAATGAGCCATATCGAAAATATAAGTAGGCGGAAAACGGTGTGGAACTATATTGTGTTACATGCCCACAATCCCGAAGGTGCTGAAAAAACAGCCCAAGAGATGAGGCAACTGATCGGTAAAAACGCCGTCTCTATTGTTGATATTTCGCCTGTTATTGGGATGCATGCCGGCAATGGAGCGATAGCAATCTCTTTATTATTAACTAATTAAATAAAAACGTAATGTTAACACTCTTTTTACAGGCATCGCTTATTATTTTGGCTCTTTTTACGCTTTTATGGCTTTTGAGCGTTCAACTGAAGAATGTAAGTATTGTTGATCTTTTTTGGGGAATCGGCTTTGTGGTGGTCAATACGTTTTATGTATTGATGTCGGACGATTTGACTCCCCGAAAAATGCTGATGCTCGTTTTGGTTACTATCTGGGGGATGAGATTGTCTATCTATCTAACCTGGCGAAATAAAGGGAAAGGCGAGGATTTTAGATACCAAGAGTTCAGACGAAAATATGGTACCGAGCGCTATTGGTGGATTAGCTTCTTTCAAACCTTTTTATTGCAGGGGGTATTGACTATGCTGATTTCATTGCCTTTACTGGGTGTTAGTATGGGCAATCAATCAGATGCTCTGTCTGTGCTCGACTACTTTGGCATTCTGGTCTGGCTTGTGGGTTTTACTTTCGAAGCCGGGGGCGATTATCAATTGTCGCGTTTTAAAAATAACCCTCAAAATAAAGGAAAGGTGCTG